>Ga0172378_10006157_pt1 | contig 11212 bp, 9 predicted proteins | sample GrowelOW332metaG_FD_119755 | JGI IMG/M metagenome (GOLD analysis project Ga0172378, IMG submission 119755) | Groundwater microbial communities from an aquifer near a municipal landfill in Southern Ontario, Canada - Pumphouse #3_1 metaG | ecosystem: Environmental > Aquatic > Deep subsurface >... | reverse complement strand
GAATCTTGAGGGTTGGATATTACTAGATCCTGCCCTTTCTTAGAAAGACATATATTCTCTGTAGTATCTTTAGAAATAGCTTTACCAAACCGTTTAGGATCTACTCCTACTGTAAAAGTCTCCACACTATTACTTGATATTGGGATTATAGAAGATTTAGCTCCCATACACCCGTCACAGGCAGACAGCATTAGTTTTTCGTGACCATCCCAAGTTAGAAGAATGTTTCCGTCTGCTAAAATAATAGGTCTTTGCGGTATAGCATTTTTTGCAAAATCAAAAGCGCTACAGAGAGCTTTTCTATTTATTAAAAGGCTTTCCATTCTAGACCTCGATGGAGGCCAGTATTGCTTCCTGTTCTGCTACGTCTTTTTCTAATGAATTTAGATTAGCATCAAGTTCGGCTTGTTTCTTTTCCTTTATTTCTTTCAGATTTTTTGGATCATATCCAAGATCTTGACTCTTTTTTACTACATCATTAAGTTTTTCTTTGGCTGCTTTATATTTCTCGCCTAAGCGTATTTTACTTTCATTAACAGAAGAAACTCTTTCTTCAAGATGTTTGCATTTTTCTAGGCTAGTTTCTATACTCATTGTTTTAAATCTCCTATTTTTATGGTGAATACACCATCTTCGTTAAATTCAGTAAAGTGTTCTTCACATGAATATACTTTTGGTCCTCGTTTTCTACTATCCATATCTTCCTGTCCTTCCGGACATTGATTTAGATAATCACACAATCTACAAGCCTTAGCACAAGGGGTCGGCTTAAATTCCTTATCATTCTTTATTGCTGTCATTACTAAAATAAATAACATCCACGTATCATCAATATCTTTTTCAGTAAATGGAATAGGTACCAATTTCGTGTGCTTGAAATATAGAAAAGCAAGTTCCTTTGGAAGTACTCCATAATGAAATTTAAATAGTAAAGCATAGAATAAAAGTTGCTTTTCATCTACATACTTCCCTATTTTATTTGAATTTTTACCATCCCAGATTGAAGCTTCTTTTCCAGACTTATTTATAAAATCTAATACACCTACTAAGGTATCCCCCGTTCTTAGCTTTATCTCGATTTTTACTTCACTTCTAGTGCCTTCATAAACATCAAGGATATCTAAATTCTTTTTTATAATCTCGCAGCATTCTGTAAATAACCCCATCTCATTTAGTTTTGATGAAAAATCATTCCAATCTACGAAATTCTTTAATAATAGGTGTTCCCAGTAACATCTCATTACATTCTTAATATCTTGTATTGAGAAACTTCTACCTTCCTTTTTCCAACTATTAGAATATTCTTCAAAGAACTTCTGAACAAGCTCACCAGCTACTGCATAGTATGAGTTTTTTGGTGGAAATACAGGTTTTCTTTCGTCCCTCCATTTATATTTCCTGGGACACTCAGAGTAGTTACTGAATTTATGAAAATCCATTCTCATTCTTCTACCGTGCCATTTGAAATTAAATTATGAGCTTTATTAATATATTCCATGGTAGTATCAAAAATTACTTTTTCCAGATTATAGGATTCTAGTTGATCTTTTATAACAACATCTGTATCTGTTTTTTTTGAGGATTCCAATAATTTTGCAGTAAACACCTCTGTACTCTTCTTTTGTTCCTCTATTTTTTCTTTTTTTACAAGATCAAAGACTTCCTCTTTTGGTTTAACCTTAAGATAAATCTGCTCTGTATTTATTGAGACGTTACCAGATTCATCTTTAGTGATAGTTATTAGACATACCTTTGGCTTACGATCTATATTATTATCACCATGATCACCACGGGAAATAGACCCTATATTAACAAATGTTTGGTTGAACCCCTGTCCTAGATCTTCACAAAATACACCATTATCTGCATGGTAGTGTCCCATAAGATAAACATCATAGTTTGACTTTGAAATCTCATCATATGAATAAACCTTTGTTTTTCCCCAAAGAGAACCACCTGTGGGAGAAGCATATACATGGATTCCTAGAATATTTACATCAATTTCTGGATCTCTTTCACATTTAATATCATCCATATCTGGAGTTTCTGTAAATGGAAAAGCATAAAATCTGACTTTTAAATCTCCCTTTTCAAAGATAGGTAGACTATTTGACATCTGCTTCAAAACCTTGGAGGCAAAAAGAACCCCTAGGGGTTGTGCCGATAATGAATCCATATTATCATCAGTAAGATCATGATTACCGGGATTTGCAAGATGAGTTATAGGAAAAGAATTATAGATGCTTGACAATTCATATAGCATAGAGTGCTTTGTGGATCCAGGAGTCTTAGGTCCAAATAAATCTCCGCCACAAGTTGTGATATCTACACTTCTTTCTTGCCCTATAATCATTATCTGTTTTATCTTATCTATAATGTCTTCCCTATAATTACCTAATCTAGTAGGTGGGTTTTTTTCACATAAGTGGGGATCTGTATAGTGTAAAATTTTTAATGTTGATGGGATATGTTGCTTTTGCATAAAGGACAGACTCCTAATTCTGATATAAAATCACTAAGATCTTTGTTTGCAGTTGTATATTCTAATTCTACTTTTTCATATTCTGCTTTTAATGTTTCAGTTCTTGTTGTTAGATCTTCTATCTCAGTGTAAAGATCTTCGATTGCCTTCATTTCAGCTATAAGGTCAGTGGGTAGTCCTTTAATCTCTTTTATACTAGTAGCTACTCTTAACTTGTTTACCTCGTTAAAAGCGTTATCATAAGCTATAGAAAGACTCTCTACTTCAACTATAGAAGATAGCTTATTTCTTAGGTCACCAGTTATCAAAGTGATAGATTTTAATCTATCAACATTACTAAGATGAGAAACTTCTTTACTGGAACTTAAAAAATCTACTTCCAAGTTAGAGATATGCTCTATATCTTGTATTAACTTTTTAATATAGCTAGGTTCTATTGATATCTGAGGAATGCTTGCTACTGGGGCTAATTTTCTAACAGACACTGCAGCAGAGTATAGATCATTACTAAGATTATGTATCCTTATAAGAACATTCAAGTTGTCCTTTATTTTATTACAAAATTCAGAAGAATCCTTAATTCTATCGATAGAGGATAATTTACTTACCATCAATGAATACATATCAAAATTTTCACTTAAACTAGTAACTTTCTCAAGGTCTCTATATATCGCATTAATAGAATTTGTCTCTAGTTTCCCAAGTTTTGTAATAGGTCCTAAAGTCCTTAGGGATGAGGCACAATTAGAGAGTTCCTTTTGAAAATTTTCAACTACATTCAGATCCAGATCTAATGCAGTGCATTTTTTATAAAGATCCTCAACAATTACCTTTTTCTTATTATACTCTTCTAGTGGTTCGAAGTTTTTCAATACGCCTTTAGCATCATTCAAATCTAAATAACGAACCTTAAGTGTACTTTTATTAGAGGTTATATCCTTTTTAACCAAATCTGAGGCTTTATATAAAACATCTAAATTAGCCACGGAAGCTATTAAATCTGTTGAAAAATCTGTTTTTGGTCTGTCAATAAGAAACAAAGTCTGAAATTGCTTTGCATACCATAAGTATGTTTTTTCTTTACTTACTACGATAGGACCAAAACCCATGTCTATAATAGGTTTTGGTACTTCTCCTTTCGTCATTTTACTAAACTCTTGTGTGACTCCTTGATACGTTATAACATAGAAATTATTACCTTCTTCCCTATGCCATACTATTTTATCATCTCCAAAAGATAAGCTAACCTCAGAGAATCTTTCTCCGTGTCTTATAAAACCAGTTCCTTCTGAATTCTTAAGAGCAGCAACGATTGCATGAATGGCAGCAGATTTTCCAATGAAATTTTTGCCAATAAGAATGGTATACTTATCTATATCGAATTCTAGAAATTTTATGGTTTTGTAGTTTTTTATTACTACATGCACCATAGACTACTCCGCTTCCTCTGAAGAAACTTCTACTTCGACTGGCTTATTAAGATTTGAATTCATCTCATCGAGTAACTTCTTCATTTCAGGATCCATTTGTTCGTCGTCACCTTCACCAATTTCTCCGTTTAACTTAGCTTTTCTAAGTTCTTCAAAATCTACCTTAGGAAATAAAAGGGGTTCCATCTCTTTAAAAATTTCTGGATGCTCTCTTAGGTACTCTACGGTGTTATCTGTGCCCTGAATCTTAAAATTATAAGAAGGATTTTTATCTGATACATAGCTATACCACCCAGTACCTTTTATAAGGCCCCTATTACAGGCTAAATCAAATAAGGATCTGACTTCATCAAAACCCTTACCAAATTTAAGATACAACAATTCTGATTTGAATGGCTTATCAATTTTATTCTTTATTACAGTACACTTGACCCTCTGATCAGTTACCTCTTTTATCGTATCCCCTGTAATCATAGAAGTTGCTTTGTCTACAGAAATCTTTTTCTCTGAAACAAGACTAATACGTACTGTCATGTAGAATTTAAACGCCATACCACCCGTAGTATCTGTGGTAGCCGCACCAGGCATCATTACTCCGATCTTAGCGCGTAACTGATTAATGAAAATAATGCAAGTATTTGTTTTACTGATAACCTTATTCATTGTAGCAACAAAAACACCAACGCCTTTAGCATGCTCTCCAACTTTATTAGCATCAGCAATACTACCCGTTGTAAAGCTCTTAGGCAGCATGGCAGCTAGTGAATCAACAACTACTAAAGCAGGTCTCATTAAGACAATACCCTTAAAGATATAATCACTACCATCTTCAAGTGAGTCTGGGACAATATGAACAAAAGTAGATCTATCAGCAGCATTAATCCCTATGCTTCTAACATAGTGTTGCTGAGATCTTAGAGTGTTTTCAAAGTCAGCATAAAGCGTCATTTCTTTCTTTTTCTGTAATCCAGGGATACACATCAAAGCCAACGTGGTTTTACCACAGGATTCTTTACCTGAGAGTTCCACCATATAACCACGAGGCCAACCTCCAGCCCCACCAAGACCATCACCTATTTGTCTGTCTACTACCCAGTTACCTGTAGGAATAAAATCAATTTTTTTGTTGACATCACCAAGACAACCTTTTTTCTCCATTTCTTTAATGTAGTTATTGGCACCTTCTCCTACGGTACCCACACCATTTGTAGCTTCTGATAAAGCCTTATCTGCTTTAGCTGCTTTAGCGGCTGTCTTGCCTTTTGCTGTTGGTTTTTTTTGATCGGCCATCTTCTAGCTCCTTTTGAAGGCATTCAGCCCTACGTTGTTTAATTTTCTTGAAATCAAAGAATAAATCATTCTCACGGTATATTAAACCGGTATATTCAGTAAAACCTTTTCTTGGACCTGACTTAAGAGTTTTCTTTTCTGCGAAAGCTGTCAACATCTTTGGTTCTAGATCCGAATCTTTTATTGTTAAGGCGTTTCTCCAGTTATAAAAAAACTTACCGATCCTACCTACATTTAGGGCATCAGCTTCATCGTCAGTTATAACTTTTCCCTCTAAATCATAATATTTTTGAGCTGCCAAAATCATATGTGCTTTTCCAACAGACTCCGCTGTTACTTTCTTATCAGGCAAAGCTATTGATTTGAGTTGTTGTGGAGGGAAACATATTAAAAAAACTTCTTTTTCTAAAAATACTTGGTGGAGGAATTGATTGAGAGCATATAAATACTCACTTTCTCCCCCACCAAAGTATGGAGCTTCCATTGATATAAAACCAATGGAAAACTCCTCTATCTTTTTCTTGATCTGATCCTGCTGTTGAAGCAGTCTCTGGATCATTATACCTTCTTCCTTATATGTATAAAGCCTTCCGCGCTCGATAAAAGAAGAATAAGGAGCCTCTGTATCTAAGATACAGTAACCCGTCTTCTTTATACTGACATCAAGACCCATAATATAAGGCATTAGCTTTTTCTCCAGATTGAACTAAATCTTACAGATTCCCTGCAACAGAATCAAGGGTAAGACCTGTTGAGGCTTCTGCACTACCGCTAGAAATACCCAAAATCTCCTTAATTTCACTAATACTCTTTGTAGGAGCAAGCATTTTCGGAAGAGTTGAATAAAGCTTTTTGGCTTTTGCAAGAATACTGGCCTTAAGATTTTCGTTTGTTGTCCAAGCTTGAGCTTTTTCTGGTACCAAGGATCCAATTGTTTGATATGTAGCATCTTTACAAGTTACTTGCAAATCTACCATACCATGGATCTTGTATATCTTGATCAGATTGTCATATACAGACCCACCAAAAATCCAAGGCTTAACACTTTTTACTTTGCGAGTCGTTTTTCCAGTTAACTCATCTTCGTCATCTGAATAAATAACAATAACACAACCAATTCTTGGTTTTGCTTCATTACCATCATAATCCTGGGTACAACAGATTTCTTTAGACGTACTTGTTGATAAACACTTCCACCCCTGCTTTAAGGACTTAGAATAGTGCATCTTACACCCAACAAATACAGAATTTGGGTCCTCTGTTGCAAAGCTTATGATGTAAGTTTTACCCATTTCCATCTTGAAACGGTCCTGGACCTCACTTCTCATATCCTTGTTATCAAATCCAAAAAAAGTTGTTTCTGACATAAAATAATCCTTGATGCAAATAGCATCTAAAATAAAAAGTTAATGTTTATTAAAACGGTTCAATCGGCTAGATTCCCAATGCTGCTAGTACATCATCAATATTCTCAGTGTCATTTTTAATGACACTTGGTTTATCAATAATTTTACTTTCAACAACTGGTAAAGACTCCTCTTTTGGTTTTTTATCACCTACGTCCGAATCTTTCGGCTTAATTTCATCTACTAAAACCGTTGGTTTCGGTAAACTATCTCTACCTATAAACTCAGATGGAGCTGAGGATTTCTCAGTTGATGACTCTACCCCAAAATCGAATGAACTACTAACAGTGTCACTTTTACCCTCAACAATGGGTTGCTGAGAACTTGTAACGCTTTTAGTACCGGAGGGGTTGCTTGAAGTTGGTAAACCCATATTTTGCAATTCAGCAATATTCAGGCTATACAACTCCTCAACAACATCTTCTTTAAGATCAGATTTCTCTTCTCCTAAATTCTCTTCTAACAATACAGAATCAAAGGATCCTTCTCCAAGGCCTAAGGATCCTTCATCTATATTATATTGATTAAGTATTTTTGAAAAACCACCACTAGAATCTTCATTTTCTTTAGGTTCGTCACAAGAAGAAACTTGTGAAAGTTTTGGTTTTTCCTCTGTTACAATTGGTGTCTCTTGTAAATCAGCAATTGGTTCTTCTACATTACTTAAATCATCAAATCCATTATCCATAACAACAAAATCTTTTTCTTCTTGTACTTCTTTAGACTCAATTACTGTAAGAACTATATCCTTTTCTTCTTGTTTATCTATAGACTTTATTTCTGAGGTGTTATCGTTATCTTCCATCATAAAATCTTCACTAGCGAAGCACCCAGTAATTCCTTCAGGTAGTTCCTTTGTTTCTTCATGAACTGTAGATGCTTTTAGGGTAGCTTCATTTGTGATTGTTGTAGTATCTTCAATACTCGTTGGCTCAGGTTCTTTTATTAAGTCTACAAAAGAGGTTGTAACTCTCTCTGTGGAATGCACTAAGATAGGGTTACTAATGTTTGATAAACCAGATTGCATCTCTTTGTATAGTTTATCATAATATGTAGGATCGGCAAGACTATCTATAGGGGACTCTAGGCTTTCCTTTACTTCCTCTTCCTCCCCATCTTCTTCAATGGAGGTTGACAACTCTACAGGTTCATCAGACCCTGTTTCCGTGGAAGTTATAGAGTCTGGGTCAGTCATATTGTATTGATTTCTTAAAGAAACCATTGCTTCTGATATGGATTTGTAGGGTTTACCGTCAGGCCCTTTTAAGGCTGCAGCAATAGCTGCTTGTGGTAGTTTTCCAAATGCAGATAATTCTAATTCTACTAATCTTGCTTGTTGCTTTACATCTGCGCTAGAAGTCTGATAATTTTTATTAAAGAGATTTAGAACCTTCTCCAATCCTTTTAAGATTTCTACTTCATTTTTAGACTCTCGAAGAGCGTTTTTAAGTTCTACTAACTCGTTAGCTGCGATTGCAGTTCTCTCTTGTACGCTTACCCCTGACTTTACTTTTATACTGTTCTCTAGCTTACCACTCATCAAAATATCATAACGAGTCTCTCTATTTGTAAGCCTTGTTTGTGCTGTAGCTTTAGCTCGGATAACTTTAACATAAAGAGCCTGTACATTTTCTCTATTCTGTCGTAAATCATCTAATTTTTGAATGTAGTAAGCAGCATCTAAAACAGATGGAGTGTCTGTGTTTACTTTTGAAGTATCTAGCTCTTTGTAAATATCATTTACATTTTTACCAAGATCCATTATTAGTAGATCTTCTGAACTAGTAGTATCCTCAACTTCTTTCACTTCTAACATATTCTTACCTTTTATAGAGTTCATAAACTCAGTTAAATTTTTTAAATGCACTAATCAATTATTCTATGTAAACCTTTATAAAACTCAGCATCTTCCTTAATATCTAAAAGCTTCTTTGTATAGATACTAATACCATTAGTATCTATACAAGTCTTTAGTCTCGTAGCTAGATTAGTAGTACGATTCTTTATACTATTATTAGATATTGCAGACTCTATTGCAGAAGTCTGCCCTATAACAATAACTTTTTTTCTTGCTCTTGTCAAAGCAGTATATAATAAATTTCTTTGTAAAAGTAAACTTCCATGTGCTTTTAATAAAGGAAGAATAACTACACTATATTCAGAACCTTGTGATTTATGTACAGAAATTGCATAAGCTAGTTTTAACATTTCTTTAGCTTTTTCTACAGGAATAACTACATAACCACCTGTTATTAGCTTTATTCTTATAGCTTCTGAAGAAATCCTTTCAACAATTCCAATATCTCCATTAAAAACCCCAAGATTATAATTGTTTTTTACAACAATTACACGATCTTTCACACGGACATACATGTCTTTCGTTATAAAAACTTGTTTGACACCTTCTGGGCAAGCTACCATAGGGTTTAGCGTATCTTGTAAAAGCTTGTTTATTGAATTAACACTTAGATCACCCTCATTTCTTGGGGTTAGAACTTGATAAGTAAGATCTTGCCTTTGTTCGAATATTTTACATAATTGAACAAGAGTACTTTCTCCTAGCTCTATATCTGTCTTTGTATTAATAAGAACTATATCACTATTTAATTCTGATCTAAATAAAGTCAAATCTGTATCACCATTACGAATCTTATTTGCCTCTACAACAATCTCGGAAAGCATTGCTTGGCGGTGAACTTGATTCAATTTAATAGTCTTTATAACTTCACTTTTTATCAAATCCTTTAATACATTACCAGCTCCAACACTAGGTAACTGATCAACGTCTCCAACTAAAACTAAGTGAGAACTCTCAGGGAGAGTACAAACAAGCCTATACATAAGCTCCATATCCACCATAGAGCATTCATCAACAATTACAACAGATTTATCAATCTTATTCTTAGAATTAAAACTCCATTTACTCCCTTGATATCCAAGAAATCTATGGATTGTAGAAGCCGAATGATTACTTGTACTCTCTAGTCTTTTAGATGCGGCTCCTGTTGGGGCTAGTAAACAATAACTAATTTGATTTTCTTCCAAAATACGAACAAATGTCTTAATAATTGTTGTTTTTCCTGTACCTGGGGGACCTGTAACTATTAAAGCCTTCTCTCGTACAAAAGATCTTATGGCATCTTCTTGCATGTCTGAAAACTTAAAATCCTTTATAACTAATCTTTCATGAGCACTATAATAACTTACAAGATCCTCTGGGATCAATTTAGAGAACTTAGAGTCTCCTTTTGCTTTTATTAAATTTGCTAAAATTTCTGCTGTCTTTGCCTCAAAAAAGAACTGAGGTGTTAAATAATACATTCCAGAATCTTCTATAATGTAACCATTATAAAGTAAATTATCAACAGATGGAGCTATAAAATTCCAAGAGACACCTACTGCATTTATCTTTTTACCTGGAACAAAACTTTCATTTGTTTCATTAAGAAAATTTAATATATCATCTTTATTAACATAAAGATTCCCTTCTCCAAAAACTGTCTTTGATCTCAAGCAATCAAGAATAATGGCTCGAACCCTTACAACACTATCATTTACTATTCCTAACTTCTCTGCAATAGAATCACAAATACTGAAACCGATCCCATCGTGCATAAGAATATATGGATCTTTTTTAATCATTTCATCATAAGCAGACCCATGTTTTGATAATATTACATTTATCTTATTATCTGACAAACCTATAGAGCTTAAAAACTTTTTTACAGATAATAAATTTTTGTTTTGATTCCACCCTTCTACAATATTATCCTTAATTACAGGACCAATACCTTCAACTTCTAAGAGTCTATCTGGGTTATTATCAAGTATATCTTCAATTTCATTTCCAAAATGTTCGGCAATCTCAAAAGCTTTCTTTTTACCAAGAAATTTAGCAAAACTAATCAAATATAGAGCTATAGACCCTGCACTATAACCAGAAGAGATATGATACGCTGAAAATTTTATTTGAGGTCCATATTTTGTGATTTCAGTGTAACCAAAAACATCTACCATAGCTCCTGGGGACGGGGGTTCTTCTGAAACCCCTGCACAGGATCTAGATTCTCTTGTGATATGACCATCATGTTCTAATTGTATCTTAAAAACAGTAAAACCTGTTTCGTTTGAAAAATGTTGAACACTAATGACCTCTCCACGGAAGAGTTTTATTTCTTTTCCTTCCATTGGGCAAGCCTTTAGTCTAAATCAACTCTTGTTAGATAGGCTCTACTAATAAGTTCTGTTTTATAGAAATGCTCTCTATCTCCGCCAAGGAAACAAGTACCATTCTTTACTGCGCTTTTAGCATCAACAATAATAAGAGCAGGAGGAGCATCTTTCTCTTTACTAAAACCATAAGCACGAGCTTCTGCTTGGTCTCTATCATCAGTAAGGATGACACAGGCGTGTTTATTACTTGTGAGACCCCTAGACATAGCCTGTCCTGCAACTCCTGATAGAGTGCCAAAGTAAAGCACATCTGGAGGTACTATAGGGAGGCCCGCTGTTTTAGGTCTCATAGAAACTAAGAAGTCTTCTTTTTCATCACTACGAATATAAAACATGATTGGTGAATGTCTTAGATAAACTTCAATCAGGTG
>Ga0172378_10006156_pt1 | contig 11213 bp, 9 predicted proteins | sample GrowelOW332metaG_FD_119755 | JGI IMG/M metagenome (GOLD analysis project Ga0172378, IMG submission 119755) | Groundwater microbial communities from an aquifer near a municipal landfill in Southern Ontario, Canada - Pumphouse #3_1 metaG | ecosystem: Environmental > Aquatic > Deep subsurface >... | reverse complement strand
TCCCACAAGGCCGGCTTTTCCGGTAACTTCACAAATGCGGCTCATAAAAGACTCCATTTTTTAGACGGGCTCAATTGTAGTTATTTTTTTTGATTTCGTCAATCTTGAAGTTCTTTAGGTAAGTTAAATTTAGTGTTTTCTATTAAAGAAACTCGATTTTCGAGCTCAATTCCTTTAAAATGATCCTTTAGCCATTGAATTACTTCTTGAACTAAGACTTCGGGGGCACTTGCTCCACTCGAAACGCCAACGGTTTCAATGCCATTAAACCAATCACTTTGAATATCATTTACGGAGTCGATTAAGTGACTAGGAACGCCTTTTTCGATGCCTAATTCGCATAAACGGCTTGAATTTGAGGAGTTTTTAGAACCAACGACTAATAATAAATCAACTTCTGAAGATAATTGGGAGACTGCTTTTTGCCTGTTTCCTGTGGCATAACAAAGATCTCCAGCTTCTGGCCCTATGATATGGGGATATTTTAATTTCAAAGCTTCAATAATTTGTTTTGTTTCTGCCACAGAAAGCGTCGTTTGTGTAATATAAGCGAGAGGTATTTCATTTGAAATGGAAAGATTTTGAATATCTTCTTTATTTCGAACTACTGAAATGGCGCCTTCTGGTAATTGTCCAAGTGTTCCTTCCACTTCGGCGTGTCCAGAATGGCCAATTAAAATAACGTGTCGACCAGCATCATAGTGACGCTTTGCACTAGAATGGACTTTTTTTACTAGAGGGCATGTGGCATCAAGTATTTTTAAGCCGCGTCGAAGCGCTTCTTGATAAACGCTTTCAGGAACGCCATGAGCAGAAAAGATAACGGTCGCTTTTTCTGGAACTTCACTTAAGTCTTCCACAAAAATCACACCCAGTTTTTTTAGGTTGCTCACGACAAATTGGTTGTGTACAATTTCATGGCGAACAAAAATAGGTGCACCGTATTTCTCAATAGCCTTTTCAACGATATGAATGGCTCGATCTACTCCAGCACAGAATCCTCTAGGTGTAGCAAGTAAGATTTTTTTCATTGGATTAACTTTCAATTAAATCATTAAGGTAAGCGACAAACTGAGTATAAGATTCAGATATTTTCGCACGTTCATGAGTTAGGAATGTTTTGACTAAACGAATATCAGGAAGATCTCGTTTGGAGTAATCGGCAGTAGAGCGTAGCTGAGAAAGAACCCCTTCTCGAACGAGAGCTTCTACGGTTGCTTTTTGTCCATGTGAATAAGGGCCAACACAAGTGGAAACGCCTAATTGAAGTGGTTCCCAGAAATCGTGAACACCAAGAGTTCGAGCAAAAGAGCCACCAACAACAGCTGTTTTAGATTTTGAAAGAACCTCAAAAGTTTGCCCATATCTAGAAACAAGGGAGACGGCGCCTTTTTGAACGAGAGGCCATTCTACAACTAAGAGTTCTTGGTCTCTTAATTCGTTTCTAAAGGAATCGACTTCTTCAAGACGACGAGGAATAATGACAACGGATTCTTGCCTCTTGATCGAGGAAAGAGTCATTCGAAGAAGACTGTTCCACTCTGAAAAATGCATGGATAAAAATGTGGTATCTACAGTTGGGTTTTTGGGCGCTTCAATTCCATTATTAGAACGAACCCAAGGTAATAATTTCCAGTCACCACCTATCTGAATTTTAGAGGCTGTTTCTGGAGAACATAGAGAAGCGAGTCTTGATAAATCACCACCAGATTGCATGCAAGCAAAACCAATGGCAGAGAAATCTGATTTGCTAACAGCCCTTTGAAAACGGCCTGAAATAATCGCTACTGCAGGCTTCAAAGAGATTTTACGCATGGAAGATAAGTAACCTGGCCAAAGCTCATTTTCAGCAAGAACCAGCCCTATAGGACGGACTTTTTTGATAAAGCGAACCATGGTGTAAGGAGTATCTGCAGGAGCGATACAGCAAGAAATATCGCTTCCAGATTGTTGTAAGAATTCAAGTACATCCGTTTTCTGTGTGGTGATTAAAATTTTAGGGCAGTTCTTAATATCTTCTTGGATATATTTTGCCACATTGAGAAGCATACGACATTCACCAAGACTAGCCCCGTGAAACCACAAAAAAGGGCCTTCTGGCCATGGGCCGTTGATTCTATCATTTAAGCTAAAATGTTCATTGAGTGCGGGAACTTTAGAAGCTGCCATCCCGACAACTCCAGCGATACTACGTGCTAAGTCGAGAACGATCATATCATATCTCCTATATATCTTCTCAATATAAGTAGCAAACTAAAAAACAAAAGCCAGCCCCAGGTGGAACGATCGGCAAAAAATGCTTTTTGAATACTTCTTTTATTGCTTTGGATGGGTTTGGTATCTGGTTTTTTAGGAAGAAACGCATTGGTTTTGTCTTTCCAAGCTAACCAAGATTCTCCAAATTGATTTAATAAAAAACGATCTTCTTGTACAGAAAGGTTGTAAAAGAATAAAATAAGAGCTGTTGCTAATATAAAGGAGGTTGAAGTCCAACTTAAGTGGATAAGTATAAAACCACACCCGATCATGATATTAGAAAGGTAAAGAGGGTGACGTAAATAGGCGTAAATACCTGTTTTTACTAAAGCATCTGCAGATAAGGAGTGCCCTCTGCTGTGTTCTCCAATACTTCTTCTCGCTTCAATTCGAATAAGAATTCCAGAGAAAATGAGAAGGATGGCAGAGAGTGAAAAAAAAGATGTTGTTGGTGGAAGCACTAATAATAATACGGCGAAAAGCCCAAGAATCCATCCTCGGTATTGATAGAGTTTACTTTCCATCAATAATCACCTGTTGAAAACGTTTGAGCATAGATTCTTCCATTTTTTCATGACTTGATAATATAATCCATTTATTTAAAACTTTTGCCGTATTTAAAAAATTATTCAATAAAGAATCTTTGTCAAATCGAGAAATGTATGCAAAAGGTTCATCTAATAAAAGAATTTGGCTTTTAGAGGCCAAGGCCCAAATTAATGCGAAACGGGCTTTTTCACCTCCAGAAAAGGAATTAGAGGAGAAAAGGTGGCTTACATTAGCTTGTTCTATAAAGTCATTTAAATAGGGATTTTCGTTTTGTTTTATAAGATGGTTGAGGAGATAAATGGGAGGTAATACGATGTTTTGTGAAATAAAAAATATTCCCGCTTTGTTATAAATATTTGGATAAGAGATGATGCCAGAATGCCATTCTTCAAGGCCCGCGATTAATCGGAGTAATGTGCTTTTCCCAGCGCCATTTGGCCCTGTAATGAGAACGGGTTCGTTGATTTCCCATTCAGTAGAAAACAAGTTAAAGATGGGCTTGACTCCGTTTTCATATCTAAAAGAGGCGCTTGTGATTTTTAAGGCGGAGCCATAAGTTTTGACTTCTCTTTTTTGACGAGGCTCTTCTGCAAAACGACTCAAAATATTGTACGCCGTTTTTGCTGCACGTAATTGAGGAAAAATACGGATGCATTCTTTTACAGGTTTATAACAGAGAAAGACTGCGGAACAATAAAGGATAAGGTCTTTGGGTTCCATCCAAGATTTTGAAATCATCCAACCGCAAAACGTAAGAACACCGATCATCGCGAGTATGGATACGCTTTCGATCATAAAGGATAAAGAGGCCTGCTTGATTCCTGCTTCTACACTTATGGTACGTCGAGAACGGATCAATTGAATTAAACGATTGGTTTCAATGGACTTCTCGATCGCTGAACTCCAAAAACGGTATAACTTCTTAATCTGTTCCAGTTCCGACCGAAATAAAGCCTCGCTATTCATTTGTTTTTCAATAATAGGACCAATTGTTTTCCATTTATTTTGGGTATAAGCAAGAACAGGCATCACAACAACGAATAAAAGAAGCGATAAAGGCCATGATAAATAGAATAAGACGGGTATAAAAATGAGGAGCTGAAGAACGGCCTGGAGCGTTTGCATTAAGGCCTCACCACTTAAGGGAATCGTTCGAGTGGCTTCAAAAGCGGCTTGTACTTTTGAATCGCTTTCAGGGTGGTGAAAAAAACGGGGCTGAATATGCCTGAGAATAGATAAAAAATACCCTTGTAGGCCAGATTCCAGCTGACGGAATATCTTTTGGGTGGTGACTACTCTAGAACGCAAAAAAATAAAGCGTAAGCAAATGAGTAAAATCATTGCTAATGTCCATTCAGTAATCGTAAAAGGAGACGTTTCTGAAAGGATTTCCACAAAAAAACGGATACCTGCAAGTAGACTAGCATCAAAAAGACTAGCCAAGAAAGCTGGCCCTGATAACAGGAAAAAGGCTTTAAAAATGGTTTTCTTTAATAAGATCTGTAAATTCACGGCTTATAAAATAGCTTTTTTAAAAGGGGAGCCTTTACAAGAGATAATTCTTTCCTATATTTGGCCCTACCTAGATGCCTCCATCGTCTAGTGGCCCAGGACTCGGGATTTTCATTCCCGCAACAGGGGTTCGAAACCCCTTGGAGGTACTTAAAAAGCTCTATCTTTTGATAGGGCTTTTTTATTTTTAGAGCTAGCCTTTACTTAAAGTGATAAATAAAAGCCCTAAAATAATACCCATAAAACCAATGTATTTTGTTTTGCTTTTATGTTCTTTTATGATAAGAATTCCCCAGAGGAAGCTAATAATGACGCTTGAACGACGTATTACCGTTACTACAGAGACAAGAGCGTCGGGTTCGTGTAGAGCTAAAAAATAAAACCTATCGGCAATTAAAAGTAAAAAGCCCACTAAAATCATGATTGGATGAAATCGAAAAGGACGTCCGCTGGAAGTCTTTTTTTTGAGGACTAAAAAACCGATGATTCCAAGCTGAATTGCACTCATGTAAAGGTTAAACCAAAACTGCACTGTGAGAGGATCATACTTTAGGTGCTGAAGAAGATATTTGTCATAAACACCGCTACAGGCTCCTAGAAACGAGCCAAAAAACATGGCGATGACCCAAGGATTTCTAAAAAAAGAACCAGATTCTTTTTTCCCTGCGATGCTAAATAAAAAGTAGCTTCCTGCAGTGATTCCTATTCCTAACCATTGATAAACAGAGGGGCGTTCCCCCATAAATGATACAGCCATTAAAATGGTAAATAATGGGGCACTTGCTCGAATGGGGGCGGTTATACTTAAGGGAAGCCTAGCCACGGCATTAAAGGTAAAAGCCCAGCTGCTTGTCACTATTAACGCTTTAAAAAAGATTGGAAGTTGCGATTCTGCTTCAATTAAGGGGATTTTACCCGTTAAAAAGAATGGAAATAGACAAATTACACTAGTAAAGCTGCAAAAAAAGAGTACAGGCCAAACAGCGTTAAATGATAAGGCTTTTTTTTTGCTGATGTCGTAAAAACCGAGAAAAAAAGCAGAACTAAAAGCAAGCAAGATCCAAATCATGCTGCAAAGATAGCTTAGTTTCACTTTTCTTTAAAAAAAATATTAATTTGTTCTCATTTAAACAGGAGATATCAAAATGGATATAAAAGGTCAGTTTAAGGGTAAGGCAAGCAGCCTTATGGACGAATTCAAATCCTTTGCATTTAAAGGTAATATTGTCGATATGGCAGTAGGTGTTATCATTGGAGGCGCTTTTGGAAAAATAGTCACCTCAATGGTAAATCATATCATCATGCCATTCGTATCATTAATTATGCCTAGCGGCACTAATTATGCCGACTGGAAACTAGTTGTGAATCGTGGAACGGAAATCGTCGATGGTGTAGAAAAAGCAAAGATGATAGAAATCCCTTACGGCCTTTTCTTAAGTGAAATTGTAAGCTTCTTAATCATTGCTATTGTGCTATTCTTTGTGATTAAAAAGTTTCTTGGTTTTATGATGAACATGAAGAAAAAAGACGAACCAGCACCTGCTCCTGCAGAACCTCCTCCACCTCCAGTAGAACAAGTTTTACTCACAGAAATCCGAGATCTCTTAAAAGAAAAACGCTAATGATTTAATAAGGCACCCCTAAAAAAGGGGTGTTTTTTATTGTGATTGATAAGCTTTCCAAGTGGTTTTAATTAGAGTTTCTAAATCAGAGTACTTGGCTTTCCAACCCATGAGGGAGTAGGCTTTAGAAGGATCAGCAATTAGAGAAGCAGGGTCTCCAGGGCGGCGACCTACAATTCGATAAGGGACTTTTTTACCAGAAACTTTTTCTGCCATCTTAATAATGTCTAATACACTTGCTCCTTGTTGAACGCCTAAGTTCACAATGAAACTAGTATTTGTTTTTTGGAGTTGGTCAAAAGCCATGCCATGGCCAACAGCAAGATCATTGACATGGATATAGTCACGAACGCCTGTGCCATCAGGGGTGTCGTAATCGTTGCCAAAAACTAAAAGCTCTTTTCGCTTTCCAATTAAGGCTTCCATCACGACAGGAATCAAGTTTGCTGGATTTTTTTCTAGCCCTGTAAGCCTTCCTTGAATGTCATAACCAGCGGCATTAAAATAACGAAGAGCTGCAAACTTTAAGCCTTTGAGCTTATCGTACCAAGACAAGTATTGTTCTATAGCGAGTTTTGTATAGCCGTAATAATTTTCTGGGTCAGTAGGGTGTTCTTCATTGACGGGCATGTATTTTGGAGCACCATAGACAGCAGCCGAGCTAGAGAAAACAAAATAGGAAACACCTGCAGCAACCGCTTCGTTCAGAATGTTTAAAGAGCCCGAGATGTTATTCACGCTGTATTTTTCTGGAGCAATCATAGATTCTCCAGCCGCCTTAAATGCCGCTAAATGGACTATCCCTTCAGGCTTAAATTCAGAGAAAAAGGAATGGAGTGCTGATGTATTTAGGATATCGCCTTCAAAAAAAGAGGCTTCTGAGAATAAATTTTGAGTTAATCCAGAGGATAAATTATCGAAAACAGCCACTTGGTGACCTTGATCTAATAGTTCTCTAACTGTGTGGGAGCCAATGTAGCCGGCACCGCCGATGACTGCAATTTTCATTTTTCCTCCGTCATTTTGCTTATTATAGCAAAAAACGACTAGTAGAACCCTTATTTTGAGCAAAAAAAGCGAAAAAAGGGCGGGGTGTTGTAAAAGAGTGCAACATAAAATACAAAGCAGAAACGACAAATGATTTAGGAACTTGTATATTCTTAAAAGAAATAAAAAAAATCCCAATCCCACACTGGGGTTCTCCTTTAAAGGGAGAGCCCCTTTTTTATTGGTATGAATTATCATAGGGATACTGATCATTTTTCCTTTTTTCCCTAGATTTGTGTATTTTCAATAGATGCAGCCAGAAGCCCTTAGATTAAGTGAAATAACGATTTCTAATTTACGTTCCATTCGACGTGAAACGTTTCCTCTTAGCCATTTTACGGCTTTGATTGGTTATAATAATGCTGGAAAAACGAATATTTTGATGGGTATTCGCTGGCTTCTTTCTCATTTTACCTTGAATATTTCTTTTTTTGATGATGCTAAGATTCCTGTAGAAGTGGAAGGCTTGTTTGAAGGGATTTCTGAAGCGGTATTGGATCGGTTAGGCGAAGAAAAAGCCGCGGCGATAACACCCTACTTGATGCACGGGGCATTACGAGTTAAAAAAATCCAACGTATTCCTGGAGATTTGAAAGAAAATATAGAGATGATGGTATTTGTGCCTCCTCAAAAGCGCCGTCAGCAACGTGTATGGGAATATGCTTCTGTTGATTTTGTTCGGTCTTTTGAGCGTCTTTTTCCAGAGCCTATTGCTATTTGGGATTTTGAAGGAAATCAAGCTTTTACAAAGTTACTTCATGAGATATTCAAGCCCTTAGAGCGCCGCTTTGGTAACGAATTTAACGATTTAATTTTAAAGTTTAGTGAGCTTTTATCTCCTTCTAGCGAAAATAGAGCTGAAGAGATAAAAACATTTGATAACGGGGTGAATCAAAAACTACACCCTTTGTTTCCTAGTGTAAAAGTAGAGCTATCTATTCCTACGCCTACTCTTGAAACATTTTTGCAATCGGCCACATTAAAAGTGATTGATGAAGATGATGGCTTTGAACGTAATATTGAAAGAATGGGAGCAGGTTCGCAACGTGCTATTCAGATGGCTCTTGTTCGATATTTAGCAGAAGTTAAAAAGCATCATAATAATCATTATTTGAATCGAAAACTGTTATTAGTGGATTCTCCAGAATTATTCCTTCACCCGCAGGCTGTAGAACTTGTGAGAGTGGCGTTAAAAAATCTTTCTAATGAAGGCTTCCAGGTGGTCTTTGCTACGCATTCTGCTCAGATGGTTACCAGTGAAGATGTAAGTACCTCTCTTTTAATTCGAAAGAATCGCAAACGCGGTACTTTTATGAGAAAGCGAATGGAAGATGCTGTTTATCAGGTGGTACAAGATGCCCCTAGTCAATTGCAGATGCTATTTTCTCTTTCTAATAGTAATGAACTCTTATTTGCTGATTATGTTCTTTTAACAGAGGGTAAAACGGAATGGAGAGTTTTGCCTGCTTTATTTGAAAAAGTGACAGGACAATCTTTTGCTTTAATTAAATGTGCTTTAGTGCGTCAGGGTGGGGTAAGCAATACTAGAAAAAGTATGCAGGTGCTCGCTGCTATGGATATGCCCGTACGTGCGATTGTAGATTTGGATTATGCATTTAATAATGCGGTTCATGATGGATTTTTAGATAAAAAAGACCCCGATTTGCGAGTATGCATGGATTTATTTAGAGAACTCTCTTTTCAAGAGAAAATTCGCCTTGTCAATGGGGTTCCAGTAACAAAGCACTCAAAAGTCACCGCATCTCAGGCTTTTGCGATGATGGCTGCTATGAAAGAGGCTGAAAAACCACTAAAAAATATTCATGCAAAGTTAAGATACAAGGGAATTTGGATTTGGACCAAAGGGGCAATTGAAGAGCATTTGGGTTTAGATGGGAAAAATGAAAGGTGCTGGACTCAGTTCGTAGAACGTGTAAAAAAGGGCAAAATCGAGAGTTTTGTGCCAGATTATGCAAGTATTGAAGAGTTGTGTAAGTGGATTGTTGAAGGAAGTCGCCAAGCATTTTGATAAGCATCTATGGATAAATTGTCCATAGAAAGCCTTTTAGTATCTAAAAAAAAGAATGGTTTAAGAGGTATTTTCATAAAGGGTCGAAACCAAAGGAGATACTTTTATGAAAAAGACTTTGTGTCAGGTGTGTTTGGTTATCGGGCTCTGTGCAGCAGTTTCTGCTGTAGCAGGTCCTGGGTTAGCTGATGGGGCTAGCAAATTTGTAGGAAATATTACCACAGGTGGGCAGGTCAGAAGTGATTTTGGCACCTATTGGAATCAAATTACAGCCGAAAATGAGTGTAAATGGGCTTCTATTGAAGGAACTAGAGGTAGTTACAACTTTAGAGGTTGTAGAGCAGCCTATGATTGGGCAAAAAATAATGGGGGGCATTTTAAGTTTCATGCCCTAGTTTGGGGATCGCAATACCCTAACTGGCTCAATGGATTAAGCACTGAAGAAACAAAAAAAGCTATTACAGCATGGTTTGATGCAGTTAAAAAAGAATTTCCAGACCTAGAAATGATTGACGTGGTTAATGAAGCTATTCGTACAGGAACAAATTCATACCATTCTGGTTACGGGAAAAATAATAACATTATCCCAGCTCTTGGTGGTGATAACAATGGTGACTATACCTTTGTGACTACTGCTTTTAAGATGGCAAGAGAACGTTGGCCGAATGCTATCTTGATTTACAATGACTACAATACATTCCAATGGAATAAGAATGAAGGCATTGATTTGATCAAGAGGATCAAAGCAGCTGGTGCTCCTGTAGATGCCTACGGACAACAAGCACATGATATGATGACTCAAGGTGGTGGTGCTGGCGGTACTGGAGGCGGCGGCGCTTGTCTCAATTACAATACCTTTAAGAGTACTCTTCAAGAGATATATGATAAAACACAGATTCCTTTATACATTAGTGAATACGATATTTCAACCGCTGATGATAACGTACAGAAACAATGCTATCAAGAACAAATTACTGCCTTCATGGAAGCACCATATGTAGCTGGTATCACTTTATGGGGATACATCTATGGTTCGACTTGGATCGATCACTCAGGTATTATTAAGAACGGACAGGATCGTCCTGCAATGACATGGTTGAAAGACTATTTGTCCAAAAACAAGGGTGTGAATACTACAAATTTAGGTGGTGGAGGTGGAATTACTTCACCTAGTACGGTTCGCGTTGAAGAACAAACAACCGCTGTTACCAAATTAACAACATCCTTTGAAGGTTCCGCTACGTTTGCTATCGAAGGCGGTGATGATGCAGCTTTATTTACTCTCAGTGGTAGTGATTTAGCATTTAAGGCCGCTCCTTCATTTGCTTCTCCAGGTGATGCTGGTAAAGACAATATTTATAAAGTGAAAGTGAAGGCGACTGCAGGTGATAAAACTGCTTCTTTAGAAATGAATGTTATTGTTACTCAAAAGCAAGCCGCTTATAACGGTACTACACCAACACTTCCTGCAAAAATCGAAGCAGAAGCATTTGATGTCTGCGGTGAAGAATGTGCTTATCATGATGCCGAAGTTGAAAACCAAGGCGAGACAACACTTCGTGACGGTGAAGGCGTTGACATTGTTCAAATTGGAACAGGATCAGAATATGCTATTGGATATACAACGGCTGGTGAATGGCTCGAATATACAGTGAATGTAGAAAATGAAGCTGTATACACCTTAACTGCACGTGTAGCTTCTGGAAGTGAAAATTCTTCCTTTAGATTATTCATCGGTGATCAAGCGATTACTGATACAGTCAAAGTTCCAGCTGGCGCTGACTGGGATACATATAGCAACGTGGAAATCAAAACGACCAAGTTGACAAAAGGAACCCATGTCATTAAGCTTGCTATTACAGGAAGCTATGTGAATATTGATTGGTTAGATCTTTCTGATGGAACAAATGGTATTGCAAATTCACTTGGCTTCAATACTTCAGATGTTAAGTCATATCGTATCTATAACTTCAAAGGCGCTTATATGGGAATGTTTAAGGCTTCTGATTTAACTTCATTGAAAAAACAAATGGAAAAATCAGATATTAAAGCTGGCGCTTATATGGTTCGTTCTTTAGATGGTCATACGAATAAGATCATTGAAGTAAAAAGATAGTGGATTTTATTTGAATTTCTCTCAATAAAACACCAGACACAAACCACAAAAAGATTCTCCTAATTTAAGGAGGGTCTTTTTG
>Ga0172378_10006153_pt1 | contig 11213 bp, 8 predicted proteins | sample GrowelOW332metaG_FD_119755 | JGI IMG/M metagenome (GOLD analysis project Ga0172378, IMG submission 119755) | Groundwater microbial communities from an aquifer near a municipal landfill in Southern Ontario, Canada - Pumphouse #3_1 metaG | ecosystem: Environmental > Aquatic > Deep subsurface >... | reverse complement strand
TATTTAGTACAAATATTAAATAATTTAGAAAATAAGGTGTTGAAAAATGCCTTATTTTTATTTTTTTATAAATTTGTAATTATAAAAACGTAATTTTTTTATTTTGCAAAATGTAAAATGCTTGATAATTATGTTTAGTTATGATATCATATTTTTTGGAGAAAGATTATGAACAAACCTGTTTTAGCAATTATTGGAAAACCTAATGTGGGAAAATCCACATTTTTCAACCGTGTTGCAGGAAGAAGAATAAGTATTGTAAAGGATATACCTGGGGTTACGCGTGACCGTATATATGTGGACACAGAATGGTCGGGGTATGCCTTTTCTATGATAGATACTGGTGGTATAGATCCATCTTTGAATGATGAGTGGCAAAAGTATATAATGGCACAAGCACAACTTGCAATTGATATTGCAGATGTTATTGTGATGATGGTAGATGGTAAAGATGGGATAACGCCGAGTGATGATAATGTTGCTCAACTTTTGCGTAGAAGTAAAAAGCCGATTGTTTTAGCAGTAAACAAACTGGAAAATGATAGCGATATGGGAATTATAGACTTCTATAAACTGGGGCTTGGTGAGCCTATTGCTATGTCTTCTGAACACGGATTAGGCGTAGCCGAAGTGTTAGATGCTGTTGTTGAAAAATTTAAAAATAAAATTCCTCCTGTTGATGAGGAAAATAAAATAAAGGTTGCCGTTATTGGACGACCAAATGCTGGCAAGAGTAGTATTACAAACAGAATTTTAGGCGAAAGTAGAGTAGTGGTTAGTGATATTGCAGGAACTACCCGAGATGCTATTGATGTTCCGTTTAAATATAACGGGAAAGATTATATAATCATTGATACCGCGGGTATTCGTAGGAAAAACAAGATAGACTATGAGACTATTGAGGGATATAGTGTAATGCGAAGTTTGCAGGCTATTCGTAGAGCGGACGTGGTGCTTTATGTGTTGGATGCTTCTGATGAAATTACAGAGCAAGATGTTCGTGTTATGGGATATATTCACGAACAAGGAAAACCTAGTGTCATTGTGTATAACAAGTGGGATTTAGTTGAGAAAGACAATAAAACCGTTAATAGATATACCAGTAAGTTACAAGAAGATTTGAAATTTATGGATTACTTTGTGGTAGTTTATGTTTCTGCTTTGGAAGGAACTCGATTTGGGAAAATTATGCAGAGTGTAGAACAGGTATTAAAAAATGCACAAACTCGAATAACGACGGGATTATTGAACGAAATTTTGCAGGATGCTATGTCTACGGCAGAACCACCAACGAGTGCGGGAAGAAGATTGAAAATAAAGTATATAACACAAGTTGCTGTTTGTCCCCCTACGTTTGCTTTGTTTGTGAATGATGCGAAGTTATTACATTTTTCTTATAAAAGATATTTGGAAAACTCTTTAAGACGTGCAAAAGATTTTAAAGGTACACCTATACGTTTACTAATTCGTGAGACCAAGAAGAAGGAGGATAAATAATGAACTATTGGTTACTTGCCATTTTAGTTTTAGTATCTTATTTTATAGGTAATATTAGTTTTGCAAAAATATTGGCTAGAAAGCAAAAAATTGATATAACTAAAAAAGGTTCAGGCAACCCTGGTGCTACTAATATGTATCGTAACGTGGGACCTAAATTAGGATACCTTACCCTTTTATTAGATTTGTTAAAAGGGCTATCAGCCTCTTTAATGGGACTGTTGGTTTTTGGTGCTGGGACAATTGAAGGATTAATTGGATTGTATGCTTGCGGGCTTAGTGCAATAGTTGGTCATATATTTCCGGTAATATATAAATTTAAAGGTGGAAAGGGTGCTGCAACTATGCTAGGTGTCTTTGCAGTGGCACAGCCTATCCCTATGTTAATAGTTTTTATTCTAGGATTTATTTTTGTGTGGTTTTTTCAATATGTTTCTGTGGCATCTTTATTGTTTGTCACAATTATGGTAATATATCAAAACTTAACATTGACACCACCTAATTTAGCCATTAGTTTAATGACTTTTGCAATCTTTTTGTTAATTTGGTTTGTCCACCGCTCAAATATTGAAAGATTATTAAAGGGAAAGGAAACAGCAACCAACATAAAACAAAAGATATTTAAGGATAAGAAATATCAGCAGAAGTTGGAAGAGAAAGCCGAAGAAAAGGCTGAGAAGACTGAAATTAAATATGAAAAGGCAGAAGAAAAGGCTGAGTTAAAACAAGAAAAAGCAGAAATTAAGTCTGAAATAAAAGAAGCAAAGGCAGAGATAAAAGTTGCTAAAAAACAGATAAAGCAAGTCCGCAAAACCGTGGTTGGTGCGGGGACTAAAAAGAAGAAAATCTTAAAAGATAAGCAGTTAATGATAAAGAAAAAACCAACAAGTAAGAAGAAAAATATAACTGCCTTAAAGAAAAAAAGTGTAACAAAAAAGAAGGGTTCGAATTCTTTAATAAACAAAATAAAAAAACCTAAAAAAGCAACTAATATTAAAAAAGAAGACAAGATTTAAACCAAATAAAGATTGATTTTAAATTAAGTCGAGTTTATAATTGTTTAAAAATCAAAAAACTTTTCAAAGATTTTTGATTTTTTTAGTTAAAAATATTAAATGGTAATTGGATACTCAAATTAAAACATAAAAAATTCTTTTTAAATGTGCTAAAATTCAAAAAATTCAATATTTTGTTTATGGCTTGGCTTTTGCACAATAAAAACAAAATTAATAATTATTAAATAATGAAAGACCTTTTTGGAGGTTTTTTATTTTTTGTAATTATTTTAAACTTAGCAAGACGTATGAAAACTTTTAAATATAATTTTTTGTGTTCTAAGTTTTCACAATAAAAACAAAATTCCCATATTATGAATTGATAGGATTAGAGCCTATTTAGAGGTTTTTTATGGATAAATTTATAATAAATGGTGGAGAAAAACTTTGTGGTTCAGTTCAAGTAGACTGTGCTAAAAATGCGTATTTGCCTATTCTTGCTGCTACGATACTATGTGAAGATAAAATAGTCTTAAATAAATGTCCTGATTTTGTGGATATAAAGAATATGTGTTTAATTTTAGAGAAGTTAGGGCTTGAAGTTGTAATGCGGGAAGATAAACTATACATAAATGGTAGCAAGGCGAACAAGAGTTTTATCCCAGTAGAATTAGCAAAAGAATTACGATCAAGTATTTTTGCGTTGGGTGCATTGCTTGGTCGTTTTCATCAAGCGAGAGTTGCCTACCCTGGTGGCTGTGATATAGGACTTCGTCCGATTGATTTACACTTAAAAGGGCTTAGAGATTTGGGTGTAAAGATTGTGGAAAGTCACGGATATATTAACTGTGACGGTAATAATATGAGGGGAGGAATGGTTCATTTTGATTCCCCAAGCGTGGGTGCTACCGAAAATCTTATGATGGCAGGTGTTTTGGCGCGGGGTAATACCACTATTATCAATGCGGCGAAAGAACCTGAGATAGTTGATTTACAACATTTTTTAAATGCTATGGGTAGTAAGGTGTCTGGGGCAGGTACTAGTGTTATAACAATAGAGGGTGTAAAAGAATTGCACGGTTGCGAATATACTCCTATTCCTGACCGTATAATTGCTGGAACATATCTTATTGCGGGTGCTATTACAGGTGGAGAGTTAATGATTGAGAACTGTATTCCTCAACATTTTTCATCTTTGTATAATAAACTGCAAAAATCTGGTTGCAAAATAAAAGTATTTAGTGATAGAATTTACTTAGAAAGTACGGGGCGTTTAAAAGCGGTAAATTTTATAGAGACAACGCCATATCCTGGCTTTCCAACCGATTTACAGGCACAAATGCTTACATTACAAGCCGTAAGTAAAGGAAGTTGTATTGTTCAAGAAAATTTATTTGAAACCCGATTTAAGTTTGTTCCTGAACTAATAAAAATGGGTGCAAATATCAAAGTAAATCATCAGACAGCCTATGTTACAGGAGTTAAAACTTTATTGGGTGCTGACGTGTATTCTAGCGATTTACGAGGTGGTGTAGCGTTGGTGTTGGCTGGGCTTTGCGCTCAGGGTTACACAACGGTGCATAATATACATCATATTGACCGTGGTTATGCAAAATTAGAGCAAACATTCAGTAAATTAGGGGCAAGAATTAGAAGAGAAAGTGAAGAAAATTGATATAAAAACTATATTTTTTGAAATCTATTTGCTAAAATAATTAAATACTATAATTTGTAGAGATTTTTGTTTATTAAAAATCTAATAAATATGAACTAGAAGATTAAAAGTTGTTTTTATATTTTAAAAATTTGCAAAACTGGATAAAAAATGATTATTTTACGTGTAATTATATGATATATTGACATTAGACGAGAAAGCGAGGGGTAATTGACAAAAAAAAATAAAGTATTGACTATAATCTTATCTGTTTTATCCGTAGTTGTGTTGATAATTGTTTTATCTAGCACGATTTTTACCGTTGGCAAGATTGAGGTTCGCTGGCAAAGTGAGACAGATAACTTATCTATGGTTAGTGAGCAGTCTATTGTGGATGCAAGTGAGATAACTCTTGGCACTAATGTGTTTTTTGTGAACAAAAGTGAGGCGGTGGACAAGTTAGAACAAGCATATCCTTACATAGCAATTACAAACATTGAGACACTTTTTCCGAATACTTTAATAATTCACGCTAGGGAGCGTACCGAAGTTTTCGCTTTGCAGTTATCCAGTAAGTATTTGTTGGTAGATAGCGATTTTAAAGTTCTTAAAATAATGAATGGAGATTTTACTTCTCTCGATACAAACGCAATAAAAGTTACAGGAGAGTTTGATTTAAGCAATTATATTGCAGGCGATTTTATTACTCCTGATATAGATTTGGCTTGCTTCACCACACTACAAAAAAGTTTTTATGAAAACTATACTGCTGATGAGGGTGAAAATGCTTTAACTGATATGTTAGATTTGTTAAAAAGTGCCACCTATACAGATACTAAGATTGTTTTTGAAACTTTTATGGGTGTAAAGATTGAAATGTATAATCCATCATACAAACAACAAGAAAAAGTGGCAATGATTTATCAAGTTTTGAATACTTTGGACACTGCACAAAAGAGTATTGGAACTATTATAATTGGAGATAGGGACAACCTAGTACAAGGGAGTTATACAGCGAATGTATAATTATACATTTATTTATGCAAATGCTGTATAATTTTTTGTGTTTTTATAAAAAAGTGCGTTTTTTAATTGACTTATGATTTAAAACTATATTATCATATAATATACTTTAAAAGCAAAAAGTATTCAATTTGTATAAAAATTCACTAAGAGGAGTACTTGATGGCTCGAAAAAACATAGCAGTTTTAGATTTCGGAACTAGCCGAGTATCTGTTATGATTGGTGATAAGGGTATCAACAATGCTTTTGACATTAAAGGCTACGGAGAGACAGCCTATGCTGGCTATTTGGATGGCGAATTTTTACAACCTGAAACACTAATGCAAGATGTACAGGAAGCCTTGGCTTGTGCTGAAAATAATGCCCGATGCAAGATAACACACTTATATATTGGAGTGCCTGCTGAATTTAGTTCAGTTGTGGTAAAGAAAGGCAAATTGACCTTTGATAAAGCACATAAAATAAATGATAATGATGTGCAAGACTTATTTGACTCAGTGGACGATTTTGATGGACAGGAAACATTAACTGTGATTAACCGAGCACCTGTTTATTATGTGTTAAATGATGATTGCAAAATTATTGAGCCAAAGGGAAAAATTACAGATGAAATTTCAGGAACAATAAGTTTTGTTCTTTGTGAAACTGCTTTTTTAAATAAAGTAAAGCAGATATTAGCCCCATTACATATTCAACACATTGAATTTTTCAGTGAACCGTTGAGCGAATGTTTATATTTGGTAGACCCTGAGCAGAGAGATGGTTGTGCAATTTTGGTAGATAGCGGATTTTTAACAACCAGCGTATCCATAGTTATGGGTGATGGATTATTAAGTTTAAGAAGTTTTTCGTTGGGTTCAGGATATATAATTGCAGATTTTTCTGAGGTCTTTGGATTAAATGTAGAGCAAGCAGAACGCTTAAAGAGAAAAATAGCGCTGAGTGTTATACCTGAGGCAGATGATATTATACAGTTACAAGTTGGACAACAAAAAATAAAAGAAATAAATGCAAAACAAGCATATCAAATTGTTGAGTATAGAGTAAAACAAATTGGCAAGATGATTAAAAAATGCTTGGATATGTACTCTGCCGATCTTCCAAGTTACTTGCCACTAATGATTACAGGTGGAGGTATAAGTTACATAGAAGGTATGCCAGACGTTATACAAGCAGAATTAGGTAGAAGTGTTGAAATAGTTGCTTCCGAAGACCCTGAACTTAATCAGCCACAACTTTCTTCGGCATTAAGTTTGTTAGACTTAGCGGTCAAGCAAAATAAGCAAATAAAAAATTCGTTTTTTGTAAGATTATTTAAAAAGAATTAACAATTTTGGAGGAATTTATGAATAATAATAATGAGTACCAGACGGACAACGTTAAACCCGTAGTAAAAATTAAGGTAGTTGGTGTCGGTGGTGGTGGAAACAATGCTATAAACCGAATGGTAAATGCTGGCGTTAATGGTGTAGAGTTTATTGCAGTTAATACTGATAAACAGGCTTTACAGATTAGTAAAGCAGATTACCGAATTCAAATTGGTATAAAATTGACTAAAGGTTGGGGAGCAGGTGCAGACCCTGAAATAGGATTGAAAGCCGCTGAGGAAAACCTTGAAGAATTAAATCAAGCACTAAACGAAGCAGATTTAGTTTTTGTTACTGCGGGTATGGGTGGAGGAACGGGTACTGGTGCTACTCCTCTTATTGCTTCACTTGCTCGTGAAAAAGATATATTAACTATTGCCGTAGTTACTAAACCTTTTAACTTTGAGGGTAGAAAGCGAATGGAGAATGCCGAAAAGGGTATTGAAGCATTACGTAAAGTTGTGGATTCTTTGGTAATTATTCCAAATGAAAAATTGTTTAAGTTAGTTCCAAAAGGAACGTCTATTGTAGACACTTTCCGTTATGCAGATGATGTGTTAAGGCAAGGTGTTCAAGGTATTTCTAACATTATTGTAGAAAATTCTTTAATTAACTTGGATTTTGCAGATGTTAATACTATAATGAAAAATAGAGGGCTTGCTCATATGGGTATTGGTAGAGCAAAAGGAGATCGTAAGATTTTTGATGCTTTATCACAAGCAGTATCTAGTCCTTTATTGGAAACAACTATTGAGGGTGCTACTGGAATTATTTTTAACGTAAAAGGTGGAGTGCAGTTACCTATTGACCAAGTACACGAGGCTGCCGACCTAATGCGTGAAATTGTCGACCCTGGTTGTAACATTATATTTGGTGCAAGTATAGATGAGACCTTGGAGGATGCTGTTGAAATTACAGTAATTGCTACCGGTTTTCAGGGTGATTCCCCTTCACTTTTAGACAATGGCGAGGCTCCAAAAGAGGCTACTGAAAATACTAGTATTTATTCAAAACAAGAATACGCCAACTTCTTAACGAATCGTTTTCCAAATGGTACGGTTCCAAAAGAGGAACATATATTTAAGTCTAGTGATAGTGCGACCGCGGAGGAAAAGGAGAAGAAATTGACATCACGTGTTGAAATTGATGAAGCAGATATTCCACCTTTCCTACGCAAACTAAGAAATAGATAATTTTTAAAAGGAGGAAAATTATGGAAATGACAAAAAGTAAAATTACACAAATTGTAATAGGAGGATTGTCTCTAGCATTACTTGTTTTGAGCATTTTATGTTTAGGCGGTATTTTTGAAACAGGAATTGCACAATGGTTGTTGGCTATTTTAATTGTTGCTTTTGGATTTAGTCTTCTTGAAGTTGTTGTTTATTTTGTGTTTACTAAGAGAGACATTATAGAGATGATTTGTAAATGGCTTGTTATTTTCTTTGGTGTAGTCATTCTAGCAATCAATACTGTTGTTGTTGTTCTAAACGCAACTACAATGTTTACAAACTTTCTTGCTATTACTGGTTGGTTTGCATTGATGTTTGTTGTTTTAGGATACATTCTTTGTGCTACTATGATTATGTATCTTGTTTTTGCAGATAAAGAAGAGAAAGAGGCTAAGTAATTTTTTATAAAATAATAATTACTTAAACAATTTAATATATTAAAACAGAACATACCGATGGTAACCTTATGGTTGATTCGGGATATTGTTCTGTTTTTCTTTTTTATTAAAATGATAAATATATGATAGGTTTCTTTTTCTATATTATTTTCATATTCTCATAATACTTTGCATATTGATAAGTATCATCTTGAAAAGGAGAACTTATGGAAAGTAGTATTTATGAAGATATTGCCACTCGAACGAATGGAGATATATATGTTGGAGTTGTAGGACCAGTTCGTGTTGGAAAATCTACCTTTATTACACGTTTTATGGAAGAATTTGTAGTTCCGAAAATTGCAAATAAAAACGCCAAAGCTTGTGCGATTGATGAATTGCCACAAAGTGCAGATGGTGTTACAATTATGACCACTCAGCCCAAGTTTGTGCCTGCTGAGAGTGTTTCAGTTCAACTAGCAAATAATATTCAAATGAATGTTCGAATGGTTGATTGTGTTGGTTATTTTGTGAACGGGGCAAAGGGACACGAACAAGACAATAAGCCACGTATGGTGAAAACTCCTTGGAGTAAAGAGTTGATGCCTTTTGAAGAGGCCGCGGAGTTTGGTACACAAAAGGTAGTCAGCGAACATTCTACGATTGCTATTTTAATGACAGCAGATGGCTCTTTTGGCGATATTCCACGAGATAATTTTATACAGGTTGAGAATCGTTTAGTAAAAGAGTTAAGAGAGTATAAAAAGCCATTTGTTATAGTGGTTAATTCTAAAAATCCAAAGGCAGAAAGTACAAAGGAATTAGTAAAAACATTAAAACAAAAGCATAATGTAGGGGTGGTTGCTCTAAATGCTATAGAAATGGGGGAAAAAGAAGTGGCGGAAGTTTTTGAAAAAGTTTTAGATGAGTTTCCTTTAACGGGAATTGAATTAAGAATGCCTGCGTGGTTGACTGCGTTGGGATATGATAACACAATTATAACTGAAATTGCTCAGGAATTGCGACATATTGGTGAGGGAGTAGAACGTATAGGGCAGTTTGATAAAGGTTCAGTATTATTTGCAGAGAGTGAACGTTTTGAGCCGTTGGTTCTAAGTGAGGTACAACTAGGAAAAGGAAAAATACTGTTTGATTTAGTTCCAAAAGATGGATTATTTTATGAAGTGTTAAGTGAGCAATGTGGCTTTCCTATAAAAGATGACTTTCAGTTAGTTGCTCATATGAAAGGGCTTTCTCAGGCAAAACAAGAATACGATAAGTTAAAAGATGCTTTACAACAAGTTAAAGAAACAGGCTATGGAGTGGTCGTTCCAAGTGTAAACGATATGACCTTTGAAGAACCCGAAATGGTAAAACAGGGTGGTGGACGTTGGGGCGTTAGATTAAGAGCAACAGCGCCAAGTCTTCATATTATGCGTGTGGATTTGGAAACAGAAATTAGTCCAATGATAGGCTCTGAAAAGCAATCACAAGATTTAGTAGCGTATTTGAGCGAACAAAGTCAAAGCAATCCAAACGGAATTTGGGACACTAATATGTTTGGTAAATCTATGCATCAATTAATGAGTGAGGGGTTGAATAACAAACTTAACGGTATGCCTATGGAGGCTCAAAAGAAGATGAGAAAGACTTTGACTAGGATTGTGAATGAGGGGAAGGGGGGCATCATCTGTATTTTGTTGTAAAATTTTGTGAAATACTGTGTCGCTCAACACCCCACCAACACAATCGAGTACCAGAAGTACACTCATGCGTTGGTGGGGTGTTGACTCCTTGTCTTTCGCAAAATTTTAAGAACAAAATAACTTCTTTTAAATTTGTTTGTTGTAGTTATTTATTAAAATACTGTGTTCTTGCGAAGATTTTTTGACCGTCGGATACATTAAGTATACCTCCGTTCAAAAAACTTCGCCACGCCTTGTCTTTGACGATTTTTCGTCGCAAAAAGGCAAGGGAGATTAATTTTGTGGCTGGTTTTTATGTGCTAAAGCACATTACACGCAAAGCCCCAGACTGTGTCACTCAGCAACCTGCCAACACAATCGAGTACGCAAAGTACACTCCTGCGTTGGCAGAATGCTGGTTCCTTGTCTTTCGCAAAATTTCAAGAGTAGAATAAGCCTTTTTATTCTTGTGAAAAATCTAGTTGCAAGAAGGCAGGGCATAAAATTGTTTTTCGCAAAATTCCGTCGCAAAAAGGCAAGGCTAAAAAGGGTGCAAAAGCAAGTAATATCTTTTGCAAAATTTCAAGAGTAGAATAACTCCTTAGAATTTTATGTTTGGAAATAAATTAAAAACGGTGTTGGCTCCTTGTCTTTTGCAAAATTTTAAGAACAAAATAGATTACTCTACAATTTTAAAAAATGGTTAGTTTCCAAAAGAGTGATAATACAATCAAATATTCTAAAAAACCTTGTTAAAATTTAATGTTTTTCATATATATAAAATCGTGATTATTTGCAAAATAAAAGTAGCAACATAATTACGATTTTTTATTTAAAATTATTTTAAATTTTTGATTAGTTTATAGTTTAATTATATACATATTTTTTATTATTTTCTACCTTATGCTCTTTATTTTAATAGTTTGATGGTAAAGATATTTTTATTTTATAAAGATTGAATTTATTATAAGTTTTATAATGAAAAAATATTTTTAAACTATACTTTCAACCTCATTAAAAAAGATTATTTTTTGAGTTGTTTTTTTATGTTAAAAAAAGATTTAAAAATTATATAAAAAACACTATACAAAATTAGAAATATTGATATAATAAGGCTAATATACCAAGGAGGAAAAGATGAAATACGTAACAACTTTAAATGATAGAACAATTTATGCAGGATGTGATTTAACCGAGTTCGCAGAGAGGTATGGAACTCCTCTAAAAATCACCTTTTTAGATATGATAAAGGACAATGTTGTAAATCTAAAAAAGGCTTTTAATAGTGCTATAAAAGAGCAGAATTATAAAGGTAAATTCGTTTATCTAAACGCTAATAAAGCAAACTATTCTTTTGAAATTATAAACTTAGTTGCTAAGTA
>Ga0172378_10006152_pt1 | contig 11214 bp, 9 predicted proteins | sample GrowelOW332metaG_FD_119755 | JGI IMG/M metagenome (GOLD analysis project Ga0172378, IMG submission 119755) | Groundwater microbial communities from an aquifer near a municipal landfill in Southern Ontario, Canada - Pumphouse #3_1 metaG | ecosystem: Environmental > Aquatic > Deep subsurface >... | reverse complement strand
TGCAAAGACTTTTCAATCTTTCGGATGACCAAACGGAGTACCAGATCAATGACCGCATGAGCTTTATGCGTTTTCTGGGTCTGTCTCTCGGAGACAAGGTTCCGGACGCAAAGACCATATGGCTTTTTCGTGACACTTTGACTGGGGCAAAACCAATAGAAGAACTGTTCCATCTTTTTAACCGTCAACTTGAGAGTCAGGGAATCATCACGCACACTGGAACCATTGTTGATGCTACATTTGTGGATGCTCCCCGGCAACGCAATACAAGAGAAGAAAACAAGACCATCAAGGAAGGTGAAATTCCCGAAGAATGGACGGAAAACACGTCGAAAGCTGCACATAAATTGGCTCAGAAGGACACGGATGCTCGCTGGACAGTTAAGGGCGGAGAAAAGCACTACGGATACAAAAACCACACGAAAATAGATGCCGACAGCAAGATTATCACCGATTATTCCGTAACAAACGCAGCCGTTCATGACAGCAATAAATTTGTGGACTTCATTGACGAGACAGACAAGGTTGTTTACGCGGACAGCGCATATTCGGGTCGTGAAATTGCCGAAAAGCTTTTCGAAAATATTAAAAACAGTATTCATGAAAAAGGTTATCGCAATCGTCCATTGACTGACGAACAGAAGAAAAGCAATCGTAACAAATCCAAAGTCAGAGCGCGGATAGAACACGTTTACGGCTTTATGACAGGTTCCATGAAAGGGATCACCGTGCGCAATATAGGTTTGCAAAGAGCCGAATTCAACATTTCGATAACAAACCTTGTTTATAATATTTGCCGGTATTCCATTTTACAACGTCAGAGGGTGCGCGTGGGATAACTGCGCCCAAAATAGAGAATTGCCCGATAAATCGAGGTGATATGCCTCGAAATACATGAATTTTGCTCGGCAAAAGCGGTTCTCACCACATTTTTTCAAAAAAACCGTTTTAACTGCAAAATACCAATTTAAAAACCAATTTTTAGAGGTTACCTAAAGAAACTAAACCATCGCAAAACCTCTCACCAACAGCATTAAGCAAATTAAACAATTCATTTCTAAAGATTTTATTTCGCAGTTCATCGCAAATCATTTCAATTGAATTCAATTCGGGGGTATATGGCAAAAGTGGAAAAATATTAATGTTTTCGGGAATGATTAAGGTTTCTGTTCGTCGACCCGGAACTTTGCCCGCCTATTCTTCACCGGCATCCAGCTTCCTTTAGATTTCGCCTCACGGCGGACACCCTTGCCTTCGTCTAACGCTTTCTGCTACCGAGCGCGTAGCGGGCTTCACCGCCTAGTTATCGCCCATGCTGGGTGCACTATAATTTCTGTTATGTTCTTGCGAACGTAACAGAAAAAGCTAGCTGTTTTGCAGCACTTCAGCCGATGCCAATTCTTCTGCAATTCATCCCAAATCATTTCAATTAATTCAATTCGAGGATATATGGCAAAAGTGGAAAAATGTTATTAATACATTACAAATGATTGCGCTCTGATATTTCAAATCATTTATGAATTTGAACACTTAAAAACATACTCATTTTGTCCAACTCCAAGTTCTTTCGCTATAACAGAGCACTTGGCTTTCAGGAGAAAATATACATCTCTATCACAACCTGATAACGCTTCAAAATTTCCCTGTCCTTTGCTGATAACAAGATCAACTTTATGGAACAGATCCAAAAAGCTTTCATTGCATTGATCTAGTATCGCTCCAGGAGCATTGCATCCATTAGATAGAATTGTGGCATATTGATCCAAACTTGAATTATTTGCATCCTCAATGATTGCATCATTTATAATCGGCGCATTTCTGACTGCATAATATACATGACGTGGCATCATGAATTTTACTAATATCCTATCAAAAACGGTTTCTCCTGCATTGTCCCCAACAATCAAAATAGATGATGCCGTTTTCAACTTGTTTTCAAAACTTGTCAAATCACATTGGTCAAACGGCTTTTGCAGTTCCTTTGTAATGACCTGTCTCATATCAACTGATTGACTGATTGCGGCATCCAGACTATTTCCTGTTGCTGAAATTTTCAATGCCCAATAAAGGCTACTTTGATTGTCTTTCCAAAACTTTTCCAAGTCAGGATAGCACTGTTTGGCCGCCGCAATGTCTCTGTCCTTAATTGCCCGATACAAATCGGACTTGCTTGTATGCTTATTTACAATCTGGTGCATCACCATTGCCAGCTCAGGGGAGCAGGCATAATGACGGTAATCTGGCAATATCTTGAATGTTTCATCAATAATCTGCTGTTGAATATCAACGTCGTCCGTCGCCATACGTGACGCTTCCAATACCTGCCTAAGCATACATGGCAGGCAGTCCAAAAACACTTCCATAAATTTTACTCCATTCTGACACTTAAAACATTGTCGTGCAATCTTTCACAATCACATAGTTGGCGTAATCAAAAGTGACAGCTCTTCTAAATCTCGACATAATCACCATGTTTCACAGTGCAGGTTTCATCAATCATTCACCGTACCGACATGATCAATTTCACCTTAGACAGGAAAATTGCACTATTCCAACTGTTTGCACTATTTACTATTAATCGGTTGTTGATGGTAGGCACGTAAAAGCAGATTTAAAGATTTAGTAGAAATTTATATTTTTTATATCGGTTAAAATTCCATAATCTGCATAGTCCCATATTCGGGAATTTCGGTCAGAGTTAATTGCAATAACCATTCCGGCTTGTTCAATTCCGCAAGTGTGTTGCACTGCACCGGAAATTCCAAATGCAATATATACCTTTGGAGATACGGCTCTTCCAGTCAATCCAATTTGACATGAATAGGGAGCCATGCCTTTATCAACAAGTGCTCGAGATGCTGCAAAAGCGTAGCCGTTATTCTTTGCCCATAGTTTTATAGACTCAATGTATTCTGTTGCACCAAGTCCAACCGAAACAATAACATCTTCACTTTTGTTTTCGGACGATCTCACTGTTGCCATCTGCGGACGGGTCAGGCATTTTATTTTTGCCATAATACTTCCACCCAAAGCAGGGCGATACATAAACAATTGTTCACCGTCGGTTTCAAGCATTGTGCAATCTGCACACAGGCCTGTGTGCAGCATTGACGCAACTTGTGGTGCAGTTTTTCGTCCCCAAATTCCACTATCCCACAACACAACATTAGGGCTTCCTGATTTTATCAAATTTGCAATTTCACTCGGAAAACCTTTTTCTATTACTCGTATGTTATCGGCGATAGTTTTTGCCATTGTAACCGGTTCATCACCCACACACCAAACAAGCGGTAATTTCACACCTGAAGATTCAGCCACAAGTTCATTGTGTGGTTTTGACAATCCAAATTTTATTGCTTTTTTAAGTCCGTCGGGTTCTATAAATTTGCATTTTCTGCGCCCAATTGTGTTTTCAAATGTTTTTAAAACTCTGGTAGGAGAGCCTTTTAAACCGCATTTGTTTAAATCAGCGCCAATGTCGGCAGCCGTCAGAACTTCCACATCTTTTGCTCTTGAACGCAGGCTTGGAAATCTCAGCGTGTTAATTCGCTCTATAGTAACAAGTGCCGGAAAATTTGAAATTTCATCACCACAACGGGTAGCACACTCTATTTTACCTTCGGATATATTCTTTATTTCAAGTGCGTTGGTGATAACCGGTATATTAAGGGTTGCAGCTAAACATGGTCCAACCTGTGCTGTGTCACCGTCAATACTCTGTCGTCCGCAAAATATTAAATCAGGATTGATTTTTTTTATGACTAAAGATAATGTGTATGCTGTTGCAAGTGTATCAGCGCCCGCAAAGGCATTGTCACACAGCAATATTACTCTGTTGGCGCCTAGTCTTGTAAGCCTTTGCAGCATATCAGCAACGTCTTTGCGACCCATGCTGATGATTGTTATGTTGGCATTTTCTACTTGCAAAGCACATTCAAGTGCGCAAGCATCAAACGGATTAATATCACCATTCACATGCTTAACGCAAACAACAATATTCATAAGCTACCTCATCTTATGGTAAATAGGTGCTAATGCGTCGTGTATTTCGGTGTAAAAGGGCAAAAACTCTGCATATTTTTGTGTGTTTTCCTCGATAGGTGTTGTTGTAGACAAAATTTGAGTGCATTTTTCGAGTGCATCCTGAAATCCGTCGAACACACCCACAGCCACACCGGCAAGCATAGCAGAGCCAAAAGACGAATCGCTGTTTTCTGACTGAATCAATTCAATGCCCAACATGTCGGCAGTAATTTGACGCCACAGTGGACTATATGCACCACCACCGATTATAGCGGCTTTGGTGTCATGAGGTATGCCAATTCCTTCAACAACATTTTTGCATGCAAGCAGGGAATAAGCGACTCCCTCAAGAACTGCACGATTAAAATGAGCCTTTGTATGACCGGAACGCATACCAACAAAACTTCCTCTTAATAATGGATCAGCGTAAGGTGTCAATTCGCCATTGAGATAAGGATGATAGAAAAGCCCGTCACAGCCTAAAGGCACAGCTTTAGCCGCAGAATCCAACGCTTTATAATCCTCACCAAATGTATCGCGATACCAACGATAAGATGCTGCACAGGATTTTGTGGCCGTTCCTGGATACCATAACCCATTTGCGACATGAGAATAATTTATTATATGCTTATGAGGGAAAGCCTTGTCGGTTACAACGCAGATCCTTCCCGCAGTTGCTAGTTTCACGGTTACTTGACCTTTTCTTATTGCACCAGAAGCAAACACTTCCATCACAGTGTCTGTTGTTCCACAAAGCACAGGAGTACCCTCTGAAAGTCCGGTTTCATTTGCAGCATGAGCTGTGATTTTGCCGATTATATCAGTAGGTTGACGGAGTTTCGGCAATTTTTGCGCAGAAAACCCCAAAATATCACATAACTCATCTGACCAATTCAAAGTATTGTAATCAAAGAGCATACTGCCTTCGGCCTCAATATAATCAGTGCAATATACGTCTGTAAGCAGATATCTAACATAATCTTTTGCAAAAAGAATCTTTTTGGTCTTTGCCCAAATTTCAGGTTCGTTATCGCGAACCCACATTAGTTGCGGCAATGTCCAAATTGTATCAGGTGAATGCAAAGCAATTCTGTTAATCAGTTCGCTGTATTTGCTTTTTAATAATGCAGTTTGCTCAATACTGCGGCTGTCTGTCCAATAAATTGCGGGACGAAGGACATTAAATCTGTCATCCATCAATACTGCGGTATGAGTGGCGGCATCGAGTGCCACAGCTAAAATATTTTTTGGGTTTATGCCACTTTTTTTAAGCACGGCAGCAATATTATCACGAGTTGCATTGTACCAATCCATTGGATTTTGCTCAGCATATCCGGTACTAGGATAACTGGTTGAATATTCAACTGTGTTTGTTGCAGCCACCAAGCCATCTGTTGATAACAAGGTCGCTTTTGACGCACCGCCGCCGAAATCAACGCCCAATAAATATTGCATATATTACACCTCAATCACTGTGTGAATTTTGCTATAAATTTCTGACTATATGTTCCTATGAATTAGCCAATATAGGATTTATAAAATACTATAATAATTTTGTTTAAAGAAACAGAAATAATTTTGGCTATTTTGTCAACCACTTATGATCTTCATCGGTAGTCATAAAGAAGCCTCTGTTTTCGCCAGCCATTACCCAAAGATAATAGTTTTTATATCCGGGTGCAGCGCAGCAAGGATGATAACCCTTTGGAATTTCAACGAAATCACCGTTTTTAACAGTATAGGTTTTGTCAATGCTACCGTCTGTAGTGTAAACCCTTTGGATACCAAAACCTGTTGGCTTGTCATATTCAAAATAATAAATTTCTTCTAAAATGCCCTCAGTAGGCATATTGTCCTCATCATGCTTGTGTGGAGGATAGCTTGCCCATTGACCACCTTCAACAAAGGCTTCACCAACATAAATAAGGTTAGCGCTAAGGCGTTCGTCAACGATAAAGTGTGCTTGGCGTTCCCAACTTGGTTTGCCCAAATCTTTGATAATAACATCTTCGGGATTAACAAGAACTGGTTCAAAATTCTTTGCAGCAGGGGACTTGCATACGGAAATAGTTACATCAGTGTCTGCAGTAACGGTAAATTTACGATTTCTGGGAACATACAATGCGGTAGCAGGGCCGTCAAAAACATCCTTACGTTTGCCAATGTTTTCAAATTTCATTCCATCACCGATAACGGTGCATTTTCCACCAAGAAGAATCAAAGCATATTCCTTGTCTTTCTCGTCATATGTATAGGACATGCCTTTTGTAAGTTTGAGCATATCAATTTCCAGCCACTTGCAAGCGCTGTCTTCTTTTTTGTAAATTGCTGTGCAACCAACGTCGCCGTTCCAATGTCTTTTGTAATTCATAATTATTTCTCCTATCAAATATAATAATACGGCCTGTTAAATGAAAATTCAACCAAATAAGTAATGTAAACGACCGATACCTCGCAGATATTTCTATCTGCGAGGTATTAATGTTTTATAACTACTTATGCTTCAACAATAATTTGTTCGATTGTTTTGAGCTCCATATTTTCAGGCTTAACCATATTGAGTACAGCATATTCTGAGCAACAAGCAGTTACCAGCACGTTTGCACCTGTCCTAGAAGCATCTTCCCAACGCTTAGCAGCTATCAATTTCATTGTGTCTTCAAGGTATTCAGTCATGAGAAGATTTCCTGCAAACATTGTCCCTTTGCGATTAAGGAACATTTCCTTAAGTTCACCGCAAGCTTCAATAATTTGTCTTGGCTCTTCGGATTCGCCGACTTCACGCACAAGCAATGCCGGATCTTGAAATGTATATATAGTATTGGATTTCGCTAATTTCAATTTTCCGTCCGCCAAAGCCTTTGCACAAACAGCAGTAAAGGTCTTGACTTCAGCTTTTATTTTAATACCCCATTCTTTATATTCATGAATGAAGGATTTTGCATCTGATGGGTCAAAAACAATAACTGTTTTGTAATTGTTGATTACACTTGCGGCTTTTAGCATTGTTTGACGAGTTTCTTCTGTTGCGCCTACAAGTGTATCCATTGCCCATCCGCTGTTTGGCTCATCTGCCAAAGCAGTGAATTCAACACCTGATTTTTTGAGTGCTTTTATTGCATTAATTGCAGCTGATGGCACTTTTGTACGAGCATCCATACCTAAAAATAACAATGTATTGCTTTTTGGCAAAAGGGAAATTTCTTTTGAAAGTTCTGAATCCAATTTCTTGATTCCATAGACATTTCCGGTTGCCTCAAGGGCATCTATCATTTTAGTTATGTATTTGGGGGATTTGCCATTCATTGCTGCCTCAGTACGTGCCTCTTTTATGAATACAATTGGATCCCAACCGGTGACACAATCATTAGTACAACCGCCGCACAAAGTGCATTCATATAAGTTGTTTATTATATCGTCGCTAAACTCTAGAGCATCACGATTAACAAGTGACAAAGCCAAAGCTCGGGCACGTGCTGTATTTCTCTCTTGACCTGTTGCATTTCCAACTGGGCAAATATGATGACACATCCAGCAGAATCTACAACTGTCAATTGTCTTTTTGCTCTTTTCAGAAATTGTCATTTTTGCTTCCTCCTTACAAACCAAGTTTATATGGGTTCATTATACCGTTTGGATCCAATTCTTTTTTAAGACCTTCAAAAACCTGCATAGCAGGACCGTATTGTTCTTTCATCAAGCGACCAAGCTTAATGCCAACGCCGTGGTGATCATTTACAACGCCACCGTTTGCAAGAGCAGTTCTGACACCACAGCTCCAAATAGCATTGTGCAAACGCATTGCTTCTTCTGGATCTTGTGGAGGATTGTCAACAATAAAGCGGTCATAAACCATTGCACCCCACTCATACCAGTGCGAGAAATGCGCAATAAATATAGCCTGTGGGAAGTTGGTTTCAATTGCTTCTTTCATTGCCCAATAGATTTTCTCAATTTTATCATAAGGAGCAATTGTGTCCATAGTTCCAAACATTTGTGGAATATCCATCATATTTCCTGGATAGAAGAATGTAAGCTTTTCCTTCCACCATTTCTCGCCGTATTCACTGCCCAAATCTTCAGCACCATATTTTTTGAAGGTATCAAGCAAAATCTTTTCTTCAACTTCAACTAATTCGCTGACGCCCTCAATTGCAATATTCATAAATGCACCGTCACGCTCAACACCAATAATCTTTTTGATTAGTGATGAAGTCTCGGCTGGATCATAAAGGCGCATAACCGATGGTTTAAATTTTTGAAGAAGTTCACGAGATGCAGTAAATGCACCTGTCATATCCTTGAACAAGAATGCACGGAATCTACGCTCTTCAGGTTGAACAAAAATTCTCATCTGGGCTTTAGTGATAATTCCTAAAGTGCCCTCAGAACCAATAAAAATTTCATTAAGATCAGGGCCTGCTGCATGTTTCGGAGCAGATGAAGTATTAATAATATCACCATTTGGAAGAACAACTTCCATTTGCAATACCATATCGTCAATTTTTCCGTATTTTGTTGATACGACACCAATTCCACGATGAGCCAAGAAGCCACCGACTGTTGAGCAACAAAGTGAACTTGGAAAATGCATAGTGGAATATCCGATTTCATTAGCAGCAAGCTCAATGTGTTTGTATATTGAGCCAGTGCCACATTCTATGTACATTCCTTCTATGTTAATTTCATGAATCTTGTTCATGCGTTTGGTATCAAGCAAAATACCTCCGGCAACAGGCAGAGCCCCACCTTGTGTACCGCCGCCTGCACCCCATGTGGTAACAGGAATTTTATAATAGTTTGCAATTTTAAGTACCTTTGAGGTTTCTGTCGCATCCTTAGGTGATACAACAATATCAGCCTCAGGCATACGACCTCCGCGGTCAACCCACATGCGGGAAAGCCAAAAATAGTCAACGCTGTGTGCCAATTTATCAATTGGTCTGGTTGAGCAATTTTCTCTACCAACAGCATCTTCTAATTCTGACAAAATCATGTTCATCATAAAATCGTTCATTTGCATAATTCTATCTCCTTTTTTTATTCAACAGTATCTATTTTTAGGATAGATACATATTTACAAAAATTTTAATTCTGCCCAATTACAATTGATGAGTGATCTGCAATGTAAGTTAATTTACATGAATCAAATTATGTGATATAATTTGTTTTGAAAAAAACTCCACGTTGCGTTGAATTGAAGTGAAAAAACGATTGAACTAATAATTCAAAAGTATCTTGCACGTTTATAGTTACAATTTAACACATAAATTTCAAAATTTCAATAGATATTTGAAAATATATTCCGTTTATTTATATTTTATGATACAATAAATTATCAAACCGAAACAAATTTTCACTTTGGAGGCAATTATGGACTCAATAATTATTAAAATCAGATCACTTTACAATGAGATGGGCAGAAGTGAAAAAAAAATTGCTGACTGGATATTAGAGCATCCTGAAAATATTGTTCAATTATCCATAAGTGAACTTGCCGTGAAATGTGGGTGTGGTGAAGCAACCATAGTTCGCTTTTCAAAAAGGCTGGGTTTAACAGGTTTTCAAGCACTGAAAATTAGTATTGCACAGGAAACAACATCGTTTTCATCAGGATGTGCAGATATTCAAAGCACAGATAGTTGTTTTGATATTTATGCCAAAAGAACAAGTGACATAGTGTTGGCTCTTGAGAAAACAAAGAGTGTGCTTAATCCAGAGAAACTTGAAGCTGCCGCAAAAGCTGTAATGAATGCTAAACGGATATTAATTTTAGGATTGGGCAACTCTGCTTCGGTGGCTGCAGATGCACAGCACAAGTTTTTGCGTGCTGGATTGAATTCAGTTGTTTATAGTGACAATCATATGCAAGCCATTGCCGCATCACATCTACATGTTGGAGATGTTGCACTAGGAATTTCGCACTCTGGTTCATCCGTTGATGTGGTAGAAGCATTAAAACTAGCCAAATCCAGTGGTGCAATGACAATATCTATCACAAACTATGGCTCGTCTCCAATTGTAAAAGCAAGTGACATTGTACTTTATACAAATGCAGAAGAGACAAAACACACAATTCTTGCCATGAGTTCAAGAATTGCACAGCTTGCAATAATTGATACAATTTACACTTACATCCTCTTTAACAGCGACAACACAGCAATTAAGGCAATTCAGGAAACAGAAAAAGCATTGCAGAGCAAGAAATACTGATAAATTCCAAAAAACCTCTAGAAAATTCTCCTTTGTAAGACAGATATGGACTTGCCAACTGCATTAAAAACGAAGAAGGAGTATAGTGCAAAAAATCTCATGAAGATAATGAACCATATGCTGTGTATTCTTAACAAGTGTATCGGCGCTACAAAGGAAACACTATGTGCAGAAACTGCAAGGGCATATAATTATAACCGTATGACACGAAACATTTTTTCTGCTATGGATAATGCTTTTGAGTTATTAGTAAAAGGTCATCATATTGATATAATTGAGGGAAAAGTTGTACAAGTAGAATAATTTAAGGGGAAAATAGATTATGGAAATTGATATTTACGCTTTAATGGAAGAAACTGATTTCAAAAGAATGTTAACAATTAACAAATTACATGAGATTACAGGCAAGAATCTAAAAGAATGTACTAATATTGTTACTCCATTTTATGAAGCAAAGGCTAAAATTCAGGAGTAATCAGCATTAAAAGAAAAATTTGAACCTAATAGTGTGTCGGATATTTTACATCTAATCTTGGATGAAATAAGAGAAGGTAATAGAAAATTAAAAAATACAGAAGATGCTATTCAAGAAATCAAGGGGTCAGGATTACATACTAGCATTGCTGACATATGTAATAAATTAGATAATTTATAAAGATTAAAATTCTTGGTAGGCGGCAAATCACAAAAAACTTATTGATTATTCATCAATGATAGATTGCCAATATCAAAATTACAGATTTTCATGTTTTCCGCTACTTGCTACGAAATATTCTTTGTTTATTACAAGTAGAAAAAAATAGAAAAATAATAGAAAAAAATACTTGAAAATAGATAACAACAGATAACAATACATAACAACACTTAACAAGTATGCGACGGGAATGCGTGATAGATTAAGGCTATTTAACGTTACTTAACAATAGATAACAAGTGCGAGTCGGGAGTTCGACTCTCCTCGCCTCCACCAAAAAGGTG
>Ga0172378_10006150_pt1 | contig 11218 bp, 11 predicted proteins | sample GrowelOW332metaG_FD_119755 | JGI IMG/M metagenome (GOLD analysis project Ga0172378, IMG submission 119755) | Groundwater microbial communities from an aquifer near a municipal landfill in Southern Ontario, Canada - Pumphouse #3_1 metaG | ecosystem: Environmental > Aquatic > Deep subsurface >... | reverse complement strand
TTGGCTTAAAAAACGTGGAAATAAGTAAATGGGATGCCACACTTATAAATAATGAATTTATTAATAAAGCTGACAGAGTTCTCCTTGATGTTCCCTGCTCAGGACTTGGCATTATCAGAAAAAAGCCGGAGATAAAATGGAATAAAAATATTAACGAAATAAGCAGCCTGATTAATATTCAAAGAAAGATACTGTCAAATGGAAGCAAATATTTAAAACCGGGAGGCATATTAGTATATTCCACCTGTACTTTAAATAAAAAGGAAAATGAAGATAATATTAATTGGTTTTTGGAGAAAAATAATGATTATGAAGCAGTTAAAATAGATTTGCCATCTTTCCATAATTTTAATAAAACTTCCGAAGGATATCTGACAATATTTCCGGATGAATTTATGGATGGCTTTTTCATGGCAAAATTAAAAAAGCGAACTAGCTTACGCTGAAGCAGAATTAAAAAATCACCCGCTTATATAAGTGGGCAACTTAAAATTTGGATAAAGTAGGTATAGCATGGATAATATACTTGATTATTCCCTGCCAGAATTAAAACAGTGGCTTAAAGAAAATAATATAGAAGAATACAGAGGAAAACAGATATTTAAGTTTTTATACAGCGGCATATCTGATTTTAATCTATATAATAATATCCCGAAGGGATTAATAAATAAACTTTCGGAAAATTTTTATGCAGATATTCCAAATATAGTTAAGATATATGAGTCAAAGAATAAAAGCACTAAAAAACTGTTACTATCTTATAAAGATAATAATATTATTGAAACCGTACTTATGAAATATGAATATGGCTATTCCATATGTGTATCTACTCAAATAGGCTGCTCTATGGGATGCAGTTTTTGTGCCTCAGGACTTGATGGACTTGTCAGGAACCTGACTTCCGGTGAGATTATATCTCAGGTTATTGCGGGAAATAAAGTTCTTGGGGAAAGAGTATCCAATATAGTTCTTATGGGCAGCGGAGAGCCCCTGGATAATTATGAAAATGTACTTAAGTTTATTGAAAATGTATCAAAAAAAGAAACTTTTAATATTGGTGCCAGACATATAACACTATCTACCTGTGGGTTGGTGCCAAACATTATAAAACTTGCTGATAAAAAGCTGCAGCTTACACTGGCCATATCCCTTCATGCCTGCAGCGATGATAAGCGAAGAGAATTAATGCCTATTGCAAATAAATATTCAGTTAAAGAAATAATTGAAGCCTGCAGATACTACATTGATAAGACAAATAAGAGAATAACCTTCGAATATGCTTTAGTTAATAATAAAAATGATTCCATTTCTGATGCAGAGGGTTTATCAAATCTGCTTTCCGGGATGCTTTGTCATGTAAATCTTATTCCTGTTAACTATGTTTTAGAAAAAAATCTTTCAAAATCTAATAAAGATAGTATAATTAAATTCTGTGAAGTTCTTAAAATGAATAATATAAATCATACAATAAGAAGAGAAATGGGAGAGGATATTAATGCTGCCTGCGGACAGCTGAGACGGGGTTATTTAGATGATAAGGAGTGAAATAATGGTTGAAACAATAAGTGATATAGGAAACTTTAGGGATATCAATGAAGACTATCTGGGTTTCACTCAGCATAATGATGAAAAACTGTATGTTATTGCTGATGGAATGGGTGGTCATAATGCCGGTGAAGTAGCCAGTAAATTAGCCGTTGATACATTGATTAATGGATTTAAGAATGACTTTATTGATGAAGAGGACACAATCAGAAGCCTTATAGTAGCTGCTAATGAAGAAATATATAATCTTTCTCACATCAAAGAAGATTATAACGGTATGGGTACTACGGTAACAGCCTGCATTGTAAAAGAAAATGAAATAACCATTGGTAATGTAGGGGATAGCAGCTTGTACATTATAAAAAATAATATAATTAAAAAAGTAACTAAAGATAATTCATATGTACAGGAGCTTTTAGATAAAGGAAAAATAACACTGAAAGAAGCAAAAAACCATCCTAATAAAAACCTCATTACAAGAGCATTAGGAACAGCATCATCAATCCAAGTTGACATATATAAATTATCAGCTGATGAAATAAAATATATTCTTCTTTGTACTGACGGATTGTCAAACGAAATAGACCCTTTTGAAATGTATGAAATTATTAATAACAATAATACAAAAGAAGCCTGCCACCTTTTAGTAGATAAAGCTAAAGCAAATGGCGGAAGGGATAATATATCCCTTATATTAGTTGAAGGAGATGAATAAGGATGGCTTTTGAAATTCTTAATAATAGATATGAAATTATTGAAAAAATAGGCGAAGGTGGAATGGCAATTGTTTATAAAGCAAAGGACAGCCTTCTTAACAGATATGTAGCAATAAAAATTTTAAAAGATGAGTTTGCAATCAATAAAGAATTCCTTGGAAAATTCAAAAGAGAAGCAACAGCCGCTGCCAGTTTATCTGATATAAATATAGTAAATATATATGATATTGGCTCAGATAAAGATGTGAATTATATTGTAATGGAATATATAAAGGGTAAAACTTTAAAACAGATAATTAAAGAAAATGGACTAATTCCACAGGATAAGGCAATAAAGATTGCAATTCAGATAGCTAAGGCACTGGATTGTGCTCACAGCCATGGCATAATTCACAGAGATATCAAGCCCCATAATATAATGATAAATGAAAATGGTTTAGTTAAGGTTACGGATTTTGGAATTGCAAAAGCAGCATCTAGCTATACCTTAACCAATACAAAAGAAGTAATAGGTTCAGCTCATTATTTTTCACCTGAGCAGGCAAGAGGAAGTTTTGTTGATTTTAGAACAGATATATACTCTTTAGGCATAGTTATGTATGAAATGGTAACAGGAAGCCTTCCTTATGACGGAGACAGCCCTGTATCAATAGCACTTAAGCACCTTCAGGAAAAAGTAATAGAACCTAAATTCTTAAAGGAAGAATTAAGCGATGGACTAAATAATTTAATATTAAAATCAATACAAAAAGATCCTGCTTATAGATATACAAATGTTAAAGAAATGATTTCAGATCTTAAAAAACTGGACTTGGACCCGGATACATTAATCCGGTTTAATAATGACAGCTTAGACCAAACAAGAGTTATGGAGCCAATAAGTATTGAGGATGAAATAAAAAAACCAAATAAGAATAAGAATAGGAAAAAGATAACTATAATAATACTTTCTCTTTTAATAGTTCTTCTGGGAGTTTTTCTTACTATAAAATTTGTTTTTTACGGAAACAGCAATAAAAATATGGTTCAGGTTCCCAATGTATTGGGCATGGATAAAGATACTGCTCAGGCTGAAATAGAGAAGGCGGGGCTTGTTTTTGTTCTTGATTCAAAGATAAGCAGTGATTATGAGACTGATAAAGTTGCAAAAACTTCACCGGATGCCGGAGCCAGCTTAAATAAGGGCTCAGAAGTGAAAGTCAATTTAAGCGATGGAAAAGCAGAGGCCACAGTACCTGATGTGAAAAATTTATATATTGACTCAGCTAAGGAAATATTAAAAAATTATGGGTTTGCTGCAGGTGAGATAACCTATCAATATTCAGATACAATAGCTGCAAATAACGTAATTAGTCAGAGTATAGATGCTAAAAGTCAGGCTCCTAAGGGATCAACTGTTGATCTTGTAGTAAGTAAAGGTGAAGACATAACAGTTATTAAGGTTCCAAAACTCATTAGCAAGACACTAGATGATGCTAAAGCAAGTATTGAAACTATAGGCTTGACCTTAGGAAAAGCAGAATCTCTTAATACTAGCGACAAAAGTTTAGATAAAATTGTTTATAGTCAGGATATACCGGAAAATACTGAAGTGGCAAAAGGACAGACAATAAACATTACCTACTATACCTATAAGGTTACAACAGTTAAAGTGCTTAATTTTGTTAAAAAAACCTATGGAATCATTAAAGATGATCAGATGCAGACTATGCTGGACCAGGGGTTAAGTTTTAAATTTATAGATGAAAATGGAAATCAGCTAGACCCAGATAAAAATGAGATTCCAGATACTGCCACAGTAACAGATCAGACTCCACCTGCAAACACTCAGGCAGCACCTGATACTCTTATTACACTAACATTAAAAACAAAATAGGAGGGTAAATGATTGGCAGAATAGTAAAAGCAATTGCTGGGTTTTATTATGTAGATATAGAGGGAAAAGTTACTGAATGTAAGGCAAGAGGTGTATTTAGAAATAAAAAAATATCACCTCTTGTAGGGGACATGGCAGATATAGAAATTGATAATGGGAAAGGGGTTATAAATTCAATTTTAAAGAGAAAAAATGAATTTGTAAGACCTGCAGTTTCTAATATATCCCAGGTGTTTCTTGTTTTTTCCTACAGAAGCCCGGATATAAATGAAGACCTTCTAAACAAGTATTTGCTTCTCTGTGAGGAAAAGCAGGTAAATACTCTTATTATATTCAATAAATCTGATTTAGTAAGTGATATTAATACAAAAATTACGGATATGGTAAAATCTGCAGGATATGAATACGCTTCAATTGATGCTAAGGGAGAAGATAACCTGCCACATATAAAGGAAAGATTAAAGGATAATATTACAATGCTTGCAGGGCCATCCGGTGTGGGGAAGTCAACTCTTTTAAACAAGCTTTTAGGCAGAGAAAAGATGGAAACCGGTGAGATAAGTAAAAAAATTAAAAGAGGCAAAAATACTACCAGGCACTGTGAGCTGATCCACATAAACGGTGGACTTATGGCAGATACTCCCGGGTTTTCATCAATAAATACTGATTTTATTACAAAAGAAAATATTAAGGACCTTTTCCCGGAGTTTAGAGAATATAACGGCCGATGCAGGTTTACCAGCTGCAGTCATAATAAAGAAATAGGCTGCCTGGTTAAAAAAGCAGTAGAAGATGGAAAAATAAATAAATTAAGATATGACTTTTACATTAAAGAATTAGATGAGATAAACAGCAGGAGGGAATATAAATGATTAAAATCGCACCGTCAATTTTATCTGCAGATTTTGGAGTGCTTGGGCAGCAGCTTAAGGATTTAGAAAAATATGGAGCAGACCTGGTTCATATAGATGTTATGGATGGCATGTTTGTACCTAATATTTCTTTAGGCTTACCGGTTATTAAAAGTATAAGAAAGGATACCAGGCTTTTGTTTGATGTTCATCTGATGATAGAGGATCCGGACAGATTCATTGAAGAATTTGTAAAAGCCGGGGCTGATATTATAACAGTACATTATGAAGCCTGCAGACATTTAGACAGAACAATAGAGCTTATAAAAAGCTTTGGCATAAAAGCAGGAATAGCACTAAACCCCGGAACAAATGTAGATTTTATAAAAAATCTTATAAAAAAGACAGACCTGGTTTTAATTATGACAGTTAATCCCGGTTTTGGAGGACAAAAATACATAGACTACGCAGATGATAAAATTAAACAGGTTAAAGAATATAAAGAAAAATATAATAAGGACCTTTTAATTGAAGTAGATGGAGGCATAACGGAAGATACTATAAAAAGAGCAGTATCCTCAGGAGCTGAAGTAATAGTTGCAGGCTCCTCTGTATTTAAAAATGGAGAAATAGAAAATAATATTAAAAAGCTGAGAGCAGGTATATAATGAGGGCGCTTATAATATCAGGAGGCAGCCCTCCTTCTTATAATTTACTGAAAAAATATTCAAAAGGATATTATATAATAGCTGCAGACTCAGGATGCAATATTTTATTTAAGTATAATATAAAGCCGGATTTAATAATGGGAGACTTAGACTCCATAGAAAAAGAAATATTAGATGAATATTTAAAAAGGAATGTTGAACTTACAAAATTTCCAAAGCATAAGGACTATTCAGATACTGAGCTTTCCGCCTTTGAAGCTGCACGAAGAGGCGCTGAAGAAATTACAATTCTTGGTGCCACAGGGGGAAGGATTGATCATCTTCTGGCAAATTTAAATATTCTCTATTTATTAAATGAAAAAGGGATTTCAGGCAGAATAGCAGATGACAATAATGAAATATTTTTAATTAAATCTCCAGCTGAAATAAAAGGATTTGATGGAGATTATTTTTCTATATTTTCCATGGGGGAAGATGTAAAAGAAATAACGCTGGAAAACTGTAAATATCCTCTTAATAAATATCATTTATTTCCGAGAGATTCTCTTATTTTATCAAATGAATTTAATGGCGACGCTTTAAAAATTAAATTTACCGGAGGACCATTAATATTTATTAAAAGCAGGGATTAATTTTGTAACAGAATTCATATTCTATCATATAATAGAATATAGCAATTTTATAGGCGTTTTTATGAAGAGCAAATATAAGAAGAAATTAGGAACTTCACTAATTATTGCAGGTGCAGTAATAATACTCTGCATAGTTATTCCCATCTGGGGCTGGCTTCTTGTAGTTGGGGGCGCCTTAGTATATGCAGGATGGTATCTAATTGAAAAATGTTAAAAAAATAAAAAATGCAATTGATTAATCAACTGCATTTTTTATTTTATACAGCACGCTGTACTTTTCCTGAACGTAAGCATCTTGTACAAACATGAATAGTCTTTGGTGTCCCATCAACTACTGCCTTAACTTTTTTTAGATTAGGTGCCCATTTTCTCATTGACTGACGATGGGAGTGACTGTACTGTACTCCGGAAATAACACCCTTGTTACATATTTCGCAAACTCTTGACACAAAAACACCTCCTTAATTGCGAAGATAAAATCTTCTCAATTCAAACATAATTAGTTTATCATAATTAACACCTTTCTTGCAAGTTAATTATAAAAAAACTTGAATAAATGGTTTATTTAATATAGAATTAGTGTATAATAACTTCATTAACAGAATATACACAATTAATAGGGAGGGTATATATGGCAGGATTAGTAAATATAGATTTAGGATATATAAATTATTCAGATGATTTTTTAGCCAATATTGTTGGGCTTTCCACTATGGAATGCTATGGCGTTGTAGGTATGGCAAAAAAAAATGCTACTGATGGACTCTGGGAGCTAATGAAGGGTGAAAACTTCAGCAAGGGAGTAAAGATTAAGTTTAAAGACAACGAAATGTCCATTGAACTTTACATTATAGTTGAGTACGGGACTAAGATTTCTGAGATTGCAAACAATATTATTCAAAAGATAAAGTATAATTTAGAAAATATGACAGGACTCAAGGTATCAATAATAACAGTAAATGTTCAAGGAGTAAGAGTCTAGGAGGGTAACATAAATGGAATTTACAAAAATAGATGGGCTAGTTTTTTATAACATGATAGTAAATGCTGCTAATAAATTAGAAGAGCAGAAGGAATTTGTCAACTCACTTAATGTTTTCCCAGTACCAGATGGTGATACTGGAACAAATATGTCAATGACATTTAAGTCAGCAGTTGACGAGATATCAGCCTCCTTTGATGAATCTCTTGGGGATATTGGAATAAAGGTTGCCAGAGGAGCTCTTATGGGAGCCAGAGGTAATTCCGGAGTTATACTATCTCAAATTTTCAGAGGAATATCAAAAGCTTTGATTGGCAAAAACGAAATAGATGCAAAAGGAATGGCTCTTGCTTTTAAAGAGGGAGCAAACTCAGCATATAAGGCAGTTATGAGACCTACAGAAGGAACAATACTTACCATAATAAGAGCAGCAGGAGATAAAGCCATGGCCTCTCCTGAGCAGGATATAACAAAGCTTTTTAAGGAAATATGCGATTACTCAAAAGAAGTATTAGACAAGACTCCTGAGATGCTGCCTGTGCTAAAAAAAGCAAATGTAGTTGATGCCGGCGGCATGGGACTTCTTATAATATTAAGGGGTATGCAGGAAGCTTTAGAAAACAATATCCAAAATGCCAAGTTTAAAGAAGTAAAAGCTGAAAAAGAAAAGCATGCTATTTTAGATTTAGGAGAACAGGAAATAAAATTTGGCTACTGCACAGAATTCTTTGTAAAAACTCCGAATCCTGATGTAGAAAGCTTTAAAAACACTTTAGAAAAATATGGCGATTCAATGGTAGTTGTAGGTCTGGATGATGTAATCAAGGTTCATATCCACACAAATAAGCCGGGTGAAGTTTTAAGCAAAGCACTGGCAATTGGAGAACTTTCAAAAGTAAAAATTGACAACATGAGAGAGCAGCACAGACATATTTTAACTGATGAAGCCGAGATAAAACTTCAGGAAGCACCAAATGCTGAAAAGAAAAAATATGGCATAGTAGCTGTTGCCATGGGTGAAGGAATTAAAAACATTTTTGAGGATTTAGGTGTTGATTACGTAATTGAAGGCGGACAGACAATGAATCCAAGCACTCATGACATTTTAGATAAAATTAATCTTTTGGCTGCGGACAATGTTATAGTTCTTCCTAATAATGGCAACATAATAATGGCAGCCACACAAGCAGCTGAACTTTCCGATAAGAATGTTATAGTTGTTCCAACAAAGACTATACCTCAAGGCATTACAGCAATGACTTTATTTAACGAGGATTCATCGCCAGAAGAGAATTTGGAGACTATGGAAGAGGGAATAGAGGGCGTTAAGTCCGGACAGGTAACCTATGCAGTAAGGGACACTGAGATAGACGGCAAGGAAATAAAAGAAGGCAATATCTTAGGCTTGTCAGCTAAATCCATCGTTGAAGTTGGTGAGGACATATATAAGGTATGTGAGGGAGTCTTAGATAACATGGTAGATGAAGACAGCGAGCTTATTACCATATTCTATGGAGAAGATGTAGAAGAAGACAAAATAGATAAATTTAAGAAAGATATGGAAAATAAATATAAGGATATAGATGTCCATTTCTATCAGGGAAAACAGCCCTTGTATTATTTCATTATTTCAGTAGAATAAAGAAAGCCTTAGGGCTTTTTTTGTTATACTATGGAGGTTTTATGTTGCTGGAGCAAAGTATAGATACATTAAATAAAGTAGGACCAAAAACAAAAGAAAAACTGAATAATATGGGAATAGTATCACTTCTTGATTTACTGTTTTTTTTCCCAAGAGACTACGAAACTATTATAAAAACTGATTCTTTAAAAGAATTAGACAGCGGAGATACTGCAAGCATAAGCGGAGAAGTTCTATCTATTTCAAAGCCAATCAGGATAAATGGGAAAGCTATAATAAATATTAATCTAAAAAATCTAAATGGAAGCTTTAATGTTAAATTTTTTAATATGCCCTATATTGTAAACTCTTATAAAATAGGAGAGGTATGCAGCTTAACAGGTAAGGTAGCCAGCTTTAAGGGAAATAATATTTTAATTAATCCCAGCAGGAAATGTAATGAAGACAATAATATAAAACCTATATATTCTCTTACTAAAGGTATATCTAATGATTTAATAATTAATCTTGAAAAGCAGCTTTTATCTAAAATAATAATAAAGGATAATCTTCCTGAATATTTAATCAGCAAAAATTCTCTTTTATCTTTAGATAATGCAATTAAGGAAATTCATGCTCCAGAAAGTCATGATAATTTAGAAACAGCAAGAAAAAGGCTTAAATATCAGGAATTATTAACTTACAGCTTAAAGATATTGATATCAAGAAAATACATAAAGGAGAATAGAGAAGGTATAGCATTTAATCCTTCAAAGGAGCTTAACTCTATAAAAAATTCTCTTCCCTATAAGCTTACAAATGCTCAAAACAGGGTAATAAGAGAAATTTTAATTGACGAAAAATCATCTTCTCCCATGAACAGGCTTATTCAGGGAGATGTAGGCTCCGGTAAAACAGTTGTGGCTCTTATAGCGCTGTTTAATGTGGTAAAGAATGGATATCAGGCAGCTTTAATGGCACCAACTGAGATTCTTGCAAATCAGCATTATAATGAGGCTCTAAAGCTTTTATCTCCATTTAATATAAAAATTCAGCTTCTTACAGGAAGTACATCACAAAAAAATAAATTATTATTAAAGGAAAAACTGAAAAATGGAGAAATAGACTTAATTATAGGGACTCACGCCTTATTTACAGAGGATGTTTTATTTAGTAATTTAGGACTGGTAATTACAGATGAGCAGCATAGATTTGGTGTAAAAGAAAGAAATAAATTCATTAATAAGGGCAAAAATATTGATGTGCTTGTAATGACTGCAACTCCTATTCCAAGAACCATGTCACTATATATGTTTGGAGACTTAGATATATCTGTTATTGATGAGAATCCTCCAAACAGGATAAAAATAGATACCTTTTATGTAAATAGTAAAGAAAGGGACAGGGTATACAGCTTTGCTAAAAAGGAAATAGCTAAAGGAAGACAGGTATATGCAGTCTGCCCCCTGGTTGAAGAAAATGAAAATGGCAGTATGTCTGTGGAGGAGCTGTATAAAATAATTAAAACCAAATATTCCATAAAAAACATTCAGATACTCTATGGAGGTATGAATCCAAAGGCTAAAGATGAAATAATGCTTAAATTTAATAAAGGAGAGATAGACCTTTTAGTATCAACTACTGTAATTGAGGTTGGCATAAATGTTAAAAATGCAAGTTTAATGATAATAGAAGGGGCAGAGAGATTTGGATTGTCTCAGCTGCACCAGCTTAGAGGAAGAGTTGGAAGAGGGAGTGAGAAATCCTTCTGCATACTGATAGCTGATATTAAAAATGATAAAATTAAAGAAAGACTGGAAATACTTAAAAATTACAGTGATGGATTTAAAATAGCAGAAGAAGATCTTAGAATAAGAGGCACCGGGGAAATATTCGGCTTCAGGCAAAGCGGAAACGCAAGTTTCATAATAGCGGACCCTTATGAAGATATGGAGCTTTTTAAAGAAGCAAACAAGGATGCCAGAGATATATTAGAAAGTAAAGCAAATGAGGCTGAGATATTTAGAAATGAAATAACAAACAAGATAAAATCCAGCTCAAAATTTATCTGCTTTAATTAAAGAGAATTATATAATTACATTTGGCTGGTTTTCAAATAAAAATAACGAATCTTCTCCGTTTTTTTATTTGAAAAATCTAATTTAAAATTATATAATTCTCCAGTTAAAGAGAATTATATAATTACCGACGGCTGTTTTCATCTGAAAATAATGAATCTTCACCATTTTAAATTAAAGATCTAATTTGAAATATAAATTTGAAATCATTGAATTATATAAAATCCTCTATTATACTAAGAATTATAG
>Ga0172378_10006149_pt1 | contig 11219 bp, 5 predicted proteins | sample GrowelOW332metaG_FD_119755 | JGI IMG/M metagenome (GOLD analysis project Ga0172378, IMG submission 119755) | Groundwater microbial communities from an aquifer near a municipal landfill in Southern Ontario, Canada - Pumphouse #3_1 metaG | ecosystem: Environmental > Aquatic > Deep subsurface >... | reverse complement strand
GATAAAAAAGATGGTACTAAAAAGTTTATGCCAAGCTATACAAGAATGAAAAATATTGACTTCTTATTAACTGGTAAACCACAGCAAAATCCAAAGACTGAATCAAAAAAAGTGAAAGTCTATGACTATACTGCAAAAGGCGATGTAATCAAAGATAAAGAAGTTATGGTTGAATGGGTTGGTAAGCCTTTGACAATTCTATGTACAAAGAAAAAGAATTGGAAACAAGCTAAAAATGCTGCTGGTGTCTATGTGAATACAACAGAAACTCAACTTAGAACTGAGATTGACTTCTATCTTGATGCTGTAACTAGAAAAACACACAATGAAATCAGTGGAAACAAAGAAGCAGACATCTATAAAAGCTGGATGGAAAAATATGGTTCTGATGACACATATGTTTATGACAGAACTGGAGCAAAGCCATCAACTGCTACACCACCTGTTCAAATGACGATGGAAGATGTGTTCGCTTAGTATATGTCCAATCGCTATAACTAAAACGAAATGCCATACTATAAATGGTGTTTCGTTCTTTTTTAGAAAGAAAAAATTAGTTACAGAAGTGTATGAAGTTTCAACAAAACTATTAGTGCTTGTTTCTATGCGTTCTATGGAGGAAATTTTGAACTTTCTGTACGAAAGGATAGATTATATCAAGTCAGAACTTAGTGTTTAAAATAAGCCCTGTTCCTGCATCGAGACCACGAGTAACAAGATATGGAACATACATAGCTAAAACGTATGCTCAATATAGAAAAGAAATGTGTAAACAGGTAGATGACTTATCTATTAAGAAGTTCACCAATCCAATCTATGTTGAGACAGTGTTTTATATGCCAATACCAAAATCATTTAGTATCAAAAAGAGAAATCTATTGGATGGTACATTTTGTGATGTTGGTGGAGACATGGACAATCTGCTGAAGGCATTATGGGATAGTCTTAATGGACACGCCTATACTGACGATAAACAGATAGTGTGGTCTCAAGAGAAAAAGATATATTCTTTTGAACCAAGAATAGAAATTCTAATAAAGGAGATTTAATGAAATATATGGAGGCGTTGTGTTTAAGCAATGCTAAGGCTATGGCTAAAGCAATGAACAAGCTAATAAAAGAAGAAGATTATATATCCTTTTTAGCCACTCATGTTGCAATAGCTAAACCAATAAAGAGATATTTAAATAATCAAGCTGCTGCTGAAGAATATGCTGAAAAGCTTGGTAGTTATTCTATTAAGCAAGTTGACGATTATTTAAAATCATTAAAGGAGGAAAAATGAAGATTAGTTACTCTAAAGAAGAGATAAAGACTCTTATTGAGAAAGACCTAAAAAAGATGAATGCTACAAATGTTAGCATCGAGCTTGTAGCCAAAAGGTCTAGTGATTCATTTGTAGATGTTACATTTGATGTTGGATTAGTGAGTGAAGCTAAACTAGTTGTTCCAACAGAACCAATCAATAGGTCACTATTTGACGATTTAGTGGAGTAGATAGTTCCCCTTAACAGGGGATACTATTGAAGGATATCAATACTTTGACTATTGGCTATCCTTCTATAGTGTTATAAAAATGGTACATAATCTAGTGTATGCGGAACTAACTCATCCAATGGATTAAGCATAAACAATCTATTCAATGGATTGTGCTTCAACAATGATGAATCATCTATAGATGAAATATCAAATGTCATTCTTTGAGCTAACATAGAAGTCATCATTGGTATTGGATTCTCTACTAAGTTTCTTGCAATAGCTTTTTGAATTCTAAACAGATATTTACTAAACATAAAGATACTCATATCGTCTGCATACTTAACCCATTTGTTTTGAACTAATGAATAATCTACAAACATATCAGATACTAACTTCATAGCCATATTGGAAGCCATACCTTTCTTTTTGGTTTCAAAATCATAGAGTGCATACTTGGCAACAAAGTCACTATATTGAACTACTTTTAATAGCTTTTGAAATGTCTCTGTATCCTTACCGATATATGCTTCACTTATAACTCGTCTCGCTTCCTTCGGAAGCTTGCCGAGCATTGCATCACTATATAATTCAACTATGTTTGTAGAGTCCATCTTCTCTAAGTTAACATCATCAATGATTGATTGGTATTGACCCTTTTTTAATAATGGCAACAATGGAGAGTTGGCTATCTGTTTTGCTAACGCTTTGAATCTAGCTTCGTTTATTTTCTTGCCAATCTTACGCTGAATATCTAAACCAACCCATTCAGTCTTTAATGCCCTATACTCATCCAACAACTTAGCACCCTCTAACTGTTTAAGAACTGCTTGGTCTGGAGACATACCATGAGTAATAAGTGTATTGGTATTGGATATGATGTTACCACCAACAACTCTTGGATTCTTGATTGTAATGCCCTCTCGTGAGTGAGCAACAAAATCTTGCCATATTCTCTCAGCCCAAGCTAATAATCTACCAGCTTTTTTACCTTGAAAGAATTTAATATCTTGAACAGTAACATTTCTGTATCCAAACATAGTTTCAATCAAGTCTTTATGAACCATCAATGGCTCATCTTTTGGCTTAATAGAGTTGAGATACTCTAGTGTCTTCTTAGGAATCATTCTATAGAAGTCTTGATATTTACCATATGCAGTAACAGGTACAAAGTTAGACAAGTCTTTTGCATCATGTTGCATACTTAACATCTCTCTAATTATTTCTTGGTCGATAGCTATAGATGAAATCTTTCTATAATTATCTCCATTCATATTTCCAAGAACTTTATCTATCTCATGGTTTTGACCCAAGATGTTTCTCTTGTTCTCTTTGGACATTGTGTATCTATAATTGACTATCTTGCCAAATGCGTCTAACACAGGAACTAATTGGTGTCCTGCTTTTGACCTAAAATTAATAATCCCTTTACATTGCTCTGCGTATTGGATTCTTGTCATATCAGAAACCACTTTATCGCTACCAGTGATGATGTCTCCATTGGTTCTGTCTACAAAGTTTAACTCATTAAGCTTAGTACCTTTGGCTGCAAAATCTTGGATACTTAATAGCCCTTGTGTGTATTTAGGAACTAAGTTATATCTAACAAACACACCCATCTGCTCTTGAGCATATTGACCATCTATTGCTGAAGATGATTCTGGCTTACTGATGAACTTATATTCTTGTTCTTCTAACTGAGCTTTCTCTCGCAATGGTCTCACAACAACATCAACAGTCTTACTATTAAGTTCAGTAGTATATCCTTTAATATAATAGTGGCTATCACCAAAAGCATCGAATAACTTAGCCTTACTCTCTTTTGCTACAACACCATGCATCTTAATAACATCCTCAACTGCTTGTTGGTTTGCAACTGCATATTGATATGCTTCTAATCTCACTATCTCATTAGTAAAGTCTATTGCAGACAATGTTGCTAAATTCTCAACCAATGAAGCATCTAGTTTTACTTTTTTAGTAGAAACAGGAACATTCTTTAAAATGTTCTCTATATTCAAGTATTGATTTCCACGAAGTCTAGCTGAGTTCTCAGCCATATATACGCCTAGACCTTCTGACTGATTAATCACATAATAAATATATTCTTGTTCTTCTCTGCTTTTAGCCATAGAGAGTAATTTATTTCTAATCTTCTTCATCTCAGAATATCTGTATTCATTCTTTCCAACTAAGTCAATCATTTGTGCTGTCGTATAGCCACTTAAAGCTTGCATATCTGTATCAACCATAGAAAGCTTTAACGCTTCTCGTTCATTGATTGTAGAGCCTGCTAGAGTGTTTCTTATGGCTACTGTCATACCTGTAGAGATTGTCTCAGAATCTTGACTGTATTTATTCTTTTGTTGGCTTATCTTTAGAATGTTTTCCCACTTGTCTGTGCTGTGCATAATCTGATTTGCAAGTGACCTAATTAAAGCCATCTCAGATATTCTCTTCTTGGTTAAAATAAATGCTACTTCATCTACTGTTTTAACTAGTTTACCGCCAACTTTATTAACAGCCTGTAGCAACTCTCCACTATACTTAATTAGCACTTCAGCAGCTTTAGCATTGAGTTTACTATTAAAGAATTGCTCATACTGATTAAAGACACTCTGTTCAGCAGTGGATGCAAATTGCTTATTAGTTAAATACATATCGTTCAATAATTTATCTGCTCTCTCAGCTACTGTTTGACCATCTATTTTGTAAATCAACTTATCTATTAAGTCTGCTATAAAATTATATACCTTACCAAACCAACTCTCATTCTCATGTTTCTCAACACTTACATAAAGACCTTGAACGATATCTCTAAATCTTTCATTGGTTGCAAAAAATGTAAGGAACTCATGGTTGCTACTAAAAATATAATCGTATGTCTTCTTAGCCATTATAGCTTCATCTTTGGTGTTATACAGATATGCTACATTTCCCTTAGAGTCTCTCTCTAACAATAAGTTAAATCCACCTTTTGCATCCATTTCTTTCTTGACAGCATTCATTAGCTTATTGGCTTCATTTCTGTATCTAACATTTGCATCTAATGCGTAGCTAAATGCCTTATGTAATAATTCGTGAGCAAATACTTCTGCCGTACTTAAACTATTATGAGTCATAAAATTGCCTACAGCTATGTCTATGTTCCCAGTATTTTTATCATATGCTCCGTGTGAGTCTCCAATGGCTTTAAAAACGTTAATCTTCTCTGTCTCAGTAATCTTAGCCATATGACTGCTAATCTTCGCTACAAGGTCACGCAGGTAGCCTAAATGAGTTTCTTTAGTCTCCTCTGTTGACATGCTCTTTAATTCATCAAATACATTCAATAAAGCATCTCTATTGTGAGACAAATCAAACTCTTTTATCTTTTCAGCAAACTCTGCCTCTGGGTCTGAGAATAACTGGGCTATATCTTCTTTTGTTATTGTTGCATATTCCATTTGATTTACGCTTGATACTTGACCTAACACAGAATGCTTGTCTCCATATTTTAGTTTGTCAAATATAGCCTGTATAGAGCCACTAACTTTCTTTCCGCCTATCTGCTCATAAGTTACTGTTGTATTTGTATTAACTCCTAAACAAACAATAATTTCCATCAGTTTATCTAGGACATTTATTCCTGTACCAATTTCCATAAAGTTATCGTTATACTTGCCTGATGTATCGTTTATTAAACCTTCTATTGTTCCAATAAAAGCATCATGAATAAGTGATGTATCACTATCATCGTTTGACGACTCTGAAGCACACAGTGCATCCAAGAAGTGTGTTATAACTGGAGCAGCCTTAGAATTAGAAGCATCTGGCATAAAATCCATTGAACCAAATGGTAGAGATATATTTCTAGTACCACTCTTATCTATGATAATTATGTTTTGGTTTACTGTTTTACCAACTCCTACTGGTGTCATAACTGTCTTGTATAGTGGTATCTTGTTTTTAACCGCATCACCAAATAGACTTATTGATGGAGCATACTTACGCATAAAATCTGACTTGATTTTGTTATACTCTTTGAGTGTAGTCTTCTCGTTAATCTTATCATAGAATTCTGTCTTGACTTTGGATTGGAAGTTCTTGTACATGATGTCATATGTTTTTTTAACCAAAGCAATATATGGCAATAGTCTTGAGTATTTGATTCTAAGTTCACTATCAATCATTGAAGCCAATATATTAATCTGCTCTTTCTCTTTTTGACTGTAATCTATTTTATTTTCTTTACCTGCCTCTATAATTCTATTAGCTATTCTCTCAATAACATTCTTAGAACTTGAACCATATAAGAACTCTGTAAATGATTTCTTGACTAGATTTCTATTAATAGTTACTCCTCGTACAGAACCAGTAAACTTATTCACAATAGAAGCAGAAACTTCCTCGTAGCCATCCATAACTTTATCTTTAATATCTGTAGTTACTCCAACCTTTGCAAGCATGTCTTTATTGTCTTTATATAATTGCATAACTGCAAATGCAAACCCATTGGTTTTACCATCAACTTCTATGTATAGTCCAGTCTTGTGATTAGACTCATTCTCTAAATAAGACTTATAGTCTGATATAGCTAGTAGTGTATGTACACCTTGATGAGCTTTAGCATAGTCAAGATATTGTTTCTCAGTTAGATTATTTATCTCCTCTGTAATGTTATTAAAGTCTGAATCTATATTTTGGCTTAATTTACCTGTAACTCCAAATATAACTGCCTGTTTATAGAACTGCATATTCTTATCAGTGACTTTAACTTTCTTATTAAATGTGACCATATTCCTAGCAAAAGCTTTATCAGTTTGGATATTACCTACAGTCTCCATAATATATAGACGACTATTATTTCCAATCTTATATGTGAAGTTAAATGCTTCATCTTTAATATATCCAGCAAATTCCATTAATGCAGTGAGTCTATCTTTTTGACCAACATTATTCTCGTAACCTTCTATGTTTAGCAAGTCATTATCTGTAATGCCGTTATCATCAAGCCAACTAATAAAATCAGTATTAATAGAGTATTCAACCTTCTCATATTTATTAACTGCATCTACTTGTTCTTGAGTTGCCTCAAACATTTCAGCTCTATCAATAGTGATATTGGTTTTATCTTTTCTGTCTGTATTTAATACTGGCTCTAATTGTAACTGTGCAGATAAAAATTGTCTTGCTCTGTGTGGTAATTCTATGTCTTTTACTTTCTCTACATAAGTCTTGCCATCTCTTTGTACGAACTTAACTACACCTAATTGACGCATAGTCTCTATACCTGTTAAACCAATATATGTTTTAGCATTCTGACTATCATCGAATGTGACATTATCTGCATAGCTTAATCCAAGAGACTTAATAGTGCTTGTTCCAATGGTGCTTACCATAGAATATAAATCAGTACCAGACTCATCATCCTCATCAATAACTTCCTTGTTAGACAATTTAGCTATCGTATTCATAAAGATTGCTTCTTGAAACCTTTCATCCATAAATGCAGACGGAGCTATAACCCCTACATCAAAGCTTGTATATACGCCTGATACTAACTTCATAAATTTACCAAAATATTCAGCAGTCTCTTTAGGAACACTTTCATCGTGTAACGCAACTGGAGTATTTAAATATCCAAGCGGTTTAAAGTTATCACTCTTCTTAAATATATTAAGAGACTTAAAGACCCAAGGTATATTATCAGCAAGAATACCTGTCTTGGATTCTCTATCCCATTCTGGTATTGATTCTATATCGTTAAATATACTTTCATATTTTGATTTAAATTTAAATATACTAAAATATCCTTCAGGAGCTTCTTCTGGAAAAGCATGATAAAATTCATCAATATTCTTTTCATCAGCTTCTGAAATCTCATTAAGATATTCATTTTCTTCGTTATATTTCTTGTCTAAATAGTCCATACCATCTTTAGCTTCTTTATTAAATTCTTCTTTATCCATATCTTCATTAGATTTCTTATTTGGTTTAGAATCTACATAAGCAGAAGCCAATTCTTCATCGCTGGGATTATTACTTAATTTTATTTTTGGCTTAGTTGTATTTGCATTAGCTCTAACTTCCTCTTCAGACTCTGGATGAGCAACTGGATTATTTAATAAGCTTTTTTTCTTCGTAGAAGGCTCTACAATCGACTTTGTTTCTTTAGGAATAGATTTACTCTCGGAAACTTTATTTGTTGATTTTTTACCCACTGGAGCTTCTGGTTTAGCGTTCTGGAATGTCTCTTGTTTTGCATTTGGTTTAGCGAACAAATCTTTAACCATAACATCTGTTTGCTTGACTGCTGCTACGAATAGTTCTTTAGCTTGAGTTGTCATAACTTCTTTCTTGCCTCTAACGGCTGGAGCGATTCCTGTAGGACTTTCTCCGAACATTGCCTTATAAGCCAATACAAAATTATTATATTCTCTTAGTCTAGCTTCTTTTGCTTCTCCAGAGACATTTACTCGCTTGGCTTCAGTGTTATACATACGAGCCATATATCTATTCATATTGTTCTTAGTGTATTCTAGTCCCATTCTGTTTTGAGATTTAGTTGCTGTCTCAAACATTTTTTTAAAACCAAGAATATCATTGTGAATATCTTTAGATACTGTATCTATAGTTACATCTGCTTGTGGATTAAATCTACCAGCATAAATATCTTTTACAGTAAATACAGATTCATCTCTTTTTGTATCTATGTTTAATTCTTTACCAGTTGTTTTCTCAAATAGATTCTTTGAGCCAAGTCTAGTTCTATCACTCTCAGACATAGCTGACTTTTCCCAATCATTGAGCATAATAAATTCATCATTCTCTGCTGTTGGTTTAGAGATTAATTCATCTACTTTTATTTTAGATGCTTCTTGACTGTTAGCTATTTCTTCAATAGGCATACTTGCTACTTGTTCTTCAGTTACAGGCTCAACAACAGGTGCTTCCTCTATTGGTTGCGTGAGTAGTTCTTTTTGTTTTGTAAGTGCTTCAATTCTTATTTCGGCTTCAGCTTTTACTTGTTCTATCTTTTCAGGGCTATTATCTTTATTAGCTGAATACTCTTCTACTATCTTGTTTAGGTTCTCTATATTTGCATCTATCTCTTCAGGTGTTTTAGTTATAGCAGAACCACCAGTCTCTGTAGTGGCTTTAGATTCTACTGGATTAACTAATTTATCTCCAGCTTGTTTAATTGATTCTCCAACACCAACAGTGGCACCCAACAGCTTACCAGCACCATGAAATCCAAGACCACCTATAGCTCCAATAAACCCTTGAGTCTTAGCATCATTCCAATCTACAGAACCTGTAGAAGCATAGCTTTCATTTACTGCTTGTGCAAATTCTTGCATTCCTTCTCCAGCCATTGCACCACCAGCACTAAGAACTTCTTGTCCTAGTAGCTTTGCTACAGATGGCATACTTCTACCAAGAGCATCTGCTCCTCGCTTTACTGATTGATTAAATCCAGCTTTGAATATAGATATGTCTGCGTAGTCAAATGCTGCACTTAAAGCTCCGTGAGCAATTATGGTAGGGTCTGTTTCTGTTTGAGCTAAATTAGCGTATCTAGCTTCTTCAGGAGTCATTCCATCATGTACAGCTTTCTGTTCAGCAATAGCTCTTGTATATGATGGAGTTGTTGTAACGATACCAGCAGTTATATTTAGTGCAGTCTTTTCTTTAGCCAATAAAGCCAATGCTTTAGTAGCTGATTCTACAGCAACTTTATCTCCAATAGCTGTAGCAGTCTTTAATGCGTTACCAGCGATGGCAATTTTACCTGCTAACAATGGAGCAGCTATCTCTCCACCTGCTACCATAGCAATCATATTTGGGGCAGACTGTGCAAACATCTCAGGTATAGATTGAACTACATCTATTGGATTATCAATAATTGCTTGTCCAAAACCAAGAAGACTTCCAATAAAGTCTTTATCTTTGGTTTGTTTACTAATAGAGTCTTGTATTGTTTGGTAGCTGTCTGACGGTGTGTATGCAACAATGTCTTCTTGTTCTCTAGCCCATTTGGATGCATTCTTTGGAGGGACAAAGTCTTTATCAATTTTCTGAACAAGAGAGCCACCTACGTCTTCAATAAACGATGTTGTGTCTCCAAGTAATTTGTATGCACTAGACGAGAAAGCTGGTAAAACTCCTGAGTTGTCATAAATAGCCATATACTATCCTTAATAATTAATAGTTTCAGTATTGTTATCTAACCATTCTTGTGTTGGAATATTATATGTTTTACCAGAAGAACTTTTTAAAGTATTTCCTTCTTTAGTAAACTTTGATGACTCACTATTTTTAGGTGCAGACAATAGTGCTTTAACTGCTGGGTCAGTATCTTTACTGTGAAAGAATTTTTGGAGACCATCTGTGTCGTGTGCTTGAAATAATTGGGCAACATATCTTTGAGCAGGTAATAAAGAAGGGTCTTCGCTCTTTAGTAATATTTTAGCTGCCCCAGCGTTATCAGCATGGGTACTATCCCATGTATTTCCTACGCCAACAAAAGAAGACATACCCTCTAGTTTACTTGCATCTTTTACATAAGTTGGAATATCAATCTTATCAGCCAAAGCATTAAAGCCTTTTCTTTCATTTAGAGCTTGTGTAAACTTATATTCTGGTAATTCATAATTGAATTTACTAAATGTTTTTGACTTATCATCCCACTCATATCCTTGAGAAGCTTTACTCTTCTTTTCAAACTGCATATCTATATTATGCTTTTCAACTTCCATATCTCTTAAGCTTTTCATTGTTGCGGCGTTTTGCTTAGCAACATCAATATTTCCAAGACCTAGTTTTAAAGCGTTAGCATCAGCAATCTTTTGTTGCTCTAGCTTGTTAGTGCCAAGCAGTTCATCTGATTTATTATGTCTTGATGATTCACTAAGTGTGTCTTTCTTAATTCCAAAATCAGCATCTTTGAACAAATTAGCTACAGCCTCTTTCCCAACCATTTGATGTTCAGCATCTGCCCTAGCAAGCCAAGGAGCTAATGCTTGTGCTTGAGCCATAGGATTCTTTGCATCCATTGGTTGAGACAGTATCTCTCTGACCTTCGTATTGGCTTCTTCTTTAATCATAGCATCGTTTCTAGTCTTGATAGCATCTACGGCTTTACCGAGACCACTTGTAATTGCAGAACCTATATTTGGTTCAGCTATCTTATGTGAAGCTATATTAGACATTCCTGCGAGTAAATTAGCCTGTCCAGCAGGTGCATCAAACCATCCCATGTTGTCTCCTTATTTAGGCACTGAAGCATCATAGTTGGCTTGTGCATTAGCACGCCTTGCTTCAGTATCATTATATTGTTTTTCATATAGACCAGCAATTCTATTTTGGTAATCAGCTTTTGCTTTATTGGATTGATATGTACTATAGGCATTAAATAAGCTAGAGCCAACATTAACACCTGTAGATATATTTCCTAGAGAGTTCTTTGCTGCATCTTTAGAGCTAAAGTCAGTGAAGTTATCCATAAACGAATATGGACTAGAAGCAGCATTTGCATTAATTGAAGTACCTTGTGAATATAAACCTGTGCTTGGGTCTGCATCAAAAGATGACTTATTATAAGCATCAGACATAGACATATCCATTGGATTAGTTGCTTCCTGTGTTGGATTACTTGTAGTTGCGTTTGTTACAGTAGGAACACCATTAGCATTACCTGCTTGGTTAGATGCATATAGCGTAGGAGAAGGTGTTGATGATTGCGTAGGTGCATTACCTGT
>Ga0172378_10006148_pt1 | contig 11220 bp, 13 predicted proteins | sample GrowelOW332metaG_FD_119755 | JGI IMG/M metagenome (GOLD analysis project Ga0172378, IMG submission 119755) | Groundwater microbial communities from an aquifer near a municipal landfill in Southern Ontario, Canada - Pumphouse #3_1 metaG | ecosystem: Environmental > Aquatic > Deep subsurface >... | reverse complement strand
CAGAAATCTGAAGGACTCCGTTCTTTTTACCGGCAACGTAATAATCATCAGGTGTTTTTATCCTTAATGATGAATAGATCCCAATGGCGAGAAGAATTGTTCCGTATATTATTATAATGAGTGTTGTCATAACTATTGAATGACAAAATTAAGATTTTTTTTTTAAAGCGGAGATTGTTTCCGTTTTTTTTATGAGTTTTGTTCAACAATAGGCAAAATGCATAGGATAAATTTAAAATGAAACTAATAAATTTTAAATAGTAATGATACATAATGAAAAATAATGAAATTAAAATTCAGGACCTTAGCTGCTTTAAGGTTTATTTAACATGCAGTATTGGGTACTTGGCCCTCTAAATTTTTATCACATTTTCTATAATCTTTCCAATCGCCCGAGAAATCCCAAAGATCCGTACTCTAAATTAACTAAAATTATTAATTGTAAACTATCTAAAGATAAGCTTGAAGCATTTATTCTAAAAGCACAAATAGTATATCACATATTAAACATTATTGAATTTATACATTTCTTCGTAATATTTCTCATAATCCCCACTAGTTATACTATCCATCCATTCCTGATTATTAAGATACTAAAGTACAGTTTTTTATACCTTCTACAAACTGCAAACTAAGCTCCCAACCCAACTCCTTTTTTAGCTTATTAAAATCACAGATATCAGCCTTAATAAAGCTATAATTAGATTTCCTTCAATATCCTTAAGATTAGCTAAATTTCACGCATAGATAAACTTATCCACATTAATAATATGATATAGCAATAAAATAGCTAATATAATTAAATTTATAATCAGTCCTTTAATCATTAATATGTATTTAAAACTTTATAACATAAATCCTATAAATCATTATACTAGTTTGTTAAAACATATCTTTATTTATAAATATTAAAATTAATTTATGTTACATTTTGTATATTAGTTATATTATATTACTTTTAAGTGTTCTATTTTATTACTATTATCTAAATATTACTATTGTATGATATTCATTTAGTTATCAACAAGTTAGTGAAATGTTTAGGAGCTATATTTTTGTGCTTTTCAGAAAAGAATACATTATAAAACAAGTCAATATTATTTAATCTAAGAATCCTGTATCTAATTTGGTTTTAATCCATATTTGTATGTAAAATTAATCATTTTGACAGCTACAGATACTATACTCTTCAAAAATTGACATAACTCAGGAACCCGAGTTCTTCAGATTTATTTCCCTTATAACGAAGAAATCATTAAGATTCTCAAATCCCAAACATCAGCCTTATGGAGCAATAAACAACGTTGCTGGAACATCTATGAAGAGAATTTTGAATTTTCAATAATAAATTTTCTTGAGGAAAAATACAGTGTTGATATTTCTGAATTAGGAATTAAGACTTCTATTCTGTTGCCTAAAGGGTATCTTGAAAAATTGCAGCAGAAACAGTACTGCGAAAATACCATTAAAATTTATTCTCATTATTTCAAAGAATTTATTATTGCATTTCCCGGAAATAATCTTGAAAAAAATTAAGCATGATGAAATAAATGCATATATTTTAAAATTAATAAAAGAAAATTTCCCGTAGCCAGGAAAATCAACGTATTAAAGCTATTAAATTCTATTATGAGAAAGTTTTAAATAACAAAAAAGCTTATTTTGATATAGATCGTCTCAGAAAAGAACTAAAACTTCCGAATGTATTAAGCAAAGAAGAAATAGGCGCTATGCTAAAAGTTACTACCAACTTAAAGCACAAATGTCTAATTGCTTTAATCTATTCGTGTGGCTTAAGACGTAGTGAAGCCATAAATATGAAGTTGGAGGATGTCTATTCAAAAAGGATGATGATGAAAATAAGAGAGTATATCCCCCACATCCTCAGACACAGTTTTTCTACTCATCATTTAGAGCAAGGAACTGACCTAAGTTATATTCAGGCATTACTTAGTCATGCCTCCATTAAAACCACAGAAATATACACCCACGTTACTCAAGCTAGTATAAATAAATTAAGGAATCCACTAGATGAAATATTTGAATAACAGTAACTATAAAAACACCAAAACATTGGGTTATTTCCTAATATGGAACGTAAACCCAAACTTGTATAGCAGATATAACCCAAAGAGTTGGGTTATCGAATCGTTACCACACATAAGAAAACTTACACAAGAGAAAATGAAACAAATGAAATTTAAAAATCTAATATTTATCTGCATATTTTTGTTGAACACATCCATAACAAATGGACAAGAACAACTAACGGAAATTGATAGCTTATATTTAGCTTCAATTGACAATTTTTATAAAAATGCAGAGAATACAAAAAGTGAAATTTGGAAAGGGATGAAGCTTGCACCTGTTTGTCTGTATAGAGTTAATGGTCCTGCACTATTATATAATCATCCGAACCCTCCCGAAAACTTTAAAAAGGTAACAGAAAAATTGTATATAGGAGAGCAAAAAGACCTGCAACTATTTGGAGCAACCCAAATGGAAATTAATGGAACATTAACAGCTATTGTTAACTATGGACTTATTCATTATTCTTGTATCGAAGAGGTGTATGCTGAACTCTTTCACGAGCTGCATCATGTTTATCAACGCAATTTTATTAAGCAAATTGGATTTGATAATCCTGCTATTCTATTGACTTATCCCGAAAAATACATAAACGACGGAATAAAACTATTTGAACAAAAAACACTATACAAAATGTGCTTTGAACAAGATAGCAATAGCTTTCAAAAGTTATTGAATCAGTTTTATAGTTGCAGATTAAAAAGGGAACAGACTATCGGGGATTTTTTAAGATATGAAGAAACGGTTGAAAACATGGAGGGTCCAGCATTTTATTGTGAATATAAGTTTTATAATCAATTTGCATCCTTTAATGAAGTATTAAAAGATAATTACAATCAGAAGCACTTTTTTGGAATCTTAACTAATACCTTTTATGGCCGGAAAAGTTTAAGACATAGGCATCTTGCAGCAGGAATGGCGATGTGCTTCATTCTTAACAAACATTTTGATAATTGGCAAAGTGAATATTATTCTGAAGATTTATCACTATACGATTTTTTTATATCCAAGTTCAAACCACAAAAAGAAGAGTTAGAAATTGATTCAATGTATTATGATATAAGTAAGTTTCATACTCTTCAGGAAGTTTTGGAACATAAGGTTTCTTTTAACAAATTCAATACTCAACAGGGAATAAGAATTATACTTGAATTTAATCAAAATCCACAATTCAAGGGGTTCGACCCCATGCATGCTGAATCAATAAATGACAGCACAATATTACATAAAACCTTGTTAAATTTATCAGGTGGCGAGAATGACAAATTATTTGTCATTAATAGAAATGCAGTTACGATAATTGATGAAGAAATATGGTTTGTTAAAAAGGTTATCCTTTTTGCCCCAGAAGAAAGTATTATAATAAAAAATAACAGGATTGTAGTTGATATTGATGGGGGAAATGTTTCCTGGGCTGGAAAGCTGAAAATGAAAACCGAAAATGAGATAATTTTCATTTGTGAATAATCAAGAATTACGTGTGGTAACAATGTATAAAAATAATATTGATAGCTATTACAATTGGAATGTTTCAAAATGCATTTAGCCAATTTGCATTCAACAATGTTTCATTAAAACTAAAAAATCCCCCTAATAATTCTTATAAAATCATTCAGACAAGAAAAGGAGAAATAACAAAAATTGAAGAAGTTAATGAAAATGGAAATGGAATTTTTCAATATATACAAGTAGATATTCCGACTTTTTTCAATTGGAATGAACCGCATCGTTTTATTTATGCCTTTGAATTTAACAATAGAGGTGATAAAACCAAAAGATATGCATTCAATTCCAATGCAGGTCATAATATTTATGAATATGAATACGATCTTGAAAATAGAGAAATGTTTAAAAAAATAATTTCTTCATCAGGCGAGGTGAAAATAGAGATAAATACTAAATACCTAGACGATAAAACAAAAATAACAGCTATAATGAACTATCGTAATGGACAAAAAACGTCGACGTATAAACATGCAGAAGTAAAAGATAGTTTAAATAATACGGAGATTAAGTATTCTGTAAGTGGAAAGAATTGGATGTGCAACTTTATAAGTATGATAATGGATATCTGACTAATGTAATTGTCTATACCACAAAATATAGGAATGAACTGATAATTCCTCTCTCAAAGAAATTTAAGATGACTGCTGAAATGAAATACTCATATAACTCAGATGGTTTATTAGGAAAAGAAGAAATGAATAATTATAAATTAGGAGAGAAAGAGACTAGAATGTATACATATGTAATTGAATATGAGTAAATAACATTTGCAAACAAGCGGTCATAAAAAATTGCGAGTATAGTGCTATATTTGAATTAAATAACATTTAATCAACGGCTTAATTGGCTGATGAGTTTGTGCTTCGAAATGAGCAACTCTTCATATACTACACGTTATGCTTTATTAAAGCGTAACTCAAAACCAAAAAATTCTATTTTCACTCATTTACCCATTATCATTTATTGGACTTGTGGCTATCGTAGTTTCTTTAACAGGCATAGGTAAATTTAATTCAGACAAATTAGCGGAATTAAGTAATTTACCTTCAATTGAGACTATAATAATTGGATTCCTCTTAATATTTGGTGAAGAATATGGCTGGAGAGGGTTTTTATTGAAAGAATTAGCGGCAGCAAAAGGAAAAATATATAGTGCGATAGTTGTAGGTGTAATTTGGGCGTTACGGCATGGGCCAATTGTCTTTGGATTAGCTAATCATACAAACATTGAAAACCCACAGTAAAAATAAAAAAAGATTGAAAATGGAAATAAAATCACTTGGAAAAACAGACTTTAAAACAATATTTACAGCATTTAGTAAGGCATTTGCCGACTATGACATTCAACTAAACGCCCACGAACTCAAAACGATGTGGAAAAGGCGTGGTTTTAATCCCGATTTATCGTTTGCCGCATTTGAGAGAGGAAATATTGTGGCATTTACGTTGAATGGAATTGGAAATTTTAACGGAATAAAAATGGCCTACGATACTGGAACAGGAACCCTAAAGAATTATAGAGGCCAAGGTTTGGCTACAAAAATATTTGAATATTCAATACCATTTTTAAAAGAGAGTAATATTAATCACTATCTATTAGAAGTGTTGCAACATAATACGAAAGCGGTTTCTGTTTATCGAAAAATGGGTTTTAAGGTAACTCGTGAGTTTAACTATTTCGTTTGGGAAAATGAAGAAATCAAAGATGAAATTAAAAACTCTGATACCCGTTATATAATTGAATTATTTGATATTAATCAATATGATTCTATTCCTGATTTTTGGGATGTTTATCCCTCTTGGCAGAACAGTTTTGAATCTATTCAAAGAACTAGAGAAGACTTTATCAATCTAGGCGTATTTGCAAACAAAAAACTCGTAGGATATTGTATTTTTGAGCCTAATTCGGGAGACATTACTCAAATAGGCGTTGATAAAGCCCATAGAAGAAATGGTATTGCTTCGTTATTACTTCAAGAAGTTAGCAAACTCAATAAGAATACAAAAACAAAACTAATAAACACAGATATTACCTGTAGTTCAATTGTAGATTTTTTAAAGACCAAAAATATTGAGATAGCAGGGAAACAGTTTGAAATGATTAAAGATATATAAACGGTATAGAACACGCTATAATACCCATAGCCATTTAGTGTAGGTTTTAAGAGCATTTGTATCTTTAAAATTACTACTTTAGTCAACATGATTATTACTAAAAAGGCAACGGGTATTACAACCCTCGTTAGTCGGAATTGCAGCGATGCAATTCCATTAACTAGGGTACAAATCTAAAAAAATAGTATTTATTAAAATGAATTATTATTATGAAAATTTTAAAATGGCTTCGTAACATCGGTGTTGGGATTATTTCATTTATAATCCTAATCTATTTAATTGTATTCAGTATCTTTCAGATTTCTCGTTATTCTAGTAGAAATGAAATTGTGGAAGGAAGTAATATTATGAAACTAAGTAAAGGACCTATGGAATATGCCATTGTTGGTGAGCGAGAACCTATACTCTTTTTTCATGGTGCAGGAGGAGGATATGATCAAACATGTTCATTATCAATAAAAGGTTTCAAAATTATTGCACCTTCACGACCAGGGTATTTGCGTACTCCCTTGTTAGATGATTGGAAGAGTAATGAAAAAGTCACAGAAGCTTACGTTGAGCTTCTTGATTCGTTGGGAATTAACAAAGTAACTGTAGGAGGGATTAGTGCAGGCGGTCCTTCAGCAATTTATTTTGCAATGCTACATCCAGATCGAGTAAAAAACATGATTTTAATTTCTGCTATAACAAAAAGTCGTCAAAACAAAATGCCTCCTTATCACAAACCTTTGTTCGACTATTTCTTTGGGGAAGATTTTATGGCTTGGATTGGTATTAAGTATGTAAATTATAAACCTGAAGTTATTTTACAAAAGCCTAATAATTTACTTTCAGCTGATGATCAAAAAATATTACTAAATGACTCTGTGAAAAAAGCAAAATTATTTAATTTCATTAGAAGTAGTTATACGTTTTATAAAAAAAGATATAGTGGACATGCGAATGACATCGTTCAATATGCCAATATGGTAGAATCAGATCCATTACCAATTCAAATTCCCACACTTATCATCCATGGAGACCATGATACCAATGTTACTTATGATTATGCTCAATCAGCGGCTAAAAGAATCCCAAATGCAACATTATACACTATAAAAGATGCTGGTCATCTTGCAATTATATCACATTTTGAAGACATACAAGAACATATCATTCAATTCTTAAATACAAATTCTGATAATATTAAGTTATAAATTGAATAGTGAAAAGAAAAATTATGAATAATATTAAATTAAGTTTTAGAGACAAAATAGGTAAACTATTTGGGAGGCCTATATTCATCATTTCAGTAATAACTTTGGTCTTTATTTTAACTCTTTTTACAGGAGGAGTTGGCTATATTTTTGGGATGGTCATAGTCTTAATTACATTTTGGGCTAAAAGGTGGGATTGGATTTATTTTGGATTATCAAAACCCAAATGGACAAAATCAATTATTAACGGTATACTCTATGCCATTGGTATTTTTGTATTAGTAGATATTCTATTTCAGCCTATTATAGAACACTTGTTTGGCGAAATTGACTTGCAGAATTTTGATGGAATAAGAGGGAATTTTATAAATTATATAATATTTGTTCTTTTTATGTGGATTATTGCTGGTATTGGGGAAGAAATTCTTTATAGAGGTTATATTGTGAAAAGAATAGCAATAATTTGCGGAGATTCAAACAAATCTTGGCTTTTCGCAGTCGCAATTACAGCAGTTTTATTTGGACTTGCACATATTTACCAAGGAATATCTGGAGTAATTACAACTGGTATTATTGGATTAATAATGGGAATGATATTTTTTAAGCACCGCAAAAATCTTTTTATAGCAATGTTAACTCATGGGTTTTATGATATGATTGGCATTACATTAATTTATTTGGACAAAGAAAGAATAATTACAGAATTTGTTAATAATTTAATCTTATAATAACGATGAAAAGAGTTAAAACAAAACTAAATATTGACTGGAAATCAAAGATTATTGAACTTCTTATCGTGATATTAGGTATCACAATTTCTTTTCAGCTCAATAATTTGAATGAATCAAGTAAATTGAATGCTAAAGAAAAAGATTATTTAATAAGTTTTTTTAACGAAAATAAATTCAATGAGTCAAATCTGATTGAAGTTTTAGAATTTTCAATGCAACAAAAGGAAATTATTGATACTTTAAAAAATATTTTTGAATCCAAAGTGTATTCTGATAATAAAATCATGGACTACATTGCTAAAATGATGATATTGGCTAACTCTAATCCAACTATTACAACAATGGAGAGTATTACAGCATCAAGTGCTTTTGAATTAATTAAAGATACAGAACTTAGAAAAAGTCTAATTAATACCTATAACACATTCAATACAATTGTATCCTATGAAAATTTTCTATCAGCCTATGTCGACAAACATCTAACACCCTATATATTTAATAATATACGCCTTAAAGACTTTACCCCAATTAATTCAGATTTTATCAAAGACCCTTTATTTGAAAATATTGTGTTAGGTTATGATGCTTTATTATATCAACAAATAAAAGGTTATGAAGAGAGTTTGAAAAAAGTTAAACAACTGGATCAACTTTTAACTACCGCCAACAATGTATATACAAAATAGGCATGATACTAGGAATTTTAAGTATTGTAGCCCACTTGAAAATTGTAACGGATTGCTAAGTTTGAAGCCAGAAATCGTTTACCTTTTTATAGTACAAATCCGTTGGCAGCAAGCAAGCAAAAATAAATTTAAATAATAAGAAATGACAATAAATCAAGCCTTTAAGATTTTAATAATCGGATATCTTTCAATGTTAATAACTTCATGTACTTTAAGCAAGCCTAAACAGGAAGATAAGGTAACTTCCAATGAAGTTGTAAAAAACTGGCAGAAACAAAAATTCTCAATGTTTATACATTGGGGCATATACTCAATACCTGCAGGCGTCTGGAATGGTAAACAAGTTCAAGGTTACAGCGAACAGATAAAAGGACATGCACGAATTCAATCAGAAGATTATCGGAAATTAACTGCCGAATTTAATCCCGATAAATGGAATCCAGATTCTGTGGCTTTATTAGCCAAAAAATCGGGTATGAGATCAATAATTATGACTGCAAAACACCATGATGGATTTTGTATGTTTGCATCTGAATTTACGAAGTTTGATGTAGTAGATGCCACTCCTTATAAAAAAGATATAATTAAAGAGATGTCTGATGCATGTAAAAGATATGGTTTGAAATTTGGAGTGTACTTTTCATTAATTGACTGGGATTATTATGGTGCATTACCTTTTACGTCGGTAAATAATTCCGATTCTATACCTCCTTTACACCATAAATATAATTTGAATCAAATTCGAGAATTACTTAGCAACTATGGTGATATTTCAGAATTTTGGTTTGATATGGGATCTCCTACTTTTAAGCAAAGCAAGGAAATGGCTAATCTTATTAATAAAATGCAACCAAATTGTTTAGTGAGTGGTAGAATTTGGAATGATCAGGGAGACTTTGTAGTTATGGGAGATAATTATACACCTAAATTTAAAATGGGAGTCCCTTGGCAAACTCCTGCTTCTATATTCCATGAAACATGGAGTTATCGTTCATGGCAAGAAAGACCTAGTGTAGAGGATAAGATAAAAGAGAAAATTGAAGATTTAATAAATATTGTAAGCTCGGGCGGTAATTATTTACTCAATATTGGTCCGAAAGCAGATGGTATGGTGGTTCCATTTGAGAAACAAGTACTAATTGGTGTTGGAGATTGGCTCAGTAAAAATGGAGAGGCAATTTATGGAACAAATGTATCCTCAATAGCTAATCAAGATTGGGGATTTATTACTACAAAAAACAAGAAGCTATATCTTCATATTCTCAATTTCCCTGAAAACAACAAACTATCTATTGATGGTTTAATGACAAATATAAAAAAAGCTTACCCTCTTTCTAATTCCAATGTATTTCTAAAAAGCTCTATTTCAGATAAAGGACTTGATGTTTATTTAACAGATGAACTTAATAAAGATAAGTATGCTACTGTTGTTGTATTGGAATATGATGATGAGTTGAAATATGTGCCATCTAACTTAATCATTCCAAATGAGGATAATATATTTGTTCTCTTATCGGATAATTCTGAAAAATATCATAGCTATAGTGGGCACGATTATTATTCTAGTAAACCTACCATCGTAAAGATGAAATGGTATTTATCTGGTAACACAAAAGATATTTGTGAAATAAATATTATTTCTTCAGCTAAAGATATTAAATCTTTGAAATTATCAATTAATAATAACGTATGTCTGCTTCCAAACCAGAATTCAAATAATAGCTTGAATAAATGCTTTATCCGACAGACTTTAAATAATGTAAATTTCTATTCTGATAAAATTAATGAAATAGAATTATCATATGAAGATAAAAGCAACCCACATAAAGGACTAAATATTGAAGATCTAAAAATTAGTATCAAATAGATTTGAACTAAACAATAGCCAACAGCCAGTGCTATATAAGCAGTGATATTTCCTATAAACGCATTATTCTTAAAAAAGTTTAGTCCAAAAATGCCTGTTAAAGCACAATTGGTAATGGATGCTTTTCGAGATACTGGTTATCTTCTTTATTTAATACAATGGACTGAATTAATAGTTGGAATTTCTTTGTTGACAGGGTAATATATTCCCTTGTCATTAATTGTTTTGATTCCAATATCTATTAATATTTTATTATTTCATATCTTTTTAGCTCCCCCAGTTATTGGTCCTGGTCTATTCATTTTTGCAATGAATATTTTCCTTTTAATTTCATTCAGGGCAAATTATTTACACTTACTTCAAATTTAATTTTTATTTAAATGATTGACAATTCAAAAATATTCAACTATAAACATCCGGAAGAGAGTTCAGGATATTTATTGTGGCAACTTACTATGTCATGGCAGCGCAAGATGAAAATCTAAGCCTAATTCTTGATTTTTGAAAAAATAAAACATTCAGTATATTAAGTTGTATTTAAACTTATTCGAATGACAAGAGGGAGAATATCTTATCTATTTGTAGAATTATGGGTGATTTGTAATCTTCTTTTATATTTTATTTTGGAAAAAAAGTAAATATTAGAAATTTTAATATTATATTTTAATCACAAAAAAATATCTGTAAAATTTAAAAAAATGAAAAAACTTCTTTTAATTGCTCTTTGTATTCTCCAAGTATTACAAAGCGAAGCATGTACAAACATAATTATAACTAAGGGTGCGTCATCTAACAATTCTAATATGATTGCATACACTTGCGATGGGGAATTTCTTCCTCATTTTAAAACAAGTCCTGCACAAGATCATTTACCTGGAGATTCTTTGAATATTTATGATTATCAAGGCAACATACTTGCAAAGATACCACAAGTTGCTCATACTTATGCAGTTTTGGGCTACCATAATATGAATGAATTTCAAGTTGCCATGGGAGAAACCACTTTCGGAGGCAGAGAGGAATTGATTGAT
>Ga0172378_10006147_pt1 | contig 11221 bp, 8 predicted proteins | sample GrowelOW332metaG_FD_119755 | JGI IMG/M metagenome (GOLD analysis project Ga0172378, IMG submission 119755) | Groundwater microbial communities from an aquifer near a municipal landfill in Southern Ontario, Canada - Pumphouse #3_1 metaG | ecosystem: Environmental > Aquatic > Deep subsurface >... | reverse complement strand
TTGTGACAGAGTAGGAGCTGATACCTTTTGTAGCAAACATGGTTATTGCATGTATTTGGATAAGACAATGTGTGAAAATTCAGGTTGCGTAAATACAATTTGTTGTTCAACAGTAATTTTATCTCGTCAAAGAGTAAAAGATAGAATAAATGTAATAATAGTAGGAGAATCCTTGGGATTCTAAATAGAAGGAGAAACTAATGCGATTAACTTTTTTTGGAGCTGCTAGGCAAGTTACGGGAAGTATGCATATTCTAGAAGCTTCAGGTTTAAATATCTTAGTAGATTGTGGACTTGCTCAAGGTTCAGATGAAAAACGAATGGATAATTATGAAATGCCTATAAATCCAGAAGCTTTTGATTTTATTCTTTTAACTCATGCCCATATAGATCACAGTGGTAAGATACCTTATTTTGTTAAGAAAGGTTTCAAAGGTAAAATACTTTGTACGGGAGCTACCTCTGATTTATGTCAAATTATGTTACTTGATAGCGCCCATATTCAAGAATCTGATGCAGAATGGAAATCTAGAAAGAATCTAAGAGCAGGATTTGATAGAGTAGAACCTTTATACGATACAGAAGATGCAGAGAAAGCGTTAACTCTTTTTGAATCCCATATTTATAATGAGGAAATTTACTTAAATGATAATGTAAAAATAAGGTTTGTTGATGCTGGACATCTATTAGGTTCTGCGTCAATAGAATTATGGTGCTTTGAAGAGGATCAAACAAAGAAAATCGTTTTCAGTGGAGATATTGGAAATCTTAATCAACCAATAATTGAAGATCCTAATTATCTTAGTTATGCTGACTGGGTTGTGACTGAATCAACTTATGGAGACCGGGAGCACAATAAAGAAGCTATGAAGACCACTGCAAGGGCAAATAAACTACAAGAAGTAATTGAGGATTCGTTTAGTAAAGGTGGAAATGTAATTATCCCATCCTTCTCTGTTGGAAGGACCCAGGAAATTCTTTATCTTTTAAGACATCTTTATTATGAAAATAATTTTAGTGTACCTGTTTTTGTTGATAGTCCCCTTTCTGTAAGGGCTACAAAGGTTTTCAGTAAAAATGTTTTAGGTTATTACGATGATGAAGCTATGAAAGTATTCTCAGAAGGTGAAAATCCAATAATTTTTCCAAGCCTTGTAACAGTTACTGAAGCCAGTGAATCAAAGAAGCTTAACAGCCGAAAGGAAAGCTGTGTAATTATTTCATCAAGTGGAATGTGTGAGGCTGGAAGAATAAAACACCATCTTAAACATAATCTCTGGAGAAGTGAGTGTTCAATAGTTTTTACAGGTTACCAAGCAGAAGGAACTTTAGGAAGAAGAATTCTTGGTGGTGAGAAAAACGTAAAAATCTTCGGTGAAGATATTAAAGTTAATGCAAAAATAGTTGAACTTGAGGGTTTAAGTGGGCACGCTGATCAATCAGGCCTTCTACTTTGGCTTGAAGCTTTTAAAAATGTTCCCAAAAAGGTGTTTGTTGTTCATGGTGAAAAAGAAACAGCAAAATTTTATACGAAACTTATTAATAAAAAGTTTAAGTTCGAGGCAGTATGCCCTGAACCTTATGATGAATATATTTTATAGAGGAATTTAATAAAAAAATAAAAAAAGGTTAATATACATTTGTCTTTTTGTATAAAAAACCATATAAGGAGTTTTTATGGCGTCTATATTTCCTAAAAATTACAAATCTCTTTTAGATCCACAGAGGACAGAAAGAGCTATAAAATTTGTAAAAGATACCTTTGAGAGAGAGTTAAGTGGAGAACTTAAACTTTCTAGAGTTACTAGTCCTTTATTTGTAAAAAAGGGGAGTGGTATTAATGATGATCTTAATGGCGTAGAGCGTCCAGTTGGTTTTGAAGTAGGAAACATGAATAATTGCCAAATGGAAATTGTTCAATCTTTAGCCAAATGGAAGAGAATGGCATTAGCAGATTATGGTTTTGAACCAGAAACTGGACTTTATACTGACATGAATGCAATTAGACCAGATGATTTAATTGATAATATCCACTCAATATATGTTGATCAGTGGGATTGGGAACGGGTTATGAGCGCAGAAGAACGTAACCTTGATTTCCTAAAAAGAATCGTATTAAAGATTTATGAAGCATTAAAAAGAACTGAATTCCTCATTGGACAGAATTACCCAGAATGTATTAGAGTCCTTCCAAATAATTTAACCTTTATTCAAAGTGAAGATGCACTAAAAATGTATCCTGATGTTGATAGCACAGAAAGAGAGAGAAGATTAGCAGAGCGTTATGGAGCTATATTCATCATTGGAGTTGGAAAAGAACTCAGTGATGGTGAAAGCCATGGAGGAAGAAGTCCTGATTATGATGATTGGTCAACAGAAACCGACGAGTATACTGATAAAGATGGAAAAAAACATCATTACTATGGTTTAAATGGTGATTTAATAGTCTGGGATACAGTTAGACAAGATTCTCTTGAACTATCTTCGATGGGTATAAGAGTTGATAGCGAAACTCTTTTAAAACAATTAAAGATGCGTAATTTTATGGAAAGAAAGGAATTATATTGGCATCAAAGATTACTTAATGGTGATTTTCCTCAAACTATTGGTGGAGGAATTGGCCAAAGTAGACTCTGCATGTTCTTATTGCATAAAGCACATATTGGAGAAGTACAGGCTTCAATTTGGACTGAAGAGGACCTTAAAGAAGCAAAGAGTAACGGAGTGTTTTTGATGTAGTGTTATTGAACAACTGTGTTATTATCATTAGAATGAAAACGAAATTAAAGTATAGTTCTGGAGGAAATAATGGTTTCACCTTTACAAAGATGTCGTTATGAATATCAACCAAAACTACCGGGAATTCTGGTAGGAGATATTAATACAGTTGTTCCTGTTTTAGGCGGGAAAACAACTTCTGTAGCCGATGCAGAAGAATTAAAAAAGCTTTTTCCTAACACTTTTGGAATGCCAAAGGTTAGTTTTAAAAAAGGTAAAAATGAAGAAATCTCAAATATTATGAATGTTGGGGTTGTTTTGTCCGGTGGACAGGCTCCTGGTGGCCATAATGTTATTGCAGGTCTTTTTGATGCATTAAAGAAAGCAAATACCAATAATAGATTATATGGGTTCAAAGGTGGACCTAGTGGGCTTACCGATGATAATTATGTTGAAATTACAGCTGAATTTTTAGCTGAATACCGAAATACCGGTGGTTTTGATATTATTGGAAGCGGAAGAACCAAATTAGAATCAGAAGAACAATTTGAAAAATGTATTAAAGTTTGTCAAAAACATGGTATCAGTGGTATCGTAATAATTGGTGGAGATGATTCTAATACTAATGCAGCAGTTTTAGCAGAGTATTTCAAAGCTAAAAAAAGTCCTGTGAAGGTAGTAGGTTGTCCTAAAACTATTGATGGTGATTTAAAAAATGAATCAATTGAAGTATCTTTTGGTTTTGATACAGCTACAAAAACTTATAGTGAATTAATTGGTAATATTGCACGTGATTCAAACAGTGCTAGAAAATATTGGCATTTTATTCGTCTTATGGGACGAAGTGCCAGTCATATAGCTCTTGAGTGTGCACTTCAAACTCAACCTAATATTTGTATAATTGGTGAAGAAGTTGAAAAGAATAAAACAAGTCTTTCCGAGATTATTGATAGCATTGTAAAAGTTGTTGTCTCTCGGGGTAATAAAGGTTTAAATTTTGGAGTATGCTTAGTTCCTGAGGGACTTGTTGAATTTATTCCCGAGTTTAGAGCTCTTTTAGCTGAATTAAATGATATTCTTGCAAAAAATGAAAAAGAATTTAATACTTGTACAAATCTTAAGATGCAGTATGATTTTGTAATGAAAAAAGCTTCAAAAACATCTTGTGAACTTTTTTCTCTTCTTCCAGAAGGAATTCAAGGACAACTTTTAGCAGACAGAGATCCTCATGGAAATGTTCAAGTTAGTAAGATTGAAACTGAAAAACTTTTGATTGAGCTTGTTGATAAGAAATTAGATGAATTAACAAAAACTAAAGAATTCAACGGAAAATTTATGGCTTTAAGTCATTTCTTTGGTTATGAAGGTCGTTGTGCAGCCCCTTCTAATTTTGATTCAGATTACTGTTATTCACTTGGTTATAATGCGGTTTTATTACTTTCATCTGGACTTACTGGCTATATTTCAAGTATTTCTAACCTATCAAAAGGAGCTGAAAACTGGAAAGCTGGTGGAATTCCAATTACTATGATGATGAATATGGAAATGAGAAATGGTAAAAATAAACCTGTTATTAAAAAAGCTTTAGTTGAACTTGAAGGTAAACCTTTTAAATATTTTGAAAAAAATCGAGCCAAATGGGCGGAGGAAACTTGTTTCTTGTTCCCTGGAGCAATTCAATATTTTGGACCAAGTGAGGTTTGTGATTTAGTAAACAAAACTTTGACTTTAGAGCAGGAATAACGAGTATATGCAGAGAGATGAGCATATACAAATTTGGATTGACTCTGATTCTTGTCCTAAGAATGTTAGGAAGGTTGTTCTTCGCAGTTTGACGAAAAACAACCTTTCTGCAGTTTTTGTAGCTGATAGACATTTAGTAGATGTTGAGACTGAAATAGCTGAACATACAGGTCTTCTTAGAAAAGCCTTTATAGAAAATGGTGGATCTTTAGAAAAGTCAAAAGAAGTCAAAAGTAAAATTGAGATGGTAGTTGTTGAAACCGAAGACGATGGTGCTGATAATTACATGGTTGAAAACAGTGAAAGCCCAGCATTGGCTATTACTAGAGATTTAACATTATCTTATAGATTAGTTTCTAAAGGTGTAACTGTCATAGATGATAGAGGACGTTTAAGTAGTCAGGAAAACATCAAGCATAAGCTAAGCGCAAAACTAGTAAATGATAGCTTTAGGGAGTGGAACCTTTTTTTTGAACAAAATAAAAGCCTTGGAGCAAAACAGCTTCGAGAATTTTCTGGTAGTTATGACCGCCTTATTCATGATATGTTTTTATAAATGATTAACTTTTTCATTAAAATTTTAGACTTTTCATGTTATAATAACAGTAAAGGTTGTAATTATGGGTTTAATTGAAAGACGAGCGCGAGATAGACAGAAAAGGATAAAAGAGATTCTTGATGCCTCTCAGGCTGCCTTTAAAAATAAAGGTTTCGTCAATGCTACAATGAATGATATAGCAGATATTTCAGATTTAAGCCGCCGTACGCTTTATTTGTATTTTCATAATAAGGAAGAAATTCTTTTAACTATTGCAGTTAATACTTTAAATGAACTTATTAAACAAATTAATTCAAAAAACAATTCAGATAAAAAAGCAATTGATAGATTGATGGATATTGCCAAGATTTATAGAGATCTATTTCTCAAGAATAATACAAGTTTTCAATTTCTTCCAAATTTTACTAATTGTATTAAATCTGTTGGAAAAGAAAATGTAATTGTTAAAAATTGTGAAAAACAAATAAATCAAATTGCTGAAATAGTAACATATTTACTTGTGGAAGGAATTCAAGATAAAAGTATTAGGATATTTCAGAATCCTAAAAGAACTGCAGCTATGCTTGTAGGCATGATACACAGTTTGATACAGAGTGTTGAAGGGGACTATGATCTTCTTAGTGTTGCTTTTCATATTGATCCTGAAGAATTTATTAATGAATCTTTTAATTCAATTTATCATTATCTTTCAGTGGATTATCCTGGTTCAAAATTTTAAAAATTTTAATTAAAAAAACGACCATGTTAATAACATGGCCATCTTTTGAAATTAAAAAATTAGAAACTATAACTAGTTTTAAGTTTAATGAAGTCATTGTCTTCAAATTCACTGAATTCACCATTCTCTTTTAGCTCGTATATTAAAGCTCCTGTTAGAGAAATTGTAAAAGAATCATCAAAAACATAATCAACAGTAGGCATTACTACAACATCACGTTTTTCAATGTTCCAAATGCCTGCAATTTTTGTTTTAATTGTTTCATTTTTCCATGAATCTGATAATTGAGCTACAACTTTGTTTGATAAAGCATTTCTGTCTTCTTCGTATTCTATATCAAGAGGACTTACTATTTTATCATTAAAAAGAGTATAACTTCCAATTACTTGAACGTTTAAATCAAGCTCATTGAAAGGTAGAGAAACATCACAACCTAGTAAATACTGTAGGCTTGGGTTATGAATTGAAGGATTACTACCTTCGGTATCTTCAGTCATATAATAAGCAAGTTCGCCTCTAAGATTAAAGGCACCAATTACTTTTTCACCGTCAAGTCCAAATATGCTTAATTTGTCATAACTTAGACTTAAGTTATTAACTTCTGTATTTCCATAAACATCTTGTGCTAATTGGTATTCTACAGATGGGGTTTTATAATGTCCAAGATAATACTGTGCTCCTAAATCAAAAGAACCAACTGTTCCTGTTAGTCTTAATCCATATTGACCATAATCTAGAGTAGAGGTATCAGGTAAAAATGCTTCTTCATCAGAATACTGATTTACGATTTCTAGGCTAGCTTCATTAGCAGCTAATAAGGCTGTAGGATTGGCCATCTCTTGAGTTAAACCAGCAGCCATAAGAGAACTTAAAGTACTTGAATAAGTTGATGAGTAGGCATTTTTAGCTTGGGTCTTTACATATCCTTGACAGAGTGTATACAAAGAAGATGCTTCATCCATAGCCCAAGCTCCTTCTAATGGTATAATGTCTGCGGTCATTGAAGGAGTCCAAACTGCTTGAAGACTCAAACTAGAAAGGCTGTTATAGCTCACGCTTAGCATAGGAAGAGCAACTCTTCTATCAAGATAGTCAGGAAGTATAAATAAAGAATAATCATTGGCATTAAAGCTGTCCAATACATGAAGTTTATCACCTCGACCCCATACCAATTTTGTTTTTCCCGCTTGGATTACAAAGTTATCTGAATAAAAAGTGTAATTTAATTCATCAATTATATTTAATGGATTACTTTCTAAAGTTAAAGTATTAAGTTTTATTTTACCGTTAAAATTGCTATTTGTTCCTTCATAGGCAAGGTTCAAATTCAAATTGTAGTTGGTTAGAACCGTTTTACTTGAATTCAAAGAGGCATATATTTCTAGGTTTGATAAACCTGTGATTTCAAGAGCCGAGGAATTTCCTCCTTCCGCAATGTCAGTAAATAAACTGTCAAATCCATCATCAGCAAATAATAAGTTTGTTGAGAATAATAAAATAATGCAAAGCATTAAGGTTGTAAACTTTTTCATCTTGTATCTCCTAATTAAACTCTTCCAGTTTTAAGGAAGGTTGGTGTGAACATTTTTGGACTAAGTTTGTCATCTAAAACCAGTTGTACTATGGATAATTTTGTAGAGTGTCCAGTCTGAACATTTGTCATAGTATTTATCATTGGGATCCAGTAAATGCCGGTATGATCTAGACTATCTACAGTTAAGACCTTTAACAAATTTTTATCTTTGTCATACATTTCAACCTTTATTGGAACATAACTTTCTTTTTCAACGTAACTTATAAGATAACCATATTGACTGGTTGAAGGATCTTTAGCAGTTGATTTGACTTTAAAGCAGTCATAAGAGCCAATCTTTTCATCTGAAAGATATTCATGACTGTCAAGATTAACTTCTCTGGTGGTAAGATCATCATAGGTTGCATCAGTTCCCATGAAGGATTTGTCTCCATCGCTTGAAGCAATTCTTCTGACTGTACGCAAGGTAGGTAAGTAAATCCATTTGTCATCTGCTTTTTCTTCATTTTGTACTTGAAGAAATCTTGTGTCTTTTACTGAAGAAGGGCTTCTAAAAATAATGACAGTTGAAAGTAAAGAGTCTTCTTCTTTTCCCCATTCTTCCATCATTCTTGTTTGTGTTTCCCCATTGGAATTTATTAATTCCATCTTTACTGCTGAGTGTGAATATTCTGGTGCTTTGGCATCAAATACTTTTTGCATGATTTCTTGTCCATCAGTTGCAAAAAGAGGATTTACCATTACTAATACTGTAATTAGTATTAGTAGAAGGTATTTCTGAACTTTTTCATTGCTTTTCATTTTTTTTCTCCTATTTTATAAAACTATTTAGAATTTTTTTGTTTTAAAGGTCTTGATATAAACTTTGGTTTGGCAATATTAAGCATTGCAGGTAAAATTGTCATAGCGGTTACTGAACTAGTTAACATAACAATTGCAACTAGAATTCCTATATAACGGAGGACAACGAACTGTGACAAACTTAAAACTAAAAAGCCAAGACCAACAGAAACTGCATTTACAACAATTGCTTTTCCACTTACTGAAAGAGTGCGTAAAGTTACTTGATTAGTATCCGTGCAAAGTAATCTTTGATTGTGATAATCATCCATGAAATGAATGGTGTAATCGACACCTATTCCAATTGCAATAGATCCAATTATGCTTGTTACCATATCCAAATTAATATTTAATAATCCCATAAGTCCAAAGTTAATTAGAATTGAAATAACTAGCGGGACAGCACCAATAAGTCCTGCTATTGGTGAATGAAAATATATGGCAATGATAATAAAGACTATCAAAATTGCTAGCACTAGGCTGGTTATTTGACTTTGAGTAATTAAATTTGTCAGAGAACTTTCAAGTTCAGCAATTCCATAGGCTTGAAGTGTGTAACCAGCTGGGAAATGGCTTTGTGCATAATTATTTGCATCTTCGATGATATTATTTACTACTTTTGTTTCATGGGTAGTAAGTTGAATTTGCATTTTTGCCATTTTTGGTTGTAGAGGGTCATCAATAAAGGAATCAAGAGAACCTGAGTATAATAGTAAATATTGGCTTATAAGGTTCTTTAGTTCTTCTTTGGTCTCTACCGGGTATTTTTCTATGTCGTAAGGAATTTCATCATAGGCTTCGCCTTTATAATTAAGTTCTTTGGCTAGTTCAGTGTAAAATTCTTCAACACTAAGAGAAGAACCACCTGCATTTGCATAAACTTGATCAAATAAATTCATCATTTGTGATACTGTTATTGTTTCTTTTAGCATTGCATTAGAGTTTTCATAAGTTGAAGAGCTTTCTTCAGTTTCAATATCTGAATCATCAAAGAAGGAGCTTACGCTATTATCAGGGGTGCTATCATCTGAGAAGAAAGAGTCAACTTGTGAGGAATCTTCAGAGAATTGTTGGTTATTGGATTCTTCGGTTGAAGAGTTCATCACCATATTCATTCTTTTGATAAAATCAGCAAAGGATACTATTTTTCCAATTTCTGGGTATTTTCCTTGAAGATAGATGGCCATTTCATCCATCTGTTTTAGTATTTCGGGGTCGGTTAAATCTCCCGCTGTTTGTCCTGTAATATTGAAACAAAAAGAATTGGTTCCTGCAAAATTATTATCAATCATTTTTGCATTCTGTCTAATTTCAGAATCTTCAGGGAAGTAGTTAATAATAGCTGATTCTACATTTAGTTTGGATATTCCCCAAATTGAAAGTGCTAATACCACTGCAAAGAAAATGAAGAGTCTTCCTTTTCTAGCTGATAAGTATTTAAAAGTTCCACTTATAAAAGTTTTTTGCCATCCAGAGTTTTGGATTTTAGAAAACACTTTTTTGTCCGGTTTATTTCTATTTTTTATCCTAATATTTTCTTTGACTAATGGTTTTACCATAAGAAGTGCAGGTATGAAATAAAGGGAAAGTAAAAGAGAAATTGTTACTCCTACAGCTGAGAAAATAGCAAAAGTTTTAAGTGGTACAACGGGGCTGGTTATAGTTGAAATAAAACCTGCTATAGTGGTTATTCCTGCTAAAATTACAGGGAACCTTATCTGTGATGTTGATTGGACAACTATTTGTCGATGCATCTCAGCTGTTAAGGGTTCTCTTTGTTCGTTAAGTGCTTCGTAATAATGATTTATCACATGTATTCCATAAGCTGATCCCACAGCAATAAGTACAACCGGAAGGCAACTGGAAACAACTGTAAAACGTGCATTTGTAATGGCCATAAGACCTACTGTCCAAACCGTACTAATAAGCACTGTTATTAAAGGAAGTAGCATTCCTTCTAGTCTTTTAAAGGATAATAAAAGACAGATTATAATAACTAAGGTTACCAGAGGAATAAGTCTGGAAAGATCTGTATTCATATATTGGCGGGCAAGCTGGCTTATAACTGGGTCTCCGGCCATGTCTATTTCAAGATCTGGGTTAATTTTATTATATTTGTTAACGATATTTTCAATTTGTCCATATAGAATATCCATGTCATCAGGGGAAATATCTTTGTTAATTGTTAATATTATTTGTGTTCCCTTAAAGTCTTTTGAAATAATAACTTTGTCATATAATTTTTCCCAATCGACAATTTTGTTTTGTATTTCTTTAAGTTGTTCTCTTGTTCCCGTAAATTCTTCACTTACAAGTGAAGTGGCTGTCATTGCTCCATCTTCACTGGTAATATAATCCATATTAGATAATGACTGAACAGAGTCGACAAACTCTAAGTTTTCAGTTTCTTCTGTTATGTTTTGTATTGCTTTAATATTATCAGAGGTAATAATTGTATTACCTTTTGAGGTTAGCGCCAAATCCATTAAGATTTCACTTCCATATATTTCATCACAATCTTCAAGTGTCTTATAGGAAGCTAGTTTATGTGGGATATAATTCTTAATTTCATTGTCCATGACTATTGTTGGAATCATGTAACTAAAAAATAAGGTAAGAATTATTACTGGTATAATTAAATCCCAAGCTTTTTTCTTTGAATTTATCATTTTTACTCCTTGTCTAAAACATCCCTTAACGGGAAATAAAATAACAATATGAGTATATAATTCACATTATGTGTAATCAATAGAAATAAAAAAAAAACTGATTTTATTTCAGGTTAAAAGCTTTATTTAGTGAGTTTTTTGGACAAATGTTAGATTATGGGAAAAATTATTTACTTTTTCGTTTGCTCTTTTTTACGTTCCTTACAAAGACGATGAAGCCGTTATCACCCTGAGCGACTCGTTTAGTTTCAACCGTATCAAGAGATTCTAAAAATGGGGTCATCTTAGAAAAACCAAAGTTTCTAACATCAAAATCAGGATATCTTTTTACAAGAATTGATCCTAGCTGAGCCATGTATAACCATCCATCATCATCTGAACTTTCGTTAATGATTGTTCTAATGGCAGTTGCTATTGGTTGTAGTTCTGTTGAAATTGTT
>Ga0172378_10006146_pt1 | contig 11223 bp, 11 predicted proteins | sample GrowelOW332metaG_FD_119755 | JGI IMG/M metagenome (GOLD analysis project Ga0172378, IMG submission 119755) | Groundwater microbial communities from an aquifer near a municipal landfill in Southern Ontario, Canada - Pumphouse #3_1 metaG | ecosystem: Environmental > Aquatic > Deep subsurface >... | reverse complement strand
TAATCCCATTAAGTGAGACCTGGGAAGTTTTGCTTAATTATTAATAAGAAAGGGAAAGTTTTATGAAAGATACTTACATGCAAAAAAAAGAAGACTTAGTTCGTACATGGTATGTAATTGATGCTGAAGGTTTACCTTTAGGTCGTTTAGCTACAAAGGTAGCTCATGTATTACGTGGTAAGCATAAACCAACATTTACTCCACACATTGATTGTGGTGATTTTGTAATTGTTATTAATGCTTCAAAAGTAGCTCTTACTGGTGATAAACTAGATAAGAAGATCTACTATAATCACAGTGGTTACACTGGTGGTTTAAGAGAAAGAACAGCTCGTGTTATGAAAGAAAGTTATCCTATTGAAATGGTTGAAAGAGCCATTAAAGGAATGCTTCCAAAAGGAAGATTAGGCCGTCAAATGTATAAAAAATTATTTGTATATGCAGGGGAACAACATCCTCATGCAGCTCAACAACCAGTTGAGTTAAAGAACAAATAAGGAGGTTAATAGATGAATAAAGTTTTTATAGGTACAGGTAGAAGAAAATCTTCAATCGCTCAAGTTAAAATGGTTCCAGGAACTGGAAAAATAACTGTTAACGATAGAGATGTAAGAGACTTCTTTCCATACGAAACAAACGTTATGGATTTAAAACAACCTTTAGTTGCTACAAATAATGAAGAAACATTTGATATAGATGTAAAAGTTAATGGTGGAGGATTCACTGGTCAAACTGGTGCTATCCGTTTAGGTATTACAAGAGCTTTAATCGAATATGATAAAGTTAATGAAGGTACTGATAACTGCTATAGAACAACTTTAAAAAGAGAAGGTTTTGTTACTAGAGATCCTAGATCAAAAGAACGTAAAAAACCAGGTCTTAAAGCTGCTCGTCGTGCTCCACAATTCTCAAAACGTTAATATTCTTTCAAATATGTCTGGAAGTATAATCATTGTATTATACTTCTTTTTCTTTAGTATTTTTGACTTATTTATAGTATAATTAATATGAGGTGATTATATGAATAATAAAGTTGTAATAATTGGTTGTGGTAATGTTGGGATGAGCTATGCATACGCATTATTAAATCAAAGAAGTAATGTACAAGAATTAGTATTAATAGATTTAGATAAGGATAGAATTGCTGGAGAGGCAATGGATTTAAATCATTGTTTAGCATTTGCACCATCTAAAATAAGTATAAAAGTAGGAGAATATAGTGATTGTAAAAATGCTACTATAGTATGCATTGCGGCTGGGGCCAACCAAAATCCAGGCGAAACAAGAATGGATTTAATTAATAAAAATAGTAAAGTATTTAAAGCCATTGTTGGTCAAGTAATGCAAAGTGGTTTTGATGGAATATTTTTAATTGCTACAAATCCACTAGATGTTATGACATATTTAACATGGAAGTATTCTGGTTTTCCTACTTCAAAAATAATTGGAAGTGGGACAAGCTTAGACACTGCTAGATTAAGATATTTAGTAGCAGAAAAGACAAATTTAAATCCTAAAAATGTTCATGCATATGTAATAGGTGAACATGGTGATAGTGAATTTGTTCCATGGAGCAATGCTACCGTAGGATTACAGCCAATAACACAGTATATGAGTCGTGAAGAATTAGAACAAATATATGTTAATGTTAGGGATGCTGCATATAAAATAATTAGTAGTAAAGGTGCTACATATTATGGTATAGGTATGTGTTTAGTTAGAATAACTAATGCAATTTTAGGTGATGAGAACAGCATTCTTACCATATCAAGTTACAATGAAAAAAATGATATTTTTGTTGGAATGCCTTCTGTAATAAACAAAGATGGTGTTAGAGAAGTTTGCCATATTTCCTTAAATGAAGAAGAAAAAGGTAAATTACAAAATTCAATAAATATAATAAAAGACGCAATAAATAAAATTAGTTAGGAAGTGCCAAATGAAATTAAGTGATAGTTGGAAAGATTATGAGTGTCTAGATGCCGGAAATGGTGAAAAACTTGAACGCTGGGGGAAAGTCATTTTAAGAAGACCTGAACCACAAGCAATGTGGAATACTAATCAAGATGATAAATGGAATAAAATTGATGGTTTTTACCACAGATCTGGTAAAGGTGGTGGATTTTGGGATTTCAAAACAAAATTACCAGATTTCTGGACTATTTCATATAAAGATTTGACATTTAAAGTTAGTCCAACTAATTTTAAACATACTGGTATTTTTCCAGAGCAAGCAATAAATTGGGATTATATGATGTCTAAAATAAAAAATAGTAATAGACCTATAAAAGTTCTTAATTTATTTGCATATACAGGTGGTGCTACGATGGCATGTTCAAAGGCTGGTGCAACAGAAGTTGTTCATGTTGATGCAAGTAAGGGAATGAACGAGTGGGCAAAAGAAAATGCAGAGTTATGTAATTTGAATGATAAAAAAATTAGATTTATTGTTGATGATTGCTTGAAATTTGTTGAAAGAGAAGCAAGAAGAGGCAACAAATACGATGCAATAATTATGGATCCTCCAAGTTATGGTAGAGGGCCAAATGGCGAAATGTGGAAATTTGAACACAACTTAGATATATTAATTAGTGAATGTATAAAAATACTTAGTGATAAACCACTATTCTTTTTGATAAATTCATATACTACTGGTATTTCTAGTACAGTCTTATACAATATTTTAAAAACCAGTTTGGAACCTCTATATGGTGGTCAAATAGAACATGGAGAGATTGGATTACCTATAACAAGAGGGCAAATGATTCTTCCTTGTGGTATATATTGTCGATGGGAAGAAAATGATTAATATTTTATATGAAGACAATCATTTATTAGTAGTTGAAAAACCTATTAATATCCCAGTTCAGGCTGATGATAGTAAAGATATTGATTTATTGTCTATGCTAAAGGACTACCTAAAGGTAAAATATAATAAAGCGGGAAATGTCTATTTAGGTCTTGTGCATAGACTTGATAGACCAGTTGGTGGTGTCATGGTTTTTGCAAAAACTAGTAAGGCAGCTAGCCGATTAAGTGATCAAGTTAGAAATAATAAATTTAATAAAATATATTATGCAGTAGTACAAGGTAATCCTAAGGAAAAAGATCATTTGGAAGATTATCTTTTAAAAGATTTAAAAACAAATATTACTAAAGTTGATAAGAATGGCAAATTAGCCATTTTAGATTATAAATTAATTAATACAGTGGAAAACTTAAGTTTAGTGGAAATAAAGTTAGAAACAGGTCGTTCTCACCAAATTAGAGTTCAATTTAGTAGTAGAAATTTACCTTTATATGGTGATCAAAAATATAATAGAAGTGCAAAGGTAGGGCAACAACTAGCATTATTTGCAAAGAAATTATCTTTTGAACATCCTATAACTCATGAACTTATAAGTTTTGAATTACCTTTACCTAACAGACAACCATTTAAATGTTTTAAAAATCAATAATAATAGTTAATTAAGCATATAATTAATAGGTGATTATATGCTAAAAAGGAAATTAATAATTGTTATTGTTTTTTTTGTCTCAGTATTATCTATTAATTACGTATATAGCTTAGATATAAGTGATAATTTGATAGGTAAAGTTATATATATTGATCCTGGCCATGGTGGAGCTGATCCAGGTGCAGTGTATAAAAATATAGAAGAAGCAGCCATAAATTTGACTGTATCTAATAAATTGAAAGAAAATCTTGAAAATTTAGGCGCTAGTGTTTATATAACTAGAGAAGGTGATTATGATTTATCTTCAACCAAAATTAATAGAAAAAAAAGTGATTTATATAATAGAATAAATCTAATTAATAAGTCTAATTGTGATGCATACATTTCGATTCATATTAATGCTGAAACTTCAACATTATGGTATGGTGCTCAAACTTTCTATTACCCTGCCAATAGAAACAATATAATTTTAGCAAAATATATACAACAAAGCTTAATAGATAATATAAACTCAAAAAGAGAAGTTTCTAGAATAGATGACACATTGATGTATACCAATATAAAAGTGCCAGGAATCTTAATAGAGCTTGGTTTTATTACTAATTATCAGGATAGATTAAAACTAAATAATGATGATTATCAAAACAATTTAGTAAGTGCCATTTCTAAAGGATTAATAAAATATTTTAATTCATAAGTTTTGTCTTGCTCATATAAATATATTTTAAGTTTATTTTCATTAAAAACCACCTACATATTTAATAATTTTATAATTTCATAAGTTGTAAATAACTAATACTTATGTTATAATTTAACTATAGATTATTTTTAAGTTGGAGGAAATTATGGAAGATAATAGTTATTACGGTTCATACGAAGAAAATGAACGTAAAAATCCTTTATTTAAGATACTTTTTATAATAATAGCAATTACTTTAATTATAGTAATTATTATTTTAATTGTGCGTGCATTTGGCGGACATAAAGTTGAAAAAGAAATTTTAACGGCTGGTAAAAGTTATTATGATAAAAATAGTGAAAGTTTGCCAGAATCTGTTGGCGAATGTAATACTGTTTCACTTAGTTATTTAATAAATGAAAAACTTATTAAAAATGCAGATAATTATGGTAGTTGTGATGATACTGCTACATATGTTAAAGTATGTAAACTAAAAAGTGGGGATTATCATTATACTCCTGTTATTAAGTGTGGAACTAAAGATGATACAGTCTTTGGAGATTATAAAGAAGGCGTAGAAAGCGATTTGACAGTAGACTCATCAGATTTGAGATTTACTTTCAAAGGCGAAGTGTTTTCTACACAGAGCAAACAATATTATCCAGAAAACAAAACAACTGAAAAAGAAGTTACAGAATTATATACATCAGCGCCAGCTACAGAATACACATATAAAGGTGATTCAGTAAGTGATGCCGCAAAATGGTATACTCAATCATCAGGAACTAGTTATTGGAGTAATGGTAGTTATTCATCAACTGCTCCTGCTGGGTATCCAACACAAGGAACTGAAGGAAATGCAGTTACAAGAATTAGTTTAACTGCTCCAGCAACTGCAAGTTATAGAACTATAAAACAACAATTAGTTTATAGAACAAGATCAGTAAGTACTCCAGTTGCATTTGAATATCTTTGCTATAGCAGAACTTTAAATGGTGAAATGTATGGTCCTACTCCATGTGGTGTAAGAGATGATAGCTATAAAGAATATAAAGCTATATATTATACTTGCGATGGGACTACAAAAGTTGAGAAGAGTTCATCTTGTGCTTCAACAGATTGGAGTGCTTGGACAGCTACAGCTTGTACCACATCTGGCACTACTGAATGTGAAAGTAAGGCAGGATATGTTTATACTGATAGAACATGGCAATGGTATGTAGCAGGATCATACAAATCATATTATCCAAGTGGTAGTGCAACAGCATCAGGTGAAAAAACTTATTATGTTGATTCACCAAAAGCAGGATATGTAAAAGATGATTCAACTGTTACAACCGCTTATAGATATTATAAATTAGTTGATTCAGATACAACTAACACTTCAGATGGAGAATGGATTGAAATAAGTGACAAATATGTTGATTTAGATGAATTATTAAAATCATTTAAAGACAAAGGGTTTGAAGTAAATTCACTAAGTGATTTTGAATCAAATGATAAAATCAGATATATAGTAAAATTAGAATATGCAGAAAGACAGTAAGGAGGAAATAAAATGAATAAAGAGGAAATAATAAAGCAATTAGCTGAATTGCAAACGAGATTGGATTCAGAAGTAGATAATTATAATATTGACAACAGGGTGGAAGAAATCGAGCAAATAACTGCTAGAATAGAAAAAAACAATACTGTATTAAAGTATTATACTGAACAATTAGCTGATGACAAGAATTTTGTGGATGAAACACCACTTCAGTATTATTTAATGCTAGAAGCTCAAGAATTAGAAAATTTAAAATCTAAACAAGCAGCTGAAAGAGAAAACCAAGATAAAATACTTACTGAAGAGTCAATAATAGCAAGCTCAGAAGCCACAATTTTAGCAGGACAAGAAGAGATTGCTAAACTTGGTGTAGACAATACTCAATTTGGTATTGATATAAGAAGAGCAAGATTATCATCAAATAAAGAAAAAGTTGATGCTTGTGAAAGTAAGATTGCTAGTAATAATAAAAGAGTTGAAGAAATTGAGGCTCAAATTGGTGCAATCCAAACAAGTATAGAACAACATACAAGTGTTATTGAATCATTAAATGGATTAACAGAAAATTTAAAAGAACAAACTGCTGAAGCTAAAACTAAATATGAAGAAGTAGTTGTTCAAGAAAAAGCAAGCAAGAATGGTGAAATTGATTTAGCTAAGAAGAATAAGGCTGAAGCTCAATTAGAAACTTTAAAAACTATAACTTCAACATTAGAACAACGTTCAGCTGCTATTTCTTATGATTTTGCAGGAGAGTTAAGAGGTATAATTAATGGTTATACTAATTCTGAAATTAATGATGAAGAAATGAAGGCAAAATTATCTGAATTAAAAGCAAAATTACCAGAGGATTTTATAAAGTCAGATGAAGCTGCAAGAAATGCAGAAATATCTGAAAATCAAAGAGTTCAAGAAATTTTAGAAGTTACAGTGGATGATTTAACAAAGAAAGTAGCTAATGAAGATAATTATAAAGTTACACCAGCACAAGCAGCCAAAATAAGAGCTAAATTAAGTGCTTGTAAAAAGAATATGAGCAGTTATGATTCACAAATTGCAATGTTAAATTCACAAATACCATCTAATGAACTTGATTTAAATGAATATCAAGAAATGATTAATTTATGCAATGACGAAAATGAAGAAATTGCAAGACAAATAATTTTTAATAATGGTGTAGATAAAGATTTAGAAGCTGAGTTAACTGCTAAACAAAAAATGAATTTCACAATAATTGCAGAAGCTAATGAATTAATTGAAAATGTTAATATTGATGGGTTAGAAAATACTCAAGTATTAGCACAATTAGAAGAAAGAAAAGCAAGAACTGAAAAATTAATAGCAAGTTATCAAGCAGAATTAGCTGATGAAAATGCTATTGATAGAAGTAAAATGCGTTTGGATCAAATAGAATTAGCAAATAGCAAACAAGGATTAAATGCTTTAAAGAATAGAGAGCAATTCTTAAATAATTCAATAATAGTAACCATTGATAATATAATTGGTGGAAACTTAGCTATGAATAATGGGGTAGAAATAAATGAAAATTCTACTAAGCCACTTCCATTTGCTTCTTCTGATGGAGTCAATTTAGAAGACATGTCATTTGATGAAAGTCGAGATATATATTCTTCTTCTAATCCACTTCCATTTGCACATTCTACTGAAGTTAATCCAGAAGATATGGCATTTAATGACAGCCAAGATATATCTTCTATTCCAGTTGGAGAAGTAAATACGAAGGATTCAAATGAATTTGCTGATTTAAATCCTGATGGTTTTGGGGCAAATGATGATGATTTAGATTTATTTGGTATCAAAAAAACAGTTTCAAATGATGATGAAGATGAAAAAATTGAAGAAATTGATACTAGTGATGTAAATGAAAATTTAAGAAATAAATCAAAACTAGACAAATTTAAAACAGCATTTAAGAAACATTGGAGAAAAGTTGCCATTATTGTAACTCTAATAGTTGTAATGGTTGGCTTAAAGAGCTGTGATCAAGATAAAGTTAATAAAGCAACGGATTCTATTATAAATAATGATAAAACTATGGAAGATGTAATTGATTCTAAGGATCCTGATAAGTCTTTACAGGACTTCTTAGATAATAATGGTTTGAAAATTGACGATAATAAACAGGATAACACAACTCCTGACAAGAATACAGAAAATTCTAAGCCAACTCAGACACCTACTAATAACAATAATAATGGTAAATCTGAGACTCCACATACTGAAAAGGCACCAGCACCTACTGAAAAGGCAGCTGATCCAGTAGATCCAGCATCAATAGTTGATGAGCATCCTGATGTGAAAATCACACTACCACATGTTGATCCAGTGGATCCATCAACAATAATTGATGAACATCCTGATGTAACTCCAACACCAACTCCAGCGCCAACACCTGATCAAGGTACAATTATTGATAATGGTGGAGTAACAGGAAATGAAACTGTTCCAGATGATGCATGGGATAATGAAACTCCAGTTCCTAATAATACTCCAACAAATGGTGGAGTATCAGGAAATGAAACTGTTCCAAATAATGCATGGGATAATGAAACACCAGTAATTGAAGGTTCAAGTACAAATAGTAATCAAACAGGAAATGGATCTTCTACTGTTGTAACACCAGTTCCAACTCCAGCGCCAACACCTGCAACACCAACACCAGCACCAACCTCATCAACAACAACAATTTCAGTAAATCCAGGTGATGCTTTAATTGTTAATGATAAGGGAGTAAATTATGTATCTGATAATAAATCTAATTATGAGGCAAAGCCAACAGATCAAGATATATTTGCAAATGATGCTGTCAAAAGTGTTTCAGTTGCAACTGATGAAACTGGTAAAGACAAGATAAATGTGGAAATTAATAGCAAAGATGCACAAAGAACAACAACTTTAACAGATGCTGATGTTGCTACTATATCTACAGAAAACAATATTAATAATGATGAAATAGCTCAAATTGAGGCACAATATAAGGCTCAACAAGCTGCTTTAGAAGAATTAAAACAACAAGTAAAAAGTTCTGAGACAACTGTAACAGAACCAACAGCAGGAATTACTAAATAAATAATAGGAGGATAAAAAGGATGGAAAATAAAATTAACAAAGTTGTTACCTTAGCTAACGGGAAAAAATATTTTATTTTAAAACAAGCAATTTATAAAGGTGAAAACTATTTTATGGTTGCAGAAGTTACTGAGGATGGAGAAGATTTAAAAGAAAAATTCAATATCCTTCATGAAACAGTAGAAGATGGTAAAACATTTATACAGTTTGAAAAAAATCCAAAAACTATTCAAATTATACTTAGTCATTTAAATATAGAAGAAATGTAAATTTCTTCTTTTTTTTATTTTCTATGAGATAAAAAAAATTTATTTAACGACCTTTATGATATAATTATAATAGGTGATAGTATGACAAATAGCAAAATATTTAAAAATTTGGATGAGCAAATAGAAATATTGAGATCTAAGGGATTAGTTATTAATAATGTAGACAAAACAAAGGAACTTCTATTTAGAGAAAATTATTTTTTTATAAGTGGTTACAGACATCTGTTTATGACATCAAAAAAAGACAATCATTTTATAGCAGGAACAACTTTTGAAGAATTATATGCAATGTTTTCTTTTGACAGAAAAATAAGAAATATTTTTTTCAGTTTTATATTAATAATAGAGAATAATATAAAATCTATTATTAGTTATCAATTGTCAAAAAAATATGGTTACAAAGAAAAAGATTACTTGAATTCTAATAATTTCACACAAGATGCTATGAAATCAAGACAAGTTTATGATATTGTAAATAAAATGCGTAGGCAGATAAGAATTAATGGTAGAGAGCATACAGCTACTCTTCATTATATTGATAATTATGGATATGTCCCAATGTGGATATTAGTTAAAGTTTTATCTTTTGGAATTATTTCCGAATTTTATGGAATATTAAAAAGTGAAGATCAATTAAGAATAGCAGAAGTATATAGACTTGATGTAGAAACATTAATTATGTATCTAAGTTTAGTTTCTAATTATCGTAATATATGTGCGCATGAAGAGGTGCTTTATGATCATCGTACACAACGTTCCATACCTGATTGTAAATATCATCAACAATTATGTATAGAAGTAGGTGAAGATGGGTATAAATATGGAAAAAATGATTTATACGCCATAGTAATTATTATGAAACAAATGTTATCTGAAACTGAATTTAGGGATTTAATGAATCAAGTTAGTTATGAAACTGATATTTTAGAGGGAAGATTACATTCTGTATCAATTATTAGTATTTTGAATGGTTGTGGTTTTCCAAATAATTGGAAAGAAATAATGGATATTGATTAGGAGATATTTATGAGAGAGAAATTTATATTTGTAATTTCATTAATAATAGTTTTTTTTGTCGGAATAATAGGGACAATAGCAGTATATAAACTATTGCCTTCTAATAGTACTGTTGTAGAAAAAACTGTGATAGATGTTACAGTTACTGAAAGTGATACTATAGCAAGTTCAATAGAGAAAGTATCTAATTCAGTAGTATATATTGCTGCTACATCTGGTAAAAGCAGTAGCACAGGAACAGGCTTTTTTTATAAAGCTGATGATAAATACGGCTATATTATTACAAATAATCATGTTGTTGAAGGTAGTGACAAAGTTGAGATAACTACTGGTGCAGGTCAAACTGTAGCAGCAAAAATTCTTGGAGCTGATGAATATTCTGACATTGCAGTATTGCAAGTTAATAAAGATGCTGTAACAATAGTTGCTAAAATTGGCAGTAGCACCGATTCACTAGTTGGTGATACAATATTTACTGTTGGATCTCCTTTAGGTATTGATTACATGAATAGTGTTTCCAAGGGTATTATTTCTGGTACAGATAGGACTGTTACTGTTTCGTTAACAAGTGGCGACTTTTTAATGAATGTTCTTCAAATTGATGCATCAATTAATCCAGGTAATAGTGGCGGACCATTATGTAACATTAATGGTGAAGTAATAGGTGTAACTTCTATGAAATTAGTAGACTCATCCGTAGAAGGCATGGGTTTTGCAATTCCAATTGAAATAGTAATGCCAACAGTTGCAAAATTAGAAATTGGTGAAGTAGTAGAAAGACCTTATTTAGGTATATCTATGCTAAGCGTTGATGATTCTTGGCAATTATATAGAAATGGCATTTATTTAGATGAAAAAATGACTTCTGGAGTAGTAATAGTTTCAGTAGAAGCTGATAGTCCAGTTGCCAATGCAGGATTACAAAAGAGCGATGTTATAACAAAAATTGATGGTACAGGTGTTAGCACTGTTGCTGAATTTAGATATTTGCTTTATAAGCATGCAATTGGAGATACAGTAAAAGTAACATATTTTCGTGATTCTAAAGAAAATGAAGTTAGTGTTGTTTTAAGCAAAAGTGTTAGTAAGTAATTGACACTTTTCTTTTAGGAGGAAATATGGAATTTAATAAAGTTTTAGAAGATAGAAGAAGCATAAGAAAAT
>Ga0172378_10006145_pt1 | contig 11225 bp, 9 predicted proteins | sample GrowelOW332metaG_FD_119755 | JGI IMG/M metagenome (GOLD analysis project Ga0172378, IMG submission 119755) | Groundwater microbial communities from an aquifer near a municipal landfill in Southern Ontario, Canada - Pumphouse #3_1 metaG | ecosystem: Environmental > Aquatic > Deep subsurface >... | reverse complement strand
AAGTTTGTATCTATGAAATAAAAAGTATATGAATTTGTTAATTAATGGGAGATTATATATTACGCAAGGCAATTTATGTCTGGCGTGATATAAATGACTCCCATTAATTTTTTGCCTAAAAGTCATTGTAACTATTTCTTTATCTGTTATAAATTTTTTTGAATAAAAAATTTTACCTTTATACCCTGTTTTAAAACCAAAATTTTTGATTGTGAAAAAGACATTGTTAAATGAAATCCACCGGCAAAATGGTGGAAAGATGGTTGATTTTGCCGGCTTTGAAATGCCTCTGCAATTTACAACAATTAAAGAGGAACATATGGCCGTTCGGCAAAACGTTGGAGTCTTTGATGTCTCACATATGGGAGAATTTTGGGTAAAGGGTCCAAATGCTGCCAAATTGATTCAGTATGTTACAACAAATGATATTTCAGTTTTAAAACCGGGTCAGGCTCAGTATTCATGTCTTCCAAATGGCAGGGGCGGAATTGTTGATGATTTGCTGGTTTATTTCTTTGAACCTGAAAAATATTTACTGGTAGTTAATGCTGGTAATATAGATAAGGACTGGAAATGGATAAATTCACAAAATACTTTTGGCGCTGTTCTGGAAAATTCATCAGATAAAATCAGTCAGCTTGCAATCCAGGGACCTAAAGCATTATCTGCATTGAAAAAATTAACAGATGTGGATCTGGAAAATATAAAATATTATTCCTTTACGGTTGGATCTTTTGCAGGAGTGGATAATGTGATTATTTCAGCCACAGGATATACAGGTGCAGGAGGTTTCGAAATATATTGCTATAATGAGGATCTTCTTAAAATATATCACTCTGTTATGAAAGCGGGTGAAGAATTTGGTATTTGTTCTGTAGGGCTTGGTGCCCGTGATTCTCTTCGTCTGGAAATGGGATATTGTCTTTATGGTAATGATATTGATGATACAACTTCTCCCATAGAAGCAGGACTGGGATGGATTACCAAATTTAATGAGCATAATGATTTTATAGATAAAGATATTTTGTTTTCACAGAAAAAAGCAGGAGTTAAACGCTGTTTGAAAGGTTTTAAAATGATTGACAGGGGAATTCCGCGTCATGGTTATGAACTTAGTGATAAAGACGGTAATGTTATAGGAAATATAACTTCCGGTACTCAGTCTTTTGTTCTCAATCAGGGAATTGGTATGGGATATGTCAGTAAAGATTTTTCTGCTGCGGGGACTGAAATTTTTGTAAAGGTCAGAGGAAGACTTCTTAAGGCTGAGATTATAAAAACACCGTTTGTTTCAAAATAATATGAAAAAGTTTCGTCTGGAAACATGTTTTTCTCCGGCGGCTTATTCGAAGTATGCTGATTCTGAGAATATTGTTGTAATTGTAGATATTCTTAGGGCTACTTCTGCTATATGTACGGCTTTTGAACATGGAGTGAAAAAGATTATTCCGGTTTCTTCTTTGGATGAGGCAAGAAAGAAAAAAGAAGAAGGCTATATGGTGGCCTCTGAGAGAGATGGAAAGGTTCTTGATTTTGCTGATTTTGGAAATTCTCCTTTTAATTTTACAAGGGAAAGGGTAGATGGTAAGGAAATCGTTTATTCTACAACAAACGGTACACGTTGTATAAATATGTCGTGTAATTCAAAAGCAGTAGTTGTGGGTTCTTATCTTAATCTTTCTGCTTTGAGTAACTGGCTCATTAGTCAGAAATGTCCGGTACTGATTTTTTGTTCTTCATGGAAAGACAGGTTCAGTCTGGAGGATACTGTTTTTGCAGGGGCTCTGGCAGAGAAATTATTGTCTTCCGGTGTTTTTGAATCAATATGTGACAGTGTAACTGCTTCTGTTGATTTATGGTCTCTTGCCAAACCTGATGTATACGGATATATTAAGAAGGCAGCGCAAAAATCGCGTCTTGCCGGCAACGGGCTGGATGATTGTATTGAATTTTGTCATCAACCTGATTATACGTCGATTATTCCTGTTTATAAAGACGGTTCTCTGGTGCCTTTAAAATTTGATAAAGAGAAATAAATCATGAATTGTGGGAGAATTAAGTGTTTTACTTAAAGATCTTTGATATTATATTTTTTTATTCTTAATGTCTTTTGTTCTATATTTGTCGAAAATTGGAGTATTTATAAATAATATTTAATTATTTAGAGAATATAGATTTTAGATAGTTTTATTTCTGTGAATAATTGCAACTTTGTGAAATAAAAATTAAAAAATAAATTTAATTAATAATATTTAATAAGATGAAGAAGCATAATTTTTACGCGGGGCCTTCTATTTTACCTGAATACACTAAACAGCAAATGGCAAAAGCGGTGATTAATTTTGCCGGTACTGATTTGTCCCTGATGGAAATTTCACATCGTAGTAAAGAATTCCAGGCTGTTATTGATGAAGCCATGGATTTAGTAAAGGAATTGCTTCATGTCCCTGAGGGATATTCAGTTCTTTTCCTGCAGGGAGGAGCAAGTCTGCAGTTTTTAATGGTACCATTTAATCTGTTAAAAAAGAAAGCAGCATATGTTAATACAGGTTCATGGTCAACAAAAGCCATAAAAGAATCTAAATATGTTGGTGAAACAGTAGAAGTTGCCAGTTCAAAGGATAAGAATTTTTCTTATATCCCTAAAAACATTAAGGCTCCTGCAGATGCAGATTATCTTCATATTACTACAAATAATACTATTTACGGTACAGAATTCAGTAAAATTCCTGACGTTAACATTCCTCTGGTAGGTGATATGTCTTCTGATATATTAAGCCGTCCTGTTGATGTTTCTAAATACGATCTGATTTATGCCGGAGCACAAAAGAATTTAGGCCCTGCAGGTGCTACTCTTGTTATTGTTAAGAATTCAGCTCTTGGTAAAACAGGACGTACAATTCCTACAATGCTTGACTATACTATACATATTGATAAGGGATCGATGTTCAATACTCCTTCTACAATGGCAGTGTTTGGTGCTTTGCAGACTTTAAAATGGCTGAAGAGTATTGGCGGAGTTTCTGTTATGGAAAAAATAAACAAGGAAAAATCATCTCTTTTATATAATACACTTGATGAAAGTAAACTCTTTAACGCTAACATTCCGGCTAAAGAGGATCGCTCTCGTATGAATGTTACTTTTGTTATGGCTAAAGGATCTGAATCTCTGGAACAGGAATTCCTTGATTTTGCTACATCAAAAGGAATGGTAGGAATTAAAGGACATCGTTCAGTTGGTGGATTCAGAGCTTCTTTATATAATGCATTACCATTGGAAAGTGTTCAGGCTTTAGTTGATACTATTAAAGAATTTGAAGCGAAACATTAAGAAATAGTCTGATAATAATACAGAAAAGAGCAAACCGGGCTATAAATTTAGTGCAGGTATGCTCTTTTTTATTTAATATTGGAAAACAAATAATAATTAACTCAACTTTCGCGGTTTATATGTTTTATTGCAGGGTGATGCCAGCCTTAATGATTGAATTTTTATATGAATCAGGTATCATGCTCTTTAAAAAAATGGGCTTACGAAAGTTAAAATTTTTACAGATATGGCAGTAGTAAAACCTTTCAGGGGACTTCGTCCTCCCAAAAAATTGATAGAAAAACTTAGTTGTCTCCCTTATGATGTAATGAATTCTCAGGAGGCTGCACAAATGGCAGAAGGGAAACCGGAATCACTGCTTCATATTACCAGAGCTGAGATTGATTGTCCTGCAGGAACTGATCTTCATTCTGAAACGGTATATAAAAAAGCTGTTGATAATTTTAAAAAATTTCAGGAGAAGAAATGGCTTGTTCAGGATGAGGAACCTCATTTTTATATTTATGCACAAACCATGAATGGCAGAACGCAGTATGGTATTGTTGGTGCTGCATCATGCGAGGATTATCAGAAAGGTGTAATAAAAAAACATGAACTTACACGTCCTGATAAGGAAGAAGACCGTATGATTCTCACTAATAAATTGAATGCTAATGTCGAACCTGTTTTCTTTTCATACAGATCAGAACCTGAACTGGACGAAATAGTTTCTGCAATAGTAAAAAATCAGGAAGCTGATTATGATTTCGTCGCTGAAGATGGCTTTGGTCATCATTTTTGGACTATCATGGATGCTGATTTGAATAAAAAGATTGAAAAAATATTTGCTGAAAAGGTTGAATCTGTATATGTGGCTGACGGTCATCATCGTACTGCTGCTGCTGCAAGAATAGGTCTGGAAAGAAAAACAAAGAATCCTAATCATACCGGTAAGGAACCTTATAATTTTTTTATGACAGTTTTGTTTCCTGACAATCAGCTTAAGATTATTGATTATAATCGTCTGCTTATGGATATGAATGGTAATAGTGTAGATGAAATTCTCGAAAAACTTGGTAAATCTTTTTCCGTAAAGAAAGTTGGAAGTGAAATTTATAAACCATCAAAGTTGCATGAATTTAGTATGTATGTAGATGGTTCCTGGTATTGCCTTAATGCAAAATCAGAAATTTGTCAGAAGAAAGATCCTGTAGGCGTTCTTGATGTGACGATTCTTTCGGAACATGTTTTAGATCCGTTGTTTGATATTAAAGATCTTAGAACTTCTAAACGTATTGATTTTGTTGGTGGAATTCGGGGTCTGGGAGAATTGCAGAATCGTGTCGATTCCGGAGAAATGAAAGTTGCGTTTGCTCTTTATCCTGTTTCTATGAAACAGCTTATTAATATTGCAGACAGTGGGAAAATTATGCCTCCAAAAACAACATGGTTTGAACCTAAACTTCGTTCAGGTCTTGTAATTCATAAATTGGATTAAATAAAGTAATAAAAAAGCCGGAAAATATTTCCGGCTTTTTTATTACCTGAATTCCGCAGGGAAGTTTCGTAATAGATAATTCCCTGTGGATTTTAGGTATTATATCTGATTTGTACTTTTTCTTTTTTCCCCCTTTTTTTTCTTAAGTATTTTTTCAACAGAAGGTTCCGGCATAGAATCAAAAGTGTTATCAGATTCAACATCAGATTCAACATCAGATTCAACATCAATATCAAAATCAGCATCTGAATCGGGAAATTCTTCCGGGGATTCATCGGTTATTGCTATGTTATCGCTATTATCATTATCGTCATCATCATTGACGAAATCGACAACCTCCTGGGTAGTCATTTTGACTAGATAGTATTTATCTTTTGTCTCAAAAGGTAAAGCACTTACCAGTTTACCATCCTTGTTTGTAAAAAAAACAAGGTCATCATTAAACCCGTTTGGGTAAGCTGTTTTGATTTTTTCCTTGAGTGATTTGTCCAATTTCTCATAATCTTTAATCACTCTGGTTTTTTTGTTCGTTTCCATTTTTTTACCGCCTTGATAATTAATGTTATAAATGCCAGATTTTAATTTTTTTTATTGATTCTATTAAGTGTGAAAAATACAAAAATGTTGGAATAGAAAAACAAAATAAGACTTTTTTTTAAAAAAAATATTTTTTTTATTTATATGCATATAAATCAATATTTAATAGGACTAAATGAGCCACCTGAATTCCGCAAAGCATTTAAAAAAAATGTAGACATTTCTCTAACATTTTATATATTTTTACAATTAATTAAATAAAGTTTCCTTATTTGTAAAATGTTAAAAATGAAGCTGATGCAAAATGTATTCCTTAGGCTAAATACTGTATTTTAATTAGTTACAAAATAAAGAAAATACGCAATAATAAAAAGATGCAAATAGTGATTTTTAGTTTAGAATAGAAAAAATTGAAAAAATGAAATTAATAATTCTTTTTCTTTTAATGTTTCCTTATTTTCAGATTCTTGCTCAGAAAACAAATTTACAGTGGATAGATCCTTCAAAAAATTCTTTTGAAGTAATTGAAGGAGCGGGATGGAATCTGCAAGAGAGAAGTCCTTATTCGCGTTTGCCTGAAAAAGCCGGGTCTGTTGTCAGAATACCTGTATGGAATTTGTCAAGACAAAGTGCCGGATTGTGTATTCGTTTTCGTACAAATAGTGAACGGATTGTAGTTCGTTACCAGTGTGGAGGAAGTATAGCTATGCCGCATATGCCTGCTACCGGGGTTAGCGGGGTGGATTTGTATGCTAAAAACATGGATGGCGGATATATCTGGTGCAGGGGATTATACTCTTTTTTAGATACTATTAGTTATGATTTTAAAAATCTTAGTACTACAGGTTTATACCATAAAGTAGGTAGGGAATATAAACTTTATCTTCCTTTGTATAACAATGTGAAATTTTTGGAATTTGGAATATCCACAGGATCAATTTTTAATTTTTTGCCGTTGCGACAGGAAAAGCCCATTGTAGTATATGGAACTTCTATAGCACAGGGAGCTTGTGCATCTCGTCCGGGAATGGCATGGACCTCTATCTTGTCCAGAAAATTGGATAGACCTGTTATTAATTTGGGGTTTTCCGGAAATGGAATGTTAGAATTACCCATTATTAATTTGATGACGGAAATTGATGCCAAATTATTTGTTCTGGATTGTCTGCCTAATATGTATTGTTCTTCTGAAGAAACTTACCAAAGAATTATATCTTCTGTAAAACTATTGAAATCTAAAAGAGTTAATACCCCTATTTTACTGGTTGAACATGCGGGGTATCCTGATGGCGCGTTAAATATAGAAAGATATAACATGTATACCAATCTGAATAAAGTTATGAAAAGAGCTTTTTCCGATTTAAGAAGTCAGGGATTTTCAGATCTTTTTTTGTTAACCAGTAAAGATATTAATTTAACGATGGAGTCTACTGTTGCCGGTACTCATCCTTCAGATCTGGGAATGATGAGCTATGCCAATGCTTATGAACGTATAATTAGGAGTATACTTCATGAGCCTTCAGGAAATATTTCAACTACAATACCACGGACTCAGTATAGGGAACTTGGTGTTTATGATTGGGAACAGCGCCATCAGAAAATATTATCCTTAAACAGGGAAAATCCACCTGAAATTTGTGTTCTTGGTAATTCAATTATTAATTATTGGGCAGGAGAACCCCTGGCTGGATTCAGGAGAGGAGTTAAATCCTGGAATAATTTATTTTCGGGATCAGTTACCCGAAACATGGGATTTGGATGGGACAGAACAGAGAACCTGTTGTGGCGGATTAATCATGATGAACTGGACGGGTTTAAAGCGAGGCAGATCATATTACTGATAGGAACCAATAATCTTGCTTATAACAGTGACGAGGAAATTCTGAGTGGAATAAAATTAATATTAAAAAGCATAAAGTATCACCAATCCGGGAGTAAACTTTTAATGATTGGTATTCTTCCCCGGAGGAACAATGAAGAGAGAATTACTCTTTTAAATCAGAAAATTGCTCAGATTACATGTTTATATGCTGTAGATTATATTGATGTTAGCTCACCTCTTTTAATGTCAGACGGAAAAATTAATGAAACATTGTTCTCAGATGGATTACATCCGAATGAAAAAGGATATCAGGAAATATCCGAATTATTAAAGAAAAGAATAGTGAAGTGAGAATATATTTTTATAATTAATTAAACATAGAATAATGAGCATTTTTGATAACTTAAATAAAATCAAGAGTAATCTGACGAATACTGTCAGACTGGTAGCCGTTTCCAAAACCAAACCATCATCCGAGATTATGGAAGCTTACAATGGTGGTCAGCGTATTTTTGGAGAGAATAAAGTGCAGGAACTGACTGGAAAATACGAATCTCTTCCTACAGATATTGAATGGCATATGATTGGTCATCTTCAGACTAACAAGGTTAAACAGATTGCTCCTTTTGTTTCTATGATTCACAGCGTGGATTCTTTAAAATTATTAAAGGTCATAAATAAAGAGGCAAAAAAGAATAACAGAGTTATAAAATGTCTGTTCCAGTTTTTTATTGCAGATGAAACAACAAAATTTGGGATGAATAAAGAAGAAGCTGAAGCTATTCTCTCTTCTGATGAATTTGCCGAGATGAAAAATGTGAATATTTCCGGAGTGATGGGTGTAGCAACAAATACTCCTGATAAAGATCAGATTCGTATGGAATTTAAGAATTTGAAACAAATTTTTGATTGTCTGAAATCTAAATATTTCAGTGAAAGTTGTGATTTTTGTGAGATTTCAATGGGAATGTCACATGATTATCAGATTGCTCAGGAAGAGGGGAGTACTTTGGTGAGGGTTGGGAGTCTTATATTCGGAAACCGTAATTATAATAAATAAAGCTTGTTTATAAAGTCAACTACTTCGTTACGCTTGTCAGAAAAACAGTCATTTACTAAAGTAAACTCCTTGATTTTCCTGACTACGCAAGCCTCGTATTTGACTTTATATTCCAGGCTTTTAGTTTATGACAGACACTAGTAACAATCTGTATATAAAACCACTAAAGGGTTGATGTGTAAGTCTTTGGCGCAAGAGTTTACGATTGTGACCTGTATTAAACTAAGATAAGAAGTCCAGGCGTGGACGCTCATATTCTTTGAAAAATATTCTTTATTCTTCAGGTTCAATATCTTCAGGGTCAATATAATTTGGATCAATATAATGATCAGGGTCACTTTCTTCTTTTAGCTGGGGAAGGAATTCCAGTATATCCTGAAGAATTTCACTTTTTTTCGATTTATCAGACAAAAGCGCTTCTTTTATTTTTATGCTTTCTGTATTAAAAGTGCTTTCTGATATTTCTCCTGTCATACCGGTTATAACGGTGCATGAATCCAGAGCTGTCATGAAGTCTCCGGATATTGCAAGATCTATAAATACATGTAAGAATTTACTGTAATCCATACCATTTTCCCAGCAGGCCTGAAGAATATTATTCCATTCGTTTTTATATTCTTTATTTTCAAGGGCTTTCATTAGTTCCGGTATAGCTTTACGCTGTTTTAGCTCTGAGAATAAATTAAGAATCTTTTTCTTTATTTCCTCATTATCTGTAGAATGTAATATTTTCAGAACAAAAGGTATATAGTCAGGATTGCCATTTTCTTTCAGTTCTTCTATCGCTAATTCAATCAGTTTCTGATTTCCTGATTGTAAAATATTAATGGTGTTTTTGTCTGTAGTTATAACTTTCTTTTTTTCCATTTTTTCTTTTATTTCGTAAAAGTAATATTTGAGTGAATATAAAAAATGTGGTTTTTAATTTTATAATTTTTTAGCCAGAGCTATTCCTGTAAATGATTTTTTTTCTTTTACCAGATCTTCAGGTATTCCCTGAAAAACAACATTCCCTCCCTTTTCTCCTCCTTCCGGACCAAGGTCAATTATCCAGTCTGCACATTTAATGACATCCAGATTATGCTCTATAACAAGAACACTGTGCCCTCTGGAAATTAATGCGTTTAATGATGTCATAAGTTTTTTGATATCATCAAAATGGAGTCCTGTGGTAGGTTCGTCGAAGATGAAAAGAGTTGGGGAATCAGTTTCTTTTGATAAGAAACTTGCCAGTTTTACACGCTGACTTTCTCCTCCTGAGAGTGTCGATGAGTTCTGACCCAAACGTATATAGCCCAATCCCACATCCTGCAGTGGTTTTAGATTTTTTGCAATTTTCTTTTCTTCTGCTGATTCTCCGCTTCCAAAGAATTCTATGGACTGATTTACCGTCATGTTCAGTACATCATATATGTTTTTATCCCGAAATTTGATTTCCAGTATTTCTTCTTTAAATCGTTTACCGTGGCAACTTTCACAAACGAGGTGAAGATCTGCCATGAATTGCATTTCTATTGTAATTTCTCCTTCTCCCTGACATTCTTCACAGCGACCGCCTTCCACATTAAAAGAGAAGTAGGCAGGAGTATATCCCTGACGTCTTGCTTCAGGTTGTTGGGCGAATATTTTACGAATATCATCATAAATTTTTAAATAAGTAACAGGGTTTGAACGTGAAGATTTACCTATGGGATGCTGATCAACAAATTCAACGGCTGAAAGTCTGTTTATGTCTCCTTTTATCATTTCATGGGCACCTGTTTTCTTTCCTATATATTTCTCAAGTAGTCTGGATATCCCTGGATATAATATGCTGCTTACAAGAGTTGATTTTCCTGATCCGCTTACTCCTGTTACAACCGTTAAAATATTCAGTGGAAATTTAACATCTATGTTTTTTAAATTGTTTTCTCTGGCTCCGATAACTTCGATAGAATCGGTCCATTTTCTTCTGAAAGAAGGAACCTCAATCTTTTTTCTTCCTGTAATATAATCTGCGGTAAGACATCCTTTTGCTGTTTTTAACTGGTTTATGTCTCCCTGAAATACTAGTTCGCCACCGTGAACTCCTGCCGCAGGTCCTATATCTATTATCTGATCTGCTTCACGGATTATTTCTTCATCATGTTCAACTACAATTACTGTGTTACCGATCCTTTGAAGTTTACGTAATACATTAATAAGACGGTCTGTATCTTTTGGATGAAGACCGATACTTGGTTCATCAAGAATGTACAGTGAACCTACAAGACAGGATCCTAAAGCTGTAACCAGATTAATCCTTTGCGATTCACCTCCTGAGAGTGACGAGGAAATCCGGTTTAATGTAAGATAGCTCAATCCTACATCACACAGAAATTCCAGTCTGTTATTGATTTCTGTTAATATGCGACTGGCTATCTGCATGTCATGGTCCGAAAGTTTAATGGATTTAAAAAAAGCACAAAGCTTATCTGCCGGCATATTGATTAAATCTTTTATAGATGCATTATCTATTTTAACATAACCAGCTTCCTTTCTAAGTCTGCTTCCTTTGCATTCGGGACATATGGTTTTACCTCTGAAACGGGATAACATAACACGATACTGGATTTTATAGCCTTTCTTTTTTATCATATCAAAAAAAGCATTGATACCTTTTAGTGTACCTTTACCTTTCCATAGTATTTCTTTTTCTTCTTCTGATAACTGAAAATATGGTTTATGAATAGGAAATCCCAGATCTACGCTTTTTTGCATAAATTTTTCTTTCCATTTTTTCATGGTCTCTCCTTTCCAGCAGGCTACGGCATCCTGATAAACAGACAGGGATTTATCGGGGACGACAAGACTTTCGTCTATTCCTATAATACTTCCATATCCTTCACAAACAGGGCATGCACCTAAAGGATTATTAAAGCTGAAAAGTTGTTCTGATGGTTCTTCAAAACTAATTCCGTCTTCTTCAAACCGGTTTGAAAAATTTTTTTCAATTATACCATCTTCTTCGTATGCTTTT
>Ga0172378_10006141_pt1 | contig 11226 bp, 8 predicted proteins | sample GrowelOW332metaG_FD_119755 | JGI IMG/M metagenome (GOLD analysis project Ga0172378, IMG submission 119755) | Groundwater microbial communities from an aquifer near a municipal landfill in Southern Ontario, Canada - Pumphouse #3_1 metaG | ecosystem: Environmental > Aquatic > Deep subsurface >... | reverse complement strand
TGGAATGCGCGTTTGAGTCGGACGTTCCTGAACGGGAATCTGACGTGTTTTGTGGATGGCTTTGACATTCTGGGAAAATTATCGAACATCTATCGTTCTGTGAATGCGCAAGGCAGGACGGAAACGCGTTATAATGTGGTGCCGCGTTACGTCATGCTGCATGTGATTTATCGTTTGAATGTGCAACCGAAGAAGAAAAAGTAAAGATGAGATACTTAATTTAGGGAATACTTGTTTTGTTCTGGATTATCTTAAACAAGAAGTCGTCTTTCACGGAACTTTAGTAATAAATAAGTTGTTTAAAAGCTTAATATCAAATGATTACTTTGCTCATAATTCTACAATAGAACTTTCCATGTTTTGAATCATCAAAAAACGGTCATGCGTGTTTTCTTCTTCTTTCAAAGAATACGCAGTGTCTGTGTGGCTTCAAAAAATTGAACAAAAATAACTTCAAAAGAGGAAGAGCTATTTTATTTGAGAAAAGACCAATGGCATTAAGTTTTGGGCTTCTGGAATTGATGTTTATATAATAAGTAGACAAAACCAATAGGGTCGGTGCTGTTTTTATTATAAACGATGACTTTACTTGTTTTACAACATAAAAATAACAAAGTTTAACCTAAAATGCATACAAATGTATGCAAAATTGTTTGTTTTTGTGATGCAACGTAGACTGATTTCTTTATATTTTTGCAAAAACGTAAATGAATACGTAATGAAAAACATACAGAGCACAATTGTTATGGTGCTTTCCAGTATATAATTTCGAGAAGAATATGGTTATAAGCAAAGAAGGTTTATATATTTGAATATTGATGTTGTATAATATTAAAAAGAAAGATGGATAATAAATCTCAGATACCTATTTCAGTTATAGTTACTACATATAATGCAGCAGCTTTTATACGAGAGACTATTGATAGCATTTTAGAACAAACATTCCAGAATTTTGAATTGCTTATTGGTGACGATGAATCAGAAGATAATACATGTGAGATAATTGAGAGTTATCATGATTTGCGTATTCGTCTTGTTAGATGTAAACATGATTTTATTGGTACCGAAAATAGAATGCTTTATGAAGCTAAAGGAAAATACATTGCGAGAATTGATCATGATGATATTATGATGCCTAACCGATTAAAAATTCAATATGAATATATGGAGCAACACCCTGAAATAGATGTATTAGGTGGTGATGCAATATGTTTTGGTAATATTGAAGATAAAATAAAACATTGGGCTGGGCATAAATTTACTGCAAATGATTTTCTAAATGCAAACTATATTTGTAATTCTACGTCAATGCTTAGAAGAGAGACAATAATCAAAAATCATCTTTTATACAAGAGACTATATATATATGCTGATGACTATGGATTCTGGACTGATATGCTAAAACTAGGCCTTCATTTGGAAAATATTCCAGAAGTTTTGGTTAGATATAGAGTTTTACCAAGTCAAACAAGTTCTATACACGCAGATATTCAAATAGAATCTGTAACAAGAGTAGTTTCTGATTTACAAAGTTGGATAGCAAGTAAGAATTCTCCAAAATGCTTAATTCCTGAAATAAAAGTTTCAAAAAAATATTTGACTGTGATAATTCCATTTTTAAATGAAGGCGTAGAAGTTATAAACACTGTAAAAAGTATTAGACAAACAGTTGATTCTAAGGTGGATATTATTACCATTAATGACTTATCGACAGATGGATATGCGTATGAGCAGGAATTGATGGATTATGACGTGTATTATGTATTTAACAAACAACGAAAAGGTGTTGCTGCATCTCGAGACTTGGGCGTACAACTTTGCAAAACGCCGTATTTCATTTTATTAGATGGTCATATGCGATTTTATTCAAATGATTGGGACGAAAAGCTGGTTTCGATGCTTCTGAAAAATGATAGACAAGTTTTATGTTGTCAAGGTAAGGCATTACAGAAAGAAAATGGTGTTGTATCAGACTATCCGGGATGTTGTAAAAATTTTGGGGCTTTTTTTACATTTATGAAGGGACGATCATTAGTGGAAATACAATGGAATACATTTGAATATACTGATAATCCTAAAGAGGATATAATACCCGCAATTTTAGGAGCTGGGTATGTAGCTAGCAAAAGATATTGGGAGTATTTGCAGGGACTTAATGGACTTTTATATTATGGTAGTGATGAAGCGTATATTAGTATTAAAACTTGGCTTGAAGGAGGGCGTTGTGTCTTGGTCAAAGATGTTGTTATTGGTCATATTTACAGGGAATCTTCTCCTTATAGAAGATATCAAGAGGTGGAAATATTTAATGAACTTCTTATCTCATATTTGCTATATCCTCAATCATTACATGCAATCAATTTAGCCTTCTTTTTTAGGAACAATATTATAGGATATCATTATGCTTTAAATAAATTTCGTAAAGAAAAAGATAAATGGTTGAAATTAAAAACATATTATCAAGGTATCTTTAAAAGGCAATTTCAATTTATAATCGATCTTCAAGGAAAAATGTTGTCTAAAAGAGATAATTTTATACCACGATATGATGGTATATTGACAAAAATTGCTGATTTCTTATTGAAAAATATTCCTGAAAAAGCCGGATTATGTGAGGGTAAAATGGGGCTTTTGTTATGGCTAAGCTATTATAATGAATTCGATCAATCCAAGCGCATTGATAACGTTATGGAAGATTTATGGATTAATATTAATTCGTATATTGATTCTAATGGTTTGCCATTCAATTTTTATCATGGTTTATCTGGGATTGGTTGGGGGCTAATATATTTGTCTGATAATAATTTATTGGAGGATGATATCGAATATATTCTAAAAAAAATCGATTTGCAACTTTCACATGTATCGTTAGAAACTATTTATGATACTGAATTAGGTTTTGGATTGGGTGGATATGTTGCATATTATGTTGCAAGAATTAATTACGCAAAAAAACATGGCTATCAAAATACATATGATGCTTTCCAACTAAAAAAAATAAAGGTTGCTGCGAAAAAAATACTAGAGAACGATAGTTCTTTAGCATCCACTTCTTTTGCTTTTCATTTTCTCTGGTTGTTAAAATATGGGTACAATAATAATGAAGTACCTTTAAATATAAGAGTATGGTTGGAGAATAGTACGCATATTCCTCAAAATATAGAATATTGGAACAATGCATTAGTTAATCCGACAATGAACGCATCATTATATATAATGATGCGCATGAAAATTAAAAAAATAATAAAATAAAATGGATTATAGTTATTACAACTTCTTGATTCTAAAAGAAGATAAAATGGTTATGTACAATGTGGCAACAGATGGCATTGTACTATTAAATTCCGAGATTGCAAATTTGGTTGAAGAACATCAGAAGGATGTATCAAAAATTCAATTGATACATCCCGATCTCTACACGGCATTAGTTAATAAGGGTATGATAGTGGAAAATGCTGCAGATGAATGGAATAATCTGATAAATAAATGGAAAACGGAAGATAATGATTCTTCAACTTTTTATCTTACAATTTATCCAACGATGAATTGTAACTTACATTGTTGGTACTGTTATGAGGAGCATAAGCCACATACAAACATGAAACCAATTTTGCTTGATAGGGTTTATAAGTTTATTAATAGCAAGGTGCGTAATCAGCAGATTAATAATCTTTTTTTGAGTTTTTTTGGTGGAGAACCGCTATTAGAATTTAATAATGTGGTGTTGCCAATAATGAAATATTCAAGAGACGTATGTGCTGAAAATGATGTTAATTTATATATTGACATTACGACTAATGGTGTTTTACTCTCAGAAAATGTGCGTAACCAAATATTATCATTGGATTTAAAGAATAATCCTGTATTTCAAATAACAATAGATGGTAATAAGGAGGAACATAATAAAATACGAAACACGACGAGTGGATTTGACACTTATGATTGTATTATTAAAAACATAAAAGGTACTCTTAGTTCTGGAATGATTGTAAATAATCGTTTTAACTATACTAGAGAGAGTGTTGATAGTTTCATTGATGTTCTAGATGTATATGCTGATATAACAGAGAAAGAGAAAAAACTTTTATATTTTGATTTCCAACAGGTTTGGCAAGAATCTTCTTTTAAGAATATAAGAGACAAAGCTATTGATTTAGCTTTGTTGTATAGCCGCAAATCACTTCAAGTAAGAGTTGAAAAAAGGTATAATAAAGAACGTTGCAGGGACGACGCTGAAAATCAAGCTACAATAAATTATAATGGTTTAGTTTATAAATGTACGGCTCGCCAATTTAAATCTGACAATAATGAAGGAAAATTGACAGAAGATGGGCAAATTATTTGGAATGATAAATATTTCAAGCGTATGTCAATAAAATATGGGAACTCCTTTTGTCGGAGTTGTAAGATATATCCAATTTGTCATGGTGGATGTTCTCAAACAAAATTAGAAGCAGATACTATTCAAGGTTGTCTCTTTGGTTATTCTGAAAAGGAAAAGTACGATATTGTTGATGGACGTTTAAATTATATTTTAAGAACGAAAAGGACAAGCTATTAAAGCCTAATTAGGTAAGTGTTAATAATTAAATTTTTTAAAAATGAAAATTAAAAAAAATTATGGCGTATTGAGCGCTTTGGAACAGGGGATTCCTGTAGTCCAAGAAACAAAAGAAGGCCAACTAAAAGGTGGCTTTGTTGCCTTAGATACTGCTGATGGCCAATTCTCAGCTAGCTGGCAATTTATTTGTACCAAGCAAAATGGTTGTCAAAATGGTTGTGTTGGTACACCACCGACACGTCCAACCAAACCAACAGCTACTCCCACACCGACTCCCACACCGACTTCCACAAAAGTTGTAGCAATGGGTTTCCCTGGAGCTGGTTCATCTTTATTTTTCTAAATTTTTACTCTGCTGGACAATGCATGTCCAGCAGAGTCTAGTAAAAAACTTTAGATCATAACTATATGCAATAAAGATAAATTCTATATTTATTATACTGATTAAAAATCGACTCATACGATTGCATAATATTATCATTATATTTAAATTTCTATATATCAAAAGGATATTATGAAAATTACAAATCTTGTTTGCAAGCAAATGCGATACGATATGTCCCTTTTACAAAAGCAAGAAGGAAACTTGTGCGTGCTTTCTTCTAACTTATTGATTATAAATATAGCATTTATTTATGATGTTCAAAAATCGTGCAAAATACAAATGAGCATTTTATTGGAATTATTGATGAAATTGTGTGTTAATTGTACGAAAAATTAATAGATAATAGAGGCGGCTAAATATGTGTTAATTTAATTATGCTAACGATTATATGTAAATTCATGAGAGTGTTCAGATTGGTGTTAATAATAGAGCTTTGTTTGTTGCCCACAATCAGTTTTTCCCAGAGTGCAAAGAATAAGTATATTTATGGAGGTATAAAGGATCGTATGACGGGGCAGGCGTTGAGTGATGTCAAAGCTCTCCTCAAAGACTCCTCCGGCAATGTAATAGACAGCATGGTAGTAAAAGATATTCAAGTGCTTGATACTTATCCTGCTTGGATATTCCCCATGTCAAATAAGTCTGGAAAGTATACCGTCTCTTTCGGATATGTTGGGTACGAATCACAAGATCTGCACATTGATTACAAACCGAAAGGGCGTAAAAATGTTTACGATTTTGGGACTGTAGCACTTAGTCGCAAGATGGAGCACAAACTTGGTGAAGCCACGATAAAAGCAACTAAGGTGAAGTTTTTTCATAAAGGTGATACTCTCGTATATAACGCGGATGCCTTTCAATTGCCAGAAGGATCTATGCTTGATGCTCTTGTGCGTCAACTTCCAGGTGTGGAACTAAAAGAAGATGGAAGAATCTTTGTAAACGGGAAATATGTGGAGAGTTTGTTATTGAATGGCGAAGACTTTTTCAATAACAAACAGGAATTGATGCTCCAAAATCTTCCATTTTATACGGTGAAGACAGTAAAGGTATATGAGAAGCAAGGTGAACTTAGTAAATTTGCCGGACATAGAACGGGGGATGAGAAGTTTGTGATGGATGTCAATCTAAAGAAAGAATACAGCATTGGCTGGCTTGCTAATTTTGATGCGGGACAAGGAACGAAAGAACGATATTTGACACGATTGTTTGCAATGCGCTTTACGCGTCAGTCTCGTCTGTGTTTCTACGGGAATATGAACAATCTCAACGAAATGCGTAAGCCGGGACAAGATGGAGACTGGAAACCCGAGGTTTTGCAACAGGGCCTCAATAAACCCAAGACTTTTGGGGCGGACTATTCTGTGAATGATTATCAAGAGCGTTTTAAGATAAATGGTAATGTCCAAGTGGAACACGTGGGTAGCGATAATCAATACATTACTCGCAGTGAGCGTTTCCTTTCGAGTGGAAATCGCTTTGATGCTACTGACTATTATCAGCATAGTTGTAATACAAATATGAGTACTTATCATCAATTACAGTTAAACAGAAAAATGGTGCAATTTTATATTACGCCTTCTTTTACCTATAATAAATGGAACAACTGGCGCAACACGTGGGCAGCGACTTTTTCTGTCAAACCAGAAGAGTGGGAGCATTTAGTGGATAGCATACGCCGTCCCAATATAGGCTCAGTTCTGAATGGTATAACAATGAATCACTTGGGATATCGAATGAGTGAAAACGGTTGGCAGACGAATGCTGCGGTAACGACTACAACGATGGTTAAGTTTAAGAACATAGATGATCTTTTTCAAATCAATACTGATGCATCTTATTTTTATCAGGAGAAGAATCTTTACGATCACAATATGCTAAAATATCCGCAAACGTCAGGAAATGAAGATTTTCGGAACCGCTATAATCGTATGCACCCATTCAGTAGTTTCAACTATATGGTTCGAGGAGAGTATTACTATTGGTTAAAACCGCAGACGGCACTTGTACCTTTCTATAAATACAATATCAGTAATACTCATCAGGATTATTCTCTTTTTCGTCTTGAAAAACTTGCTCAGTGGGGTGAAGATAGCCAATTGGGAATGCTTCCGTCAGAGGTGGAGATACTTCAAACAATAGACAGGAACAACAGTTTCAACAGTAAGAACATGGAAAGCAGTCATAGTGCAGGTCTGAGATTTCAGTCCCAGGGACAGGTAAAGGAGCGCGGTTACTATGACATCGATATTTGTATTCCTGTAGACTTCAAATATGAGAGGCTTGACTATGTACGTGTTGATGTTGATACAATTTTTCATCGTAATCATGTATTTCTTAATCCTGCTCTTGAAGCCAAATACGAGTGGCATAATTCCTTGCGCAGTGTTGCCCTAAACTACGAAATGAGTCATAATACCCCTGAGTTGGTGAGCTTGCTTGAAAATATTACTGATGATGCTGATCCATTGAACATTGTACATGGGAACTCAAATCTTAGAAACACACTTGTCCATAAGATTGATTTCACCTATGCAAACAACAGTACACGTAAACAGCGCACTTTTAGTGCGAAACTATCTTATCATTCAGTGCGCAACCAAGTGGCTTATGCTACGCTTTACAACAACGAGACTGGCATGTGTATCAATACTCCACAATGCGTGAATGGCAATTGGAACACTTCTGCAAATGCAAATTATGCTATGCCTGTTGACAAAAATCACAAACTTACATTCTCAACAGATACTTATGTCGGTTACCTGCATAGTGTGGATATGACGACAACAAAGCTCAGTTTGCTGGGACAGCGTAATATCGTTCATAATGTCTCTCTTTCAGAGAAACTGCACCTAACTTATTGTTTTAAAAAAGTAAGTGCAGGGGTTAAATTCAATACAACGTGGTATCATGCGACCAGTGCTATGACAGATTTTAATACCGTAAATGCGGGAAATGTAGACTATGGAATGAATGCCACTATAGAATTGCCCTGGAGCCTACAATTTGCTACTGACTTGACAATGTATAGTCGTCGCGGATACAGCAACAGTGCTGCAAACACGAACGACTTGGTGTGGAACGCGCGTCTTTCCAAAACCATGCTGAAGGGCAAGCTTGCGATGATGGTTGATGGGTTCGACATGCTGCACAACCTGTCGTCATACAATTACAGCATTAATGCACAGGGAAGTACGGAGACTTGGTGCAACTCCATTCCTAGTTATGTCATGCTGCACGTGATTTATCGTCTGAATATCCAACCGAAGAAGAAAAAGTAAAATCGATGCGTTTGAAGTTTACCCGACAGTTTGATCAGATGGATTGTGGTCCGTCGTGTATCCGCATGGTAGCGAGTGCATACGGTAGAACTTATCCGCTGAGCTATTTGCGTACACGTTCTTGTCTGAGCAGAGAGGGTGTGAGTGTAGCGGGGATCCGCAAATGTCTGGGAGAAATCGGCATGGAGAGTGCTTCATTCGAATTGACGCCGGAACAGTTGCGGGAAAAATGTCCGTTGCCGGCTATCTTGCATTGGGAGCAGAACCATTTCGTGGTTTTGTATCAAGTGAAGCGCAGTCGTTGGACGGGGCGGTGGCTTTATTACGTGGCCAATCCGGCGTATGGCAAACATGCCCATGACGAGAAGGACTTTATGCGAGCGTGGCTGGCGGGAGATAAAGGTGTGGCGATTGTCATGGAGCCCACACAGAAGTTTTATGACTTGCCGGAGGTGAAGCAGAAACACAGTCTGCTGGCTTTTGCGAAGAAATATGTGCTGCCTTTCAAAAACGAGATGGTCCAGTTGTCGATGGGGTTGCTCAGCGGCATGGTTCTGTCGCTTGTAACGCCTTTTCTGACGCAGGCATTGGTGGATCAAGGTATCGGGACGAGGGATTTCGGCATCATCACGAGCCTGCTTATAGCACAATTGTGTCTGTTCGTGGGGAGTTTCACGATGGGAATCATCAGTAGTTGGGTAACGCTGTATATGGGCACACGCATCAATATCAATATTCTGCATGACTATTTGTCGAAGTTGTTGAAACTGCCGATGACGTTTTTTGAAACGAAAAGCGTGGGGGACTATCAGCAACGCATCAACGACCATTACCGTCTGCAGGGTTTCACGACGCAAAGCAGCATGCAAACGCTGTTTTCACTCGTGTCTGGAGTCATCCTGTCCGTGATCATCGGATTTTACAGTTGGAAGATTCTGGCGTTTTACCTGTTTATGACAGGTCTGAGTACGCTGTGGATGGCGTACTTTTTCCGCAAACGCAAAGCACTGGACTACGAACAGTTTAAAATCAATGCGCGGAACCAGAACAAGGTGTACGAACTGATGACGGGTATTACGGACATTAAGCTCAATGCCTATGAAGACTATAAAATCAACGAATGGCAAGGCATGCAGGAGGAGTTGTACACCACCAGTCAACGGGTCCTGAAGTTGAATCAGATACAGAACACGGGGTTTACGGTGATTGGACAGGCCCGCAACATTTTGGTGACATTCTGGATTGCAGCTGCCGTCGTATCGGGAGATCTGACGCTGGGTATGATGATGAGTATCAGTAACATCATCGGCCAGATAGACGGTCCCCTCTCGCAACTGATATCGTTTCTGCGTCAATTGCAGGATGCAAAAATCAGCTTGGAACGTTCGGAGGAAGTGCATCTGTGCGAGAACGAAGACCGGCCGGAGCAATGGGAGGTGCCGTTTGACGGTCCGCGCGATTTGGAGGTGCGCCACGTAACTTTCCGATATACGGGGAGCATCGGCAAAGCGGCACTGGAGGATGTGAGCCTGAAAATTCCAAAAGGAAAAACCACAGCCATCGTAGGCGAGAGTGGGAGCGGCAAGACGACGCTGATGAAATTGTTATTGAAATTTTATGCTCCCACGTCGGGTGAAATTCTATTGGGCGGGCGCAACCTGCAGAGTTACAAAGCCGAATCGCTGCGCCAGCGGGCAGGCATCGTGATGCAGGATAACTTTGTATTTTCAGATAGTTTGAAGAACAACATTGTGTTGGGGGAACCTTTTGACGAGAAAAGGCTCGAAGCCGCTTTGTCTGCGGCTTGTCTGACAGATTATGTATCCGGTTTGCCGTTGGGCATCCATACGAAGATAGGTTCCGAAGGCAACGGCCTGAGCGGGGGAGAAAGACAGCGTGTGATGATCGCCCGCGCCGTGTACAAGCATCCTGAATATATGCTGTTGGACGAGGCCACGAGTTCCCTGGATGCTGAAAATGAACGTGCCATTACGGAAAATCTGGAGGCGGGTTTTGCAGGTCGCACCATGGTGGTGATAGCCCATCGTCTTTCGACGGTACGCCATGCGGACAACATCATCGTGATCCACAAAGGGAAGGTGGTGGAACAGGGACGTCATGAGGAACTCATTGCGAAACGGGGAGCTTATTACAACTTAATCAAGAATCAATTGGAATTGTCCGAAGAATAAAACGGCCATGGAGAAGGAAAAAACAAACAAAAAAGGAAGAAAGAAATTCTGGATCAGGTGGGGCATGAGCTTCATCATGCTCATCCTGTTAATCTTGGTGGCCATTATTCTGGATGTAGTGAAAATAAGGACGAAAGTGGCCGCGGAGGTTATCGTGGAAAAAACGGAATACGTACTTTATGTGACGAAAGATCCGATTTTGAAAATAAAGCGTGGCGATACGTTACAGGTGGAAGCGACCGGTGGCATAGAAATTCCGTTTTTGATTCGGGAAGTGCATGAGGAACCTGGTAACACCGTGTGCCGAGTTACACCTCCGAAGGGAGGTTTGTTGGAACGGTGCCTGTCGGGAAATACAAAATTGCAAGGCTATGTATTTACACGTTACGTAAAACTTCGAAATCTTGTTTTTGCGAAGAAAATAGGATTGTAAGAAGTGTATGGTCCCAGATGCGCCTGACTCAAAGATACTTGAGCTCCGGATCAGAAAAGAAGCATACTATTTAAAGGTTCGCGCAGGGGCCTTATAGGGTTTTTAACTGAATCCGACTTGTTCCGCAAAAATCATTCTACGACTTGCTTTAAAATTTCTTTGTTGTGCTTCAAAATATATTTGTTACAGTTTTTACAAATGCGAACTTGCGAGAGGCGATCTCGAATATATATTCTTACAAGGTATTTTCCGGCGAAGTGGACAAATGGTAGGCTAAAAACTCTTGAAGTGCCTTAATATAAAGGTGGTTGAGGAGTTTATTAGTTATGAACAAAAAACATTGTCCTTTTTGTGGTAGCCCAATTATTAAAAAG
>Ga0172378_10006138_pt1 | contig 11230 bp, 9 predicted proteins | sample GrowelOW332metaG_FD_119755 | JGI IMG/M metagenome (GOLD analysis project Ga0172378, IMG submission 119755) | Groundwater microbial communities from an aquifer near a municipal landfill in Southern Ontario, Canada - Pumphouse #3_1 metaG | ecosystem: Environmental > Aquatic > Deep subsurface >... | reverse complement strand
TTTTAAGAATAATTCGATCCAGGTCATATTTGAAGGAATAGAGACGGAAGAACAGGTCAATTTCGTTAAGAGTCTCGGGTGCAGGATAGTTCAGGGCTATTATTATTCAAAACCGCTGCCGTTGAGCGAATTCGAAGAAAAATATCGAAACTGATAAAAGCTCCCGACAAAAAGAGAGCGGCTCTGTTAAAGACCCGCTCTCTTTTTTGCGCCTGATATTTTTATTCAGAAGCTTTTGTAATGATATCTTTTATTATTTCTGTTCCTTTTGGTGTCATGTTTACTATATCTTCAAGATCTGCATCTGAAAAATTAGAAAAATCAAATTTTGCCCTTTTAAGTATCGCTGTTCCTATATGATGTACTGCATCTTTGTTCTTTTTATATATCCTGCTTTCAAGTTTCTTCATCTTTCCATCGAGTTCCTTCATAAGGACCTCGGGACTTCTTCTTACTCTCTTTGAAGAGCTTTCTTTTTTGGGTTTTACCATAAAACGATCAATCCTTTCATATTTAGATAACATTATCAACAGTTTGAATCCGGCAAAATGTATTTCTCAGAGTATAACTAAAATGTTCTCACTTGTAAAGAGAAATTAAATTACATAAAGATAAATTGACGCTTAATTAAAAGTGTTGTTATTTCCACAACATGTTATTAATGTCAGGTATGGATTTAATAATATTTTCTCTTTTTAAATATTCTGCTGTTTTTTTAAGTTCAAGAATGTCATTTTCTGAAATCTCGGCATCGTAATTAAATTTTGGCAGGATCTTAATTATTTCTTTTTCCGTCAATCCTGTCTCTTTTTTCAGCAGCGGGATAATTTTACGCGGAGAATTGACCGCGTCAATACGGATCCTCTCCCTTGCTTCCAGATATTTTTTTATCGCGGCCCGGTTTTTTTCAGCAAATTCACGTCTCGCCGCTATTAGGCTTAGACCTTCAACTATGCCTTTGCCGTCCCAGAGGACTCTGCATCCTCCCTTTTCAGCCCTTACTATCTCTATGCCGGCAAGCAGCGCCACATCCACTCTTTCCGCTATCAGCGCTGATGCCGCCGCACTAAGGGGCATAGGGAAAAATTCAACATCTTTTTCTGTTAACCTTTCTTTATACAGGAGTTCAACAAAAAGCTGATGAACTACGGATCCTCTTAATCCAGCTATCTTTTTGCCTCTCAGATCGGAGATCTCTTTTACTTTTGAATTTTTAACAACCACAGCGAATGCTTCAGGAGACCTGCTGTTAGCACCGATTATCGTGATGTCTACCCCGTTCGCTATTCCCACGATCACAGCCGCGGCTCCAAGCCCCTCAGCAATGTCAAGCTCACCGGCAGCCATCGCCTGTACTTGTTTCGGTCCTGAAGGCAAATTGATGTATTCAACTTTATATTCACCCTCAAACGCCTTTTCATACGTACTGTTTTCTATTGCTGCTATAGCAGGCAGATTGAGCGGGAGTTTCCAAAGCGCGATCCTCATCTTCCTGCCACTCGCTTCCGCGGCCGTAGGAAGAGTGAGTAAAAGGACCAGCATAAAAATCAATTTTTTAGTCAAAGACATCAACTCCTGAAAATTATCGGGGAACGGCAAATACTTCCGACCCCCGATAACATTGATGTGTCAAATATGCAGATAATTTTTACTTCGATACAGATTCCTCTACCGCTACCGCAACGGCAACAGTTGCTCCGACCATGGGGTTGTTGCCCATGCCTATCAGTCCCATCATCTCAACATGCGCCGGAACCGATGATGAGCCGGCAAACTGGGCATCGCTGTGCATGCGTCCCATTGTATCCGTCATACCGTAGCTCGCGGGTCCCGCTGCCATGTTGTCGGGGTGGAGTGTTCTTCCCGTACCTCCTCCGGAAGCCACCGAGAAGTATCTCTTTCCATTCTCTACGGTCCATTTTTTGTATGTTCCTGCTACCGGATGCTGGAACCTGGTCGGGTTGGTCGAGTTGCCCGTGATCGATACGTCCACTCCTTCATGAATCATTATGGCTACACCTTCGCTGACATCGTCAGCTCCGAAGCAGCGAACTTTAGACTTTTCTCCCGTTGAAAACGGACGCTCCTCTACGATCTTAAGCTCGCCCTTGTAATAGTCATATTTTGTCTCTACCAGAGTAAAGCCGTTGATGCGGGAAATTATGTATGCGGCATCTTTTCCAAGTCCGTTGAGAATTACCCTGAGCGGTTCTTTTCTAACCTTGTTGGCGGTTTTGGCTATGCCTATCGCGCCCTCTGCCGCGGCAAATGACTCGTGTCCGGCCAGGAAACAGAAACATTTAGTCTCCTCTCGCAAAAGCATGGCCCCAAGGTTGCCGTGCCCAAGACCAACTTTTCTCTGGTCGGCGACTGATCCGGGAATACAGAACGCCTGGAGTCCCTCTCCGATCTTTTCCGCAGCTTCTGCAGCTGTTCTGACTTCTGCCTTCAGTGCGGCAGCAGCACCGAGAGTGTAGGCCCAAACAGCATTTTCAAAAGCAATAGCCTGAACTCCCTTTACTATATGCTCAACATCTATTCCTTTGGAAAGGCAGAGAGCTCTTGCTTCCTCAAGATCAGTCAGCCCGATCTTCTCAAGAAAAGGTTCGATCTGCCCCATTCTCCTTGCGCAGCCTTCAAATGTGACCATAATTTTCTCCCCCTCTTTACTCTTTACGCGGATCTATCACAGTTACCGCCTCAGCAAAACGTCCATAAGTACCGGTGTGCTTTTCCAAAGCTTCTTTTGGATCGACACCCTTGCGTATGGCTTCCATCATCTTGCCAAGCTGGACATATTTATACCCTATTACCTCGTTGTTTTCATCCAATCCGAGTTCCATAATGTAGCCCTCTGCCATTTCAAGATATCTGACGCCTTTGGGGAGAGTACCGTACATAGTCCCGATCTGGGATCGAAGGCCCTTGCCAAGATCTTCAAGTCCTGCGCCTAAGGAAAGCCCGCCCTCAGAGAACGCACTCTGACTCCTTCCGTATGCTATCTGAAGGAAGAGTTCTCTCATCGCAACGTTTATCGCATCGCAGACCAGGTCGGTGTTAAGGGCTTCAAGCAGGGTCTTGCCGGGAAGTATTTCAGCTGCCATAGCGGCTGAGTGAGTCATTCCTGAGCAGCCAAGAGTCTCAACGAGGGCCTCCTGGATGATCCCTTCTTTAACATTCAATGTAAGCTTGCATGCCCCCTGCTGCGGTGCGCACCAACCAACACCATGAGTAAAACCGGAAATGTCTGATATCTGCTTCGACTCAACCCATTTTCCTTCTTCGGGGATCGGAGCAGGTCCGTGTTTAGGTCCCTTTGCAACGCATACCATCTCTTCAATTTCTCTTGAACATTGCATTATGACTCATCCTCCATATCGATTTTCTTGATATCTATTTTGATCCGGCATTTTAAAATCTCAGTACTCCCATTCAAAAGCCGGACTGCCCGCCTTGATCAGCCTACTCTTCATGTCGGAACAAATTTTTTCCAATGCCTCTTCTGTACGCCCCTCGCATCTTGCAACGAGCACCGGCTGTGTGTTCGAAACCCTGACCAGGCCCCAGCCGTTCTCGTAAACGATCCTCACCCCATCGACCGTGATAGTGTCAAGACCCTCTGAAAGAGCCTTTTGCTTCACCCTGTCGACCACTTCGAATTTCAGGTCATCCGGGCAGTCATATCTTGTTTCTATAGTTGATGGATATATCGGGATCACTGACATAAGTTCGGACAGTTTTTTATCACTGTTTGAAAGGATTCTGCAGATACGTCCTGCCGCATAGAAACCATCGTCATATCCGTAATATTCGTCCGCAAAGAACATATGACCGGATACTTCCCCCGAGAAAAGGGCATTTTCTTCCCTCATCTTTGCCTTTACAAGAGAGTGCCCGGAATTCCACCAGATCGGCCTTCCGCCAAGTCTGATCACTTCTTCGGGAAGCGCCATTGAGCTCTTGACCTCGCAAATGGCTACAGCGCCAGGGTTTTTCGGGAGTATTTCCTGCCAATACAACGCCATCAGCCGGTCTCCCCATATTATCTCGCCTTTGTCGTCTACTACACCGATACGATCAGAGTCTCCGTCAAAACCAACACCAAGATCGGCGCCTTCAGACAGAACAGTCTCTATCAGTTTTGGAAGGTTCTCTCTCTTTGTAGGGTCAGGATGGTGGTTGGGAAATGTACCGTCCGGCTCGCTGTAGAGTTCGGTAACTTCACAGCCTATCCTTCTTAGGAATTCCGGAGCGTATATCCCCGCTGTCCCGTTGCCTGAGTCACATACTATCTTAGGTTTGCGGGATCCAAGTTTTATCTTTGAGACAAGCATGTCCAGATACTCCTCGTTTATACCTGCGAAGCGAAGTGTTCCAGGAACTTCGGCAGTAAGCATCCTCTCTTCCTTAATTATCCTGAGGATCTCCTGGATGTCGTCTCCCCACAGGGTAGCTTTGTCATAGGCCACCTTAAGGCCGTTAAACTCCTTGGGGTTGTGGCTTCCTGTGACCATTATGCCTCCGTCTGTGTCGAAGCGATACATGCTCCAGTAAAATGTCGGGGTTGATACAAAACCTATATCTGTTACGTTGATCCCGGCCTTCATCATTCCTGCTGCAGCTGCTGCCTTGATCCTTTTTGTTGAAAGACGGGCGTCTCCGCCAAGAGTGGCTTTCTTTATGCCTCTGTCCATCAGCCAGGTACCGTACGCATGACCGATATACCTCACAAATTCGTCTGTAAGTTCAGTTTCTGCAATACCTCTTATGTCATACTCCCTAAAAATGTGTTCGGGCATAAAAGCCATTTGAACACCCCCATTAAAGTGACCTGACGACAATTATAGACTAATGATATCTTTTACTCCAGCACCCGTCTCAATGGACTTGATGACAAACTTCTTATATAATATTTTCATGAGGTGATTTTTACCTTTGGCTTTTTTATTAGTTTTAAAAAATCTTTCTACAAAGAGATGATGATATGGATAAGATAAGGATCGAAAGAACAACGACCCAAAAACCAAAATGTGACGTAAGCAAGACAGGATTCGGAACCGTTTTCTCGGACCATATGTTTATCATGGACTACGAAAAGGGAAAAGGGTGGTTTGATCCTAGGATCGTTCCCTTTGGTCCTTTCCAGATATCTCCTGCTGCGACAGTGCTCCACTATGCTCCGGAGATCTTTGAGGGGATGAAAGCCTACCGTACTCCTGAGGGAAAGATACAGCTCTTCAGGCCTATTGAGAACGTGAAAAGGATGAACGTTTCGGCAGAACGCATGTGTCTCCCGCAGATCGAAGAAGAGATGATGATGGAGGCTCTTAAGGAAATTGTGAAGGTAGATCAGGAGTGGGTCCCGAACGAACCTGACACTTCACTCTACATCCGGCCGTTCATGTTCGGAACAGACGAGCAGCTGGGAATCCATACACCCCACCACTGCATTTTCTCGATAATCACATGTCCAGTCGGCTCATACTTCCGTGAGGGCATCAACCCTGTCCGCATAGCGATAGAAAAGGATGACGTAAGAGCTGTAAAGGGCGGCACAGGCTACGCCAAATGCGGCGGGAACTACGCTGCCTCCCTGCGCGCCGGAGAGAGGGCCGCGGCTCAGGGATATTCCCAGGTTCTGTGGCTTGACGGAGTGGAGAGGAAATATATCGAGGAAGCCGGCGGGATGAACGTAATGTTTAAGATCGACGGAAAGGTAGTCACACCCGCCCTTCTGGGATCAGTGTTGGCAGGTATAACAAGGAAGTCTCTGATAGAGATACTCAAGTCCTGGAACATCCCCGTCGAAGAGCGCCTGATCAGCCTGGACGAGCTTCTCGATGCGATAAATACCGGACGCCTCGAGGAGTGCTGGTGCTGCGGTACTGCAGCCGTTATCTCTCCGATCGGCGAACTTGCCTACGACAACAAAAAATACACTATCAACGACTTCAAGACCGGAACTCTCACAAAGAAACTCTTCGATGAGCTTACCGGCATCCAGTGGGGCAAGAGGCCCGATCCTTTCGGCTGGACAGTACCTGTAGTTTAGTCCTGCAGTGACCCAAAAGATAAAGAGGCCGCCGGGGATCCGGCGGCCTCTTATTATTTCTTTTGATCAGTACCCCTCAGGGATCCTCTCTCTGAACTCTTTTGCCTCTTTATCAAACATCATGAGCCGGACCGAGGTGTTTTCTATCTGAGCTCTTACCTGTGACGGGGATGTCCCCCCGAGGGTGTTCCTCCGTTCCATCGATCTTTTCGGTGAAAGGAGGGGAATGAGATCGCCCTTTACCTCCGGGATGCTCTCCTGCCACTCCTGAAGAGTCAGGGATGTGAGCGGTTTGTCGTTATCGATGCAATATCTGACTATGCGGCCCACTTTCTCATGGGCGTTCCTGAAGGGCACACCTTGAAGGACAAGATATTCAGCAACATCGGTAGCCAGGATCAGTCCGTCCCTGAATCCTCTGTTCGCAGCATCTTCATCCACCTTGACCTCCATGATCAGAGCCGGGAGAACAGAGAATATTCCGTGCAGGCAGTCTATAGTCCTGAGCAGGGAACGCTTGTCGTCCTGCAGGTCACGGTTGTATGTGAGCGGTATGCCCTTTGTCATTGTAAGGAGATCCATCAGGGCGCCGTTAAGCTGTCCTGACTTTCCCCTCAAAATTTCAAGGACGTCCGGATTTTTTTTCTGGGGCATTATGCTTGATCCGGTACAGAAGGAATCCGGCAGTTTGACCCATCCGAATTCAGTGGAAAAATAAATAATGAGATCTTCTGAAAGCCTGCTGACATGTCCGCCGAAGACAGCTGCAAAATAGAGCACATCCATAAAGTGGTCGCGATGGGCAACTGTATCCATGCTGTTCCCTGTTACGGAAGAAAATCCAAGATCATTGCATGTGAACTCCCTGTCAAGCGGAAGTGTCGATCCCGCCAGAGCTCCGCACCCCAGGGGCGACTCATCGACAGCATCGTACGCATCAAACAGACGCTTGGCGTCTCGCAGGAAGGCATGGGCGTGGGCCATCCAAAACTGGCCCATGGAGATGGGCTGTGCCTGCTGCAGGTGGGTATAACCCGGAACGACTGTTTCTGCATGCTCCTCTGCCTTTTTAATAAGGGAGGAGATAAGATCGTTCAGGCCATCCCAAATATCCAGAAGCTCTTTGCGTAGCCAGAGCCTGACCGTAGTGTTGGCCTGATCATTGCGGCTTCGTCCCATGTGCAGCTTAGCGCCTGTCGGTCCGCAAAGCTCTATAAGTCTGGATTCTATGTTCATGTGGACATCCTCAAGAGAGACCTTGGGGATCAGTATCCCATTTCTGACCTCATCAGCGATCAGACAAAGGTTTTTCTCTATCACGGAAGCCTCTTCTTCTGAAAGAAGTCCGGTATGTCCAAGCATTCGTACGTGCGCAATGCTGCCTCTTATATCCGCAAGAGCCATCCTCCAGTCCATATCGAGTGACTGGGTAAATTTTTGAACTGCTTCATCGGTATCCTGAGAAAAACGGCCTTTCCACATCATCTATCCCCGCCTTTTGTCATAAGTGGCATCATTATAAAAATAAGTTAACCTGTAAGTGCGAACTATTATAACAGCACATCAAAGAACATTCCGGCTTGATGCCCATGTCAGGGATCTGCTCTCACGCATCTTTCCCGCATTTCTTTCTGAGCCTCGATATCCTGTTGTTCAGTTCATACCTTTGCTGTCCAAGGCTGAGATCATCTGCATGACCCATGGATCCCAGAATTTCGAGGGCTTTTTCAGCGTAGTTGAGAGCTGATCTGGGATCTTTAGCCTCTTTCTCTTCAAGTATTGAAAGGTTTTCGAATATCCTGAAAGAAAACGGGTCGTTTTTCAGCGCCTCAAGATAGAATTCTCTGGCCTTTCTCAAATTACCTTCGGCCTTTGCATATTCTGCCAGCTTTGCGTTGGCCTCACTTTCGGCTCCTCTGAAGTCAAGTGCTCTTGACCAGGCAGCCTTTGCTTTTTCACTCATTTTCGCCTGCTCCCAAAGATCACCGCATCTGAGTATATCTTTTCCTGTTGTCCCTTTCATCTCCGCTAGGCCGCCAACATGTGTCTGCAGGGCTGCCATGGAGATAACGTCAAGTGTGTTATGGTAAAAAACACCTCGCAACGGAGAGGCATCGGAGGTCGAAAGGTAACGTGTATAAATCCCGGGTATCTCCCTCCCCGGCACATCCTCTCCGCTTCTGTGGACACCGAGGATACTTTGTTCTATGGATGAAAGGGAGCATGACGGAAGCCTGCCCCTGTAGAAATGTCTTGCAAGCATCAGCAGATCCATGTGCGGACATCCGTCCCAGCCGGGAGCAGACTTTGCAAGCCTGTATCTTATCCTCAGCAGCGGCAGGTCAAAAGCCCTGCCGTTATATGTGACAAGTCCGTAATCATCCTCCGGAAGTTCGGATTCCAGAGACCAGAGCCAGTTCTTCTCCCAGGCGGGCCCCGCCATAAATAGCTGCACGACCTTGAATGAGCTCTCTGTATTGAAGCCCAGTCCTATCAGAAAGGCGTATGCTCCCTTTGTTCCCGAAAGGCCCGTAGTTTCCAGATCGAGGTATACGGATCTGCGCATCCCTCCCCAGAAAGACAGGAGTTCGCCCGAGGAAGATGGATTGTGGAGAGCCCTGTGCCCGTACTGTCTGCCGTATGGGATATCACGCTCCATCCTGTATACTCCCCTGGCCACCCATTCTCCTTCGGGAAGTCCGGAAATATCTATTTCATTGGTTAGGTGCGACCCAAGAGGAGAGACAGGACCGGAATAGTTGTCAGGCAGAAAATCGTTCAGCCTGCCGAATAATTCCTGATCACGGCCTTTATTGTCTTTCATTTTCTCTCACCAGATCTATCACTGCTATTTCGGGAGGCGCAAGCAGCCTCACGGGAGGACCGACAAATCCCGCGCCGTTGCTTACGTAAAGGAATCCTCCGCATTTAAGTTTTTTCAGTCCCCTGGCATATCCGGGGATCCTGTGCCTTGATGATAAGAGTGGAAACAGCTGGCCGCCGTGGGTATGCCCTGAGAGCTGAAGGTCAAAGTGTCCCTCCGTGCCCTTTTCAACTATTGGGCGGTGTCTCAGCAGCAGAAGGAATTTCTCTCTCTGCTCCTTTTCATGTGAAAGCACCATCGTCTCCGAACGAGATAGGTTCCATTGCTGTTTTATAAGATGATCCTTGTCGTCAGCACCGGCGATGATTATCCCGCCTGCTTCTACAGCCTCTGTCCTCAGGACTTTCATCCCTCCTGACTCCATGAAGAAGACTGCCTCATCGATATCGTCGTAATAGTCATGGTTTCCTGGAACTGCGTACATACCGTAACGAGGCCTGATCCGCCTCAGCATCCCTATTTCACGCTTGCGTCCTGTCAGCCTCCCGTCAGCCAGGTCTCCCGTGACCACAACTATGTCGGGATCGACATCCCTCACTTTGCGGAGTATCTGGGCAAGGAGGGGCAGTCCGACAAAGGGTCCCAGGTGCAGGTCCGTAAGCTGTACTATCCTCAGTCTTTCGCAGCCTTGGGGAAGCTTGGAGGTGGGAACTTTTATCACGGTTGTTTGAACCGTATTGGCCTGCTTTATTCCCATTCCGAGCAAAAGAAGGCTGAGAAAAAAGGAGACGAAAAGTACGGCCCCTGATGAAAGCGGCAGGTCGGTCATTTTTTTTACAAAGCCGATGAGAAGAAGGAAAAAAAATGTGAAGAGTACAAAAAGCATCCAAACCCCGCTGACCCTGTCCGTCCATTTTCTTCCGGCAGCGGAACTGATCCTTTTTGTTCTTCTCGATACGAAGAGAAGGAACATCATGAATGTGCTCAGCGCAAGCCAGACAAAACTAAGCAGTCCATCAACTGCGGCTTCGGCAATTTTAAAAAAAATAAAAATGTGGATAAAGAGGACCGCCGAACCGAAAATGACCCAAATTAACGGATGATCTGAGAACCTTTTCTCGTATGCTTTGTCGTTCATCTATATCTGTGCCGAGTACAATCTGCCGAATGACTCAAGGATCTTCTGCCAGATCGGCCTTTTTTCCCATTCATAAAGAGTCAGTTCAACAGAGTCTTCTGTGTCTGAAATGAACTGTTCAGCAAATTTAGAATTGAGTTCTTTGTCATATATAAAGAGCTGGACTTCAAAATTGATCTCAAGGCTCCTTACATCCATATTGCATGTACCTACTGAGGATATGTCGTCATCTGCAAGAATAGTTTTGGTGTGTATAAATCCTTTTTTATACTGGTAGACCCTGACACCAGCCCTCAGCAGCTGCTCTACGTTCCCCCGGCTTCCCCAGAAAACAAGGAAATGGTCTTTTTGGGCAGGCATCATCACTCTAACGTCCACACCGGCAAGGGCAGCAGTCATCATGGCGTTCACCAGGATAGGACCGGGGACAATATAAGGACTTGTAATCCATACCCTTTCCCTTGCTCTCGAGATCATGCTGAAGTATCCCATCGATATCGAATGCCATGCGTTATCAATGCCGCTTGCAACGACCTGAAGAGGAAGGACATGGAGTTCTGAAAGATCCTGATCTGAAGCACCGCCGCAGTCATCACATGAAACATTCTCACATATTTTTTTGGGATCTTCTCCTGACCTCATGCACCAGTCGTAAAGGAATATCTTGTGGAGTTCGCCAACGGATTCTCCTTCCAGGCGAACATGTGTGTCGCGCCAGTGTCCCAGGTGACCCTTTCCAAGGTATTCATCTCCAATGTTAAGCCCTCCTGTGAAGGCGACGACCCCGTCAATAACGATTATTTTCCTATGGTTGCGGAAATTCATCTTTCTTCGGAACATCGGGAAAGAGACCGGCATAAATGAATGGCAGTCTACTCCGGCTTTTTTAAGAATCTTTACGTATTCGCGCCTTAGTTTCCAGCTTCCCACGGCATCATAGAGGATCCGTACCTTTACTCCCATTGATGCTGCCTCTGTCAGTATGTCGCGTATCTCCCTGCCGATTTCATCATCTTTGATTATATAGTACTGCAGGTGAATGAATTTCTTCGCCTTTCTGAGTTCGCTTTTGATGGAGTCAAAGGTCTCATCCCCATTGATCAGTATATCGACACTGTTCCTGATCGTCAGATCTGCTCCGCTTGTGGTGTGTATAGCTCTGCCTGTCAGGAACCTTCTGTCCTCTGTAAATGGAGTCTTGTCTGTCGGGAGGCCT
>Ga0172378_10006136_pt1 | contig 11233 bp, 8 predicted proteins | sample GrowelOW332metaG_FD_119755 | JGI IMG/M metagenome (GOLD analysis project Ga0172378, IMG submission 119755) | Groundwater microbial communities from an aquifer near a municipal landfill in Southern Ontario, Canada - Pumphouse #3_1 metaG | ecosystem: Environmental > Aquatic > Deep subsurface >... | reverse complement strand
TGTAGGTTCAAGCCCTTCAGCTTTTTCCATAACAACATCAGCATACATCATAATTAAACGACGATAAGAATCGTAAACAAAACGTGGATTATTAGTTTTCTTGATTAAACCAGGAATTGTGTTAGAAGATAATCCTATATTTAAAACAGTATCCATCATGCCAGGCATAGAGCTTCTTGCTCCAGAGCGACAAGATAATAATAAACAATTTTCGCTGTCATCATATTTTAACCCCATCACATCTTCAATCTTCTTCATTCCTTCCCAAACCTCATTCATTAGGTTTTCTGGTAGGCTACATTCATTTGCATAATAATCTATACAAGCTTCAGTTGTGATTGTTAAACCTGCAGGAACTGGAAGTCCCAACAGACACATCTCAGCTAAATTAGCTCCTTTACCACCTAATAAATTCTTCATTTCAGCTTTACCTTCAGCAGTCTTGCCACCAAAAGTATAAACATACTTCTTTACGTTTGCCATTTTCATTAATTATTAAATTAAATATCTATATATTATAGTAAATATCAATCAATTATCCTTAGTTATTTGAACTAAGAACTTGCAAAGATACAAAAAACAAAATAAAATCCTCATTTTATTCTAATCTTCTTTTCTTATCTTTTCTATCTTCGTTTTCTGGGAGTAGATATTTGAGTGTATTCATAAGCTCCTATAGTTGGTGGATTTGAGCGGGTGTTTCCAATAATATCATAAGGATAAATTGAATTCCAAATACTATTCCCTCTTCCAATTGCAGGTGAGTTTTCTTTAACTCTAAGGTCTCCTTCACCTCCATTATTGAATAGGGGATCTAAATTGAAATATGAGTCTCTAATCTTTGGATTATTTGCATTTAGTGTCTTGGTTGCAAGAAGACAGTTTTCAAAATAATAATCTAAGACAGCTCCATCTGCTTTGTCAATTTCTATCTCCTCTTCGTTTGAGCCATATATTATTGTATTATGAAAATTACATTCCTCAATTGGTCTGAGTTGAATACTATTGGTTGCATCTAAATAATAGTTTTGTAGGAATAGGGTCTTGCTTGTCCTTCTTGAATCATAAGCCCAGTAGTTTGCAAGGCTACAATTAATAAAATTATATTTTCCCCCCATAATTAGGGCAACAGTCTCTGCTCCCGTGTTTTGAATAATAGTGTTGGCAGCATTAATATGAGCTCCTCTTGATAATAATCCATAATATGACATATTCTCTATCCTAGAATTATTAATTTCAATTGTTGGACTACTTGTAGTAACGCAGCTATCTGCCATAATTCCTATGGTACCATTCTTTATTATAGCATTATCAATCCTATTATTTTTGCTTCCTACCATAAATCTTATTATACCCCATTGTCCTGCAAGATTAGAATAATAACTATCCTTCCTCATTCCTTGGAAGACAACATTGTTTTGATAAGAACCATTTACCTTTAGGGAAGCATCGGATAGGACCCAAATATCTGCCTTATTATTTAAGTGGATATTTGTCCCCTCTGGTATATTTAAAGTTGTGGATGAATTAACAATTAATACTCCAAATATAATATGAGGTTTGTCATTCTTCCATTCAATATCATTACCATTGATAATAACTCCTCGTTGCGCATCTCCATAATGAGCAAGGGAATAATGAATAGAATCCTTTGTCCCATCATTATTGTCTATAGATAACCACTGATTTGGAACATGGTAATAGGCGTCTTGTCCATAGGCTTCAAGCTGGATATACTGCTCCTTATTATTAAAAGAAAAGATAATTGAGTCGGAAACTAGTAAGGGGTTGTTTTGATTGGTTGGATCTATTGTTACTCTTGCAAAAATAAACATACTATCCTTTGCTCCAATTTCAATATCTCTTATCACCATGTTGGTATCTCCATCAACATTTAATCTATAATAAGAATTTCTTCCACCTCCCAAGCTAATCTTATCTATCTTGATTGGTTTAGATTCCTTATTATAGATCTTTATTTGTTTGGTAATAGAACCCATTGTTGTGAAAACTGTATCAAATCGAAGCGTGTCTGATGAAAACTTTAGATTTACAGATTGGTCACTTACAAAATCATCTTCCATAACGCAGGAAGAAAAACCAAGGCCAATGATCAAAGCACCAACAAAGAAATAAAGCCAATATTTAATAGAGTTTTTCATTTTATGAATTCTTATTCTTTTATTTTATCTCAACTAATTTATATTTTATAGTACCCATTCCTAGTTTTTCAGCATAGTTGATTTGTCCCATACCACTAACTCCGCTTTCTTTAAGGAAAGCATCATCGCATTTATGCCCCTTTGCAACCAAATCGTGAGATGCTTTCTCAATAGCAACAATGTCAACCGAACCTAGCATTCCAATATCCTGAGTAAAAGGAAGTGGAGCTCTTGCAGAACAGTCGCAAGATGATGAAATGTTAGCCAAAACGTTAATATAAACCATAGGTTTCTTTTTTGTAAAAACATAAGCGTATTCAACCAATCTCTCTAAAAATACATTAGATTCTAGATTTGTGTTTTCAGGCTTAATTATTTTCTTTGGACATTCCGCTATACATTTAGCACATCCAATACACTTATCCTTATCAATAGTAATAACATTTTCAACATAAGATAATGCATGAGCTGGACAATTATTTATGCAATTCGAACACTGAATACACTTACTTGCATCACTAATAACGGGAACATCGCTTGCATGTTGTGCCATCTTGCCACCAGGTGATGCAAATCCCATTGCTACATTCTTTATTGCTCCTCCAAAACCTGCTGATCCATGACCCTTGAAATGAGAGTATATAATATATCCATCGTAGTTTTCGAAATGAGAACCTGCTTTTATTTTCTTATAATGTTTTAGTCCCATTCCTTGAGTTTGATATTCAATTTCTGCATCTTTATCTAATATATCGATAGGAGCAAATGTGAAACCATGTTCTTTAGCAAGGTTGATATGTGAGTCGGTAAATCTTCTCTTACTTACATAAAGAACATTTGTTTCAACCCAAGTAGCCTTTGTGTATTGCATTAGAGGTTTAGTAAGTTCTGGATTTAAGAAATTTTTATTTCCTTCTTCTCCAAAATGAATCTTTACTCCGATTTTCCCCTTCATTTCCATTCCAATAGCTTTATATAGCTTTAAAACATTTTCAGGAGTTATATCTTTTATAAAATAAACTATAGCAACACTGTCGTTATTTGTGTTATTTGGTTTGCTATTATTAGCGAATACTGACCCAACACATAGGCTAATTAGAAGAAATAGAATTGAGATTTTACGTTTCATTATCAAATTTTATTGGTTATAAATCAAAATTAATTGGCAAAGGTACATATTTTAGAAAAATAATTAGAATTTTCCTCACCTAAAAGACTTAATTTTATATTTCAAACTCTGTAGTTTTTGTTTCCTATTTTCACACATACCTATCTTACGCTTGTTGACAAACACTTTAGTTGTATATTTAAACAAAGCTTTGTTTTTTTGTGCTTTTTAGTCCTTGTTTTAATCCTAGTTCTTAATAGGAACAACATTTAATTTTAAATTTATTTGTAGATATAGGAAATTTGCTTGGATTTTCAAGAAATAAGTTATATATTTGTAGCATTACTAAACACTTTATTCTACAATATGGGAAAGATTATTTTTAATAAACATGAACTTGTTAAGCTTGGTTATTCCTTGGAAAGGGAGATACTAAAGACAAGTTCAAATGGAGCTTACGCCTCCACTAGTCTTTGTTTTTGCAATACAAGAAAATATCATGGACTCTTAATCGTTCCACAACCTCAAATAGATAATGAATACCATGTTATTTTATCCTCTTTGGATGAAACAATAATTCAAGATGATTATCCTTTCAATTTGGCTATTCATCGATATCCAAATGAAATTTATTCCCCTAAGGGTCATAAATACTTAACTTCTTATGATATTACAAGTACTGGTAAACATATGTATTCAGTAGGTGATATATGCCTATCTAAAGAATTAATTTTTTCTTCTAAGGAAGATAGGCTTATAATAAAATATAGTGTTGATAAATGTGATAGACCTTTTAAAATTCAATTTAATCCTTTTTTAGCATTTCGTCAAAGACATAAGCTATCGAAAGCCAATAGTCAAGCTAATACTTCTTTTGAAGATATTGAAAACGGTGCTTCTTTTAAACTGTATTCCAATTACGAGCCATTATGTATTCAGTTCTCGGATAAAAAAATTAAGTATCTACACAATCCAGATTGGTATTATAATATTGAATATATAAAAGAAGCTGAAAGAGGATATGAATCACAAGAAGATTTACTTGTGCCAGGATATTTTGAAGCTAAATTAGAAATGGGGGATACCTTATTTTTTACTGCTGCAATGAATAAAATAAATCCTAAAAAGATAGAAGATGTATATAATCAAGAAGCTGAGAAAATTGAACCTTTAACATCATTCGATTCTGTTCTAAGAAGAGCTGCTAAAGAGTTTTTTGTAAAGAAAGATAAAAAGGTAGACGTACTTGCTGGCTATCCATGGTTTGGACGTTGGGGAAGAGATAGTTTTATTGCACTTCCAGGTTTATGTATTGGTTTAAATGACATGAAGAGCTTTAAGAAGGCAATAGATACTTTGATTGAAGATATGAGGGATGGATTATTCCCAAATATTGGTTCAGGAAACGATTCTGCATATAATTCAGTTGATGCTCCGATGTGGTTTTTTTGGGCATTACAACAATATGTTGAATATACAAAAGAATCGAAGAAGGTTTGGAAAGAGTATAAGGAAGTTATGGTAAGCATACTTGATAGTTATAGGTATGGGAAGACTAAGAATATTAAAATGATGCCAAATGGTATGATTTATGCTTCAGAAAATAATAGGGCATTAACTTGGATGGATGCAGTTGTTGGTGACCAGCCAGTAACCCCACGAAAAGGTATGTGTGTAGAGATAAATGCTCTTTGGTATAATGCAATAATGTTTACATTGGAACTGGCTAAGGAATCAAAAGATATAGAATTTATTAGCAATTGGGAGGAGCTAGCAGAAAGCCTTCCTCAAGAATTTAAACTTACATTCTGGGATAAAACCTATGGATGGTTGGCTGATAATGTTGATGGTTATCATAAAGATTTTACGGTAAGACCCAATATGGTTTTTGCTACATCTCTGAAATATAGATGTATTTCTCCAAAGATTTGCCAACTTGTTTTATCAAGGATAGAAAAAGAACTACTAACTCCATTTGGACTTAGAACTCTTAGCCCAACACATAAAGATTATAAGGATGTTTATCGTGGATCGCAAAAAGAGAGGGATATTGCCTATCATCAAGGAACTGTTTGGCCATGGCTACTTGGTCATTTTATTGAAGGTTACCTAAAAGTTTATAAAGAATGTGCCTATGAAGTAGGTGAAAGGATATATCAAGGTTTTGGAGAAAATATAAATAATTATGGTATTAGTGGTATTGCAGAAGTCTATGATGGTAATCCTCCTTATCATCCAGGGGGTTCAATTTCGCAGGCTTGGTCGGTATCGGAACTGCTTAGAATTAGATATATGTTAGATAATTATAAGGAGCTAATGGAAGGGGGTAAGGTATGAGGATTTTGATGTTTGGGTGGGAATATCCTCCTCATATAACAGGAGGACTTGGAACAGCTTGCTTTGGACTAACTAAGGCAATGGTTACTCAGGGAGATGAAGTAATATTTATTGTTCCTAAGGCTTACGGTGATGAAAGCACGGAAGCGGCACGTATTGTTAGTGCTTCTGATATTGTAGTTGATTTCTCAAAAGATTTTTATAAGGAATATTGGAATAATTTATCATATATAGAAGTCAATTCAACCCTCGTTCCTTATGTTGGAGTGGATGATTTTTATAATGTTATAAATAATAGGTTTAAGAAAGAAGAAAAGACTACTCTACTCGAATCACAAAGGAAGTATGAATTTAGTGGAAAATACGGACCTAGTCTTTTGGAAGAGGTAGAGAGATATGCAATGATAGCAGCTGAGATTGCCCAGCAATATGAATACGATATAATTCATGCTCACGATTGGTTGACCTATAAGGCTGGAGTAATTGCAAAAAAAATATCGAATAAGAAATTAGTAATTCATGTTCATGCCACTGAATTTGACCGTTCGGGAGAACATATAAACCAAGCTGTTTATGATATTGAACGTTATGGTATGGATAATGCAGACCATATAGTTTGTGTTTCCGATCTAACACGTAATATTGTTATTAGTCGTTATGGTCAAGACCCCAATAAGGTTACTACCATATATAATGGAGCAAACTCTTTATTCTTAAATGAAGTTAGGGCAGATAAGGCTGTTAAGGAAAAGATTGTTACATTCTTAGGGAGAGTTACTTTCCAAAAAGGACCTGATTATTTTGTGGAAGCAGCAGCTAAGGTGTTGGAATATGATAAGAATGTAAGGTTTGTTATGGCTGGTTCGGGAGATATGCTAAATAGAATGGTTGCTCTTGTGGCTAAAAAAAGAATATCAAAGAATTTCCATTTCACAGGTTTCCTTAAGGGTGATGAAGTAAATAGAATGTTTGCCATGAGTGATGTTTATGTTATGCCCTCTGTTAGTGAACCATTTGGCATTTCACCTCTTGAGGCAATGAATGCAAGAGTTCCTGTAATTATTTCTAAGCAGTCTGGAGTATCGGAGGTTTTAAAATATGCTATAAAGGTAGATTTTTGGGATATTGATGCTATGGCAAATGCTATCTATTCTTTATTAAATTATCCCGCTCTATCAAAGATGTTTATTAAGAAAGGGAAGAAGGAAGTTGAATCAATTCGTTGGGAGGATTCAGCAAATGAATTAAGGAATTTATATTATAAACTATTAAGCTAAATTATATGAAATCAATTTGTTTTTATTTTCAAGTTCATCAGCCTTTTAGATTAAAGCCTTATCGTTTCTTTGATATTGGTCGTAATCATTCGTATTTTGATGATATTCAAAATGCTTGGATATGTCGTAGGGTAGCTGATAAATGTTATATTCCTACAAATAAACTAATGCTAGATCTTATTAAAGAGAATAATGGTGCTTTTAGAATTTCTTATTCTATTTCTGGAACTGCGCTTGACCAATTTGAAAAATTTACTCCAGATGTAATAGATTCTTTTAGGACACTTGCAGAAACAGGTTGTGTGGAATTTATGGCCGAAACCTATACTCACTCTTTGGCATCTCTTAAATCAAAACAAGAGTTCATCGATCAAGTCAAGATACATTCTCGTAAGATAGAAAGTCTATTTGGAGTTAAACCAAAAGTTTTTAGAAACACTGAGCTTATATATTCTGATGAAATTGGGGATATGGTAGCCGATATGGGATATACTGCACAGATAACCGAAGGAGCAAAACATATTTTGGGATGGAGAAATTCTAACCATGCATATTCGCATCCTGAGAGAAAAAATCTAAAACTTCTTCTTAAAAACTTCCAACTAAGTGATGATATTGCTTTTCGTTTCTCCCAACATACTTGGCCAGGTTTTCCTCTCACAGCTGATAAATATGTTGATTGGTTAAATGAAATTGAGAATCCTGAATGTATTAATTTATTTATGGACTATGAAACTTTTGGAGAACATCAATGGAAAGAAACAGGAATATTTGAATTTCTTAAACACCTTCCTTCAAGAGTTTTTTCCCATTCCAACTTTAGTTTTAATACTCCCTCAGAGCTTGTTCAAAACCTAAACCCAGTTGGGGAAATGCATGTGCCTACTCCAATTTCTTGGGCAGATGAGGAAAGAGACCTTACAGCATGGCTTGGCAATGACTTACAAGATGACGCTTTTAATCAGATATATGAATTTGAAGATAAGATAAGGAAGATTGATGATTTGAATTTCTGGATAGATTGGCGCTATCTCCAAACCTCCGATCATTTCTATTATATGTGTACAAAGTGGTTTTCGGATGGTGATGTTCATAAATACTTTAATCATTACGATTCACCCTATGAAGCTTATATGAATTATGCTAATGTTCTTTCTGACCTAAGAATTAGATTGGATGACGCATTGATTGTTTCTCATCTTCCAACAATGGAACAAACTAAGAAAGATCTCGTAAGAAAAGAATCAATAATTGAAGCCCCAATATCTAAGATAAAATAGACTAAGACAAAAAGTGGTTAATAAAGAATTGTATAGGAATTACTGTAAAGATAATATAAATCTGCCAATTTTTCTAAGAGATTGGTGGCTTGATGCTGTATGTGGAGAGGATTGGGATGTGCTAATAAAAGAAGAGAAGTCGAGGATATTAGCAGTAATGCCATATTATATTCATAAGAAATACTCTTTCAAATCAATTCTTCCTCCACACCTAAGTCCAATAAATGGATTATGGATAAACTACGCAGAAGGTATGCATCAAACAACCCGCTATACTCTTGAGATAGATGTTATGAGCTATTTTGCAAAGGAGATAGATAATCTAAGAGTTGATTATTTTTCTCAAAAAATACATCACTCAATTAGCAATTGGCTGGGCTTCTTTTGGAATGGTTTTAAGCAAACTACCCATTATACTTATAGGATAAATGATCTTTCAAATATAGATGAGGTCTATCAAAATATTGCATCTAAGAAGAGAAGACTTATTAAAAAAGCTTATGAAAATATTATAATTGATAATAATATTTCAAATAAAGACTTCTATAATATACTATCAATGAGCTTTGCTCGTCAAGCAAAAGATATTCCTTATCCATATTCACTATTTGAAAGAATAGAAGAAGAATGTAGTAAAAGAGAATCTAGCACAAAATTAGTTGCCAAAGACAATGAGGGAAATATCCATGCAGTAATGTATTTGGTTTACGACCAAGACGTATGTTATACCTTAGCTTCAGGGGGAGATCCAAAATATAGAGATAGCGGAGCAATGGCTCTTTTAAACTGGGAGGCAATGAGGGTTGCCCACTCCAAAGGAAAGAAAGAATTTGATTTCACAGGTAGCATTATTCCCAATATAGAAAAATTCTTTCGTTTCTATGGTGCCACCCTAACACCTTATTATATAATAGAAAAGACATATTCCAAAATCTATACCCTACTTAAAATCTTAAAACATTAAATTATAATAATATATAGACTCTAACTCTTCTTCTTGTTAATTAAATTTATCAACACTATTACCATTAATTGCAACCTTGTTTTTTTTATAATCTCCATTGATAGCTTAATGCTTAATATTATAATATTATATTACAAGACTTTCTTAGTAAGATTTGCATTTACAAGTTGAACTTGGGTTATTATTGTAAGATAAAATAAATCGATAGAAAAGAATGGATAGTTATAGAGTTTAGGAAATAAGGTATTAATTTTGCAATGTAGAAATGGTGCCTTTTTTATTTTTGCAGAGATTAATTTTATTACGATATAAATTATGAATATTAAGCTTATTGTTGTTGGGAAAACTGAAGAGAAATACTTAAAGGAAGGTATAGAAATTTTTGAGAAACGTTTGAAATTTTATATCCCTTATGAGATGATTATTATTCCTTCTCTAAAAGATACTAAGAATCTTTCTCCACAAATGGTTAAGGATAGGGAAGGAGAGTTGATAATTAAGCAGGTTTCTAAGGCTGATAAGGTTGTGCTTTTTGATGAAATGGGTGATGAATTCCGTTCAATAGAGTATGCTAATTTCTTACAAAAGAACATGAATGCAGGCATTAAGACTATGTGCTTTGTGGTAGGTGGTGCTTTTGGGTTTTCAGATGAGGTTTATAAGATTGCAAATTTAAAGATTGCTATGTCGAAGATGACGTTTTCTCATCAAATGATTAGGCTTCTTATTGTAGAACAGCTATATAGGGCATTCACAATTTTAAAGAACGAACCCTATCATAATGAATAATAAAGTATTGGTTTAACTTAGGGAAAGCCAGTTCTGGATTATCTCTTTTCCATAATTTGTAATTATTGATTCTGGATGAAACTGAACTCCATAAATCTTATATTTTTTATGAGATACCGACATTATATTATTGTCTTCATCTTTGGAGGTTATTTCTAAGTCATGGCTTAATGTATCAATTGTCCATGAATGATATCTACCAATTTTTATTTCCTTATCTATATTATTAAATAGAATATCTTTATTATTGATTATGTTTAGGTTAGAACTATGTCCGTGTTTGGGTAGGGTTATTTGTTTTAATGTCCCTCCAAAACACTCATTAATTGCTTGATGTCCTAAACAAACTCCTAATATTGAATGTGTTTTATGGGCGTAGTAAATTAACTTTAGCAAATCTCCAGAGTTTTTTGGAACGTTTGGTCCAGGGGATAGGAGTATATATTCATAATTGTTAAGTAATTCGAATTCAATCTTGTCATTCTTCATTACCATATATTCAACGTTTTCAATTTCCTTTAGTAGGGCTATTAAATTATAAACGAATGAATCATGATTGTCAATTACTAAAACTTGTTTCATAAATTTGTATAAATTAGTCTTGCAAAGATATGAATTAATGTCTAATGATGTATTTTTGCAAATTATGATAAACAAAGATAGTATTATTGATAAAATGAATTCTCTTGGAAAGGACAGAACACCATTCCTCTTTATTATTGATTTTGAGCAAGAAAATTCGTATATTATTGATAATCCATTTAATCAATCCAATATTCTATTTACTCTAAATGCAATTTCTAATTCTCCTACCTATTCTTCAAGTCAAAAATCTGTAAGTCCTAATATTAAACCATATCCTAAGTCGTTTGAAAATTATAATAATCAATTTAATATTATTAGGAAAGGTTTATTGAATGGGGATAGTTTTCTTGCTAATTTGACGATAAAAACAAAAATTGATATTAATTTAAGCTTGGAGGAAATCTTTTATAGGGCTAATTCGAAGTACAAATTATTATTAAAGGATAAACTTGTTTGTTTTTCGCCTGAGTCTTTTGTGAGGATTAATAATAATAAGATTTCTACCTATCCTATGAAAGGAACAATTGATGCTTCTATTAAAAACGCTAGTGATGTTATTTTAAATGATTATAAAGAAACTTGTGAGCATAATACTATTGTTGACTTAATGAGGAATGATTTAAATATTATAGCTTCTAAGGTGAGAGTTGAGAGGTTTAGGTATATTGACGAGCTTAAAACAAGTAGAGGGAATATCCTACAAGTTTCTTCTGAAATAGTAGGGGATTTAG
>Ga0172378_10006135_pt1 | contig 11233 bp, 5 predicted proteins | sample GrowelOW332metaG_FD_119755 | JGI IMG/M metagenome (GOLD analysis project Ga0172378, IMG submission 119755) | Groundwater microbial communities from an aquifer near a municipal landfill in Southern Ontario, Canada - Pumphouse #3_1 metaG | ecosystem: Environmental > Aquatic > Deep subsurface >... | reverse complement strand
GCAGGAAATCCTATGACATGGACTTCTTATTTAAAAAGCAAAGGAATAAAGGTAGCACACGTAGTGGCAAATACAAAATTTGCAAAGAAATGTATCGAAGCGGGAGTCGACGCGATTGTAGCAGAAGGCTTTGAAGCCGGCGGACATAATGGCAGAGAAGAAACGACAACGATGGTTTTGGTTCCGCACGTTCGCAAAACCGTAGATATACCACTAATTGCTGCCGGAGGTATCGCTTCCGGAAGGGCCATGTTGGCTGCTATGGCTTTAGGTGCCGACGGAGTTCAAATAGGTTCTGCCTTTGCCGTTGCAAGCGAATCTTCCGCACATGAATCTTTCAAACAAAAAATAATCGACTCTAAAGAAGGAGATACGATTCTTACGTTGAAACAATTAGCGCCGACACGTTTAATTCGCAATAAATTTTATGAATCGGTTCAAGCAGCAGAAAACAGAGGAGCTTCATCTGACGAAATGAAACAGATATTAGGAAGAGGTCGCGCTAAATCGGGTATTTTCGATGGGAATATGGATGATGGTGAAATTGAAATAGGTCAAGTTTCTGCAATGCTTGACAGTGTGAAACCGGCAGCAAAAATCATCAGTGATATTATATCCGAATATACTAAAATAAAAGAAGAATTATGTTCTTTATAAAAATGTACATAGTTTAAGTTTTGAAAGAATCCCTTTATATTCCAACTTAATTTTATATCTTTGTAAATACAGGATTTCTCCGATTATGAAAAAGGAAACAAAGATAAAAAAAACATTCCCGATACTCGGCATGAGTTGCGCCTCTTGTGCAGCAAGAGTTGATAAAGTATTAAATAGTCAAAAGGGGGTTTATGAAGCCAACGTGAATTATGCAGCGGCTACAGCTCAAGTTTTATTTGATCCGGAGATATGTCAAGCTAATTATCTGAAAACGGCTGTACAGAATGCAGGATATGATTTGGTCGTTAGTGATGAAAAAGAAACGGAAAACATTGTTGAACAGGCTCATGAAATTCGATACAAAACACTGAAAAGACAAACGGTTGGTGCTATCATCTTAGCTATTCCTATCATGATTATCAGCATGTTTTTACTGCATCTTCCTTATATGAAATATTTATTGTGGATTCTTTCCACCATTGTAGTATTCGGGTTCGGTCGTTCTTTCTATGTCAATGCCTGGCGTCAACTAAAACATGGCACATCCAATATGGATACTTTGGTAGCCAACAGTACAGGCATTGCTTATTTATTCAGCGCATTTAACTTATTGTTTCCTGATTTTTGGATTTCGAAAGGGATTGAACCCCATGTCTATTTCGATGCTTCAAGTGGAATCATAGCTTTCATCCTCCTAGGAAGAATGCTGGAGGAACGTGCTAAACAAAAAACATCGACTTCTATAAAAAAACTCATCGGATTGCAGCCGAAAACGGTAACGGTTATTACCGAGAACGGGGAAAAGACAGTTGCGATAGAACAGGCTAACGCAGGAGATACAATTGCGGTAAGGCCGGGAGAACGGATAGCTGTAGACGGTACTGTTATCAATGGGGAGTCATATGTGGATGAGAGTATGCTTAGCGGAGAACCTATTCCGGTATATAAACAAAAAAATGAAAAAGTCTTTGCCGGAACTATCAATCAAAAAGGTGCATTCAGATTTATAGCAGACAAGACGGGTTCGGATACTGTTTTAGCTCAGATTATCCGTATGGTACAAGATGCACAAGGCAGTAAAGCTCCGGTACAAAAACTGGTAGACAAAGTAGCTGGTGTTTTTGTTCCTACTATCATAGGCATTGCCTTATTATCATTTATTGCTTGGATAATTTTAGCACCGGCCAATGGCTTCACCCATGGTATATTGGCTATGGTTACCGTGTTGATTATAGCTTGTCCTTGTGCCCTTGGACTGGCAACACCTACAGCTATTATCGTCGGTATAGGAAAAGGAGCCGAACATGGCATACTGGTTAAGGACGCCACGAGTTTGGAAATAGCCCGGAAAATTAATACCGTTGTTTTAGATAAAACGGGAACCATTACAGAAGGACATCCCATAGTTGTAAGCTCTTTATGGGTGGAAGATACTCCGGAGTTACGTGATATTTTGTCCAGTATGGAAAATCTATCGGAACATCCGCTAGCCGAAGCCGTTGTTAGAGATCTAAAAGACAGGAAAAGCATTTCTATTACAGCTTTCCAAAATATTCCGGGAAAAGGGATTCAAGGTAAAGTTGATGACCGGACATATTATGTCGGCAGTATAGATTTATTACTGGACAAAAACATTTCAATAGATAAAATACTACAGAATAAAGCTGATATCTGGAGTAAAGAAGCTAAAACCATTATTTGGTTTGCAAATGCAGAGAAAGCTCTTGCAACTATCGCAATCACAGACCGCATCAAAGAAACTTCCAAGCAAGCAGTTTCCATGCTAAAGAATATGGGGATAACCGTCCATATGCTTACAGGTGATAATGCCGATTCAGCCAAAGAGATAGCTCGGGAAGCAGGTGTTGACCACTTTCGATCCGGTATTCTCCCTCAGGAAAAGGCCTTATTTATTAAAAGATTGCAGGAAGAAGGAAAAAGCGTGGCCATGGTGGGCGACGGGATCAATGATAGTGCGGCTCTTGCCCAAGCCGACCTCAGCATCGCTATGGGAAAAGGCAGCGATATAGCCATGGATACGGCAATGGTAACTATTTTGTCATCCGATTTGATGAAAATTCCGGAAGCAATCCGCTTGTCACAACTTACTATTCGAACGATCCATGAAAATCTGTTCTGGGCATTTATTTATAACATAATAGGTGTGCCGATAGCAGCAGGCGTCTTCTATCCCATCAATGGATTCTTACTTAATCCTATGATTGGAGGAGCAGCTATGGCTTTCAGTAGTGTTAGTGTAGTAACTAACAGTCTGCGATTAAAACAGAAAAAAATGAATTTGAAAACCTTAGAAGTCATATCTGAGAAGAATCAAACAATAGATAATCTTTCAAACAGAAAAATAATAGAACCAATAAACAAAGAAACAATAATGAAAAAAGAATTCAAAGTAGAAGGTATGATGTGCGACCATTGCCGCATGCATGTAGAAAAAGCGCTCAACAGTATTGCAGGAGTAAAAGCAACAGTCACATTAGAGCCACCTCTTGCTGTTGTTGAATTTACAGACCATGAAATCAAACTTGACGAATTGCAAAAAACAGTTACCGAAGAAGCCGGCGATTACAAATTATTGGAAAAATAAAACAACATAACGAGGAGCAATAAAGTTCCGAGTAATTTACCAGTCAATCTCCTTTATTCCTTTACTAAGCAAGAAAGCGTTCGTTTTACTAAAGTGCTTACAACCGAAGAAACCATGATCGGCAGAACGTGGAGAGGGATGTGCTGCTGTCAAGACCAAATGTTTGCAGGTATCAATAAGAGCTGCTTTCTCTTTAGCATAACTGCCCCAAAGTAAAAAGACTAAGTTTTCTCGCTCATCACTCAATTTCTTGATAACTGCATTTGTAAAAGTTTCCCAACCCATATTTCTGTGAGAACCTGTTTCATAGGCACGTACGGTAAGAACGGAATTCATGGAAAATACACCTTGTGCGACCCAACGGTCAAGATTGCCTGATGTTGGAATGGGGTTTCCCAAGTCATCATGTATTTCTTTGAAAATATTGGCAAGCGAACCAGGTATTGCGACTCCATCGGGAACGGAGAAACATACACCGTAGTACTGCCCCGGAGTGGGATATGGATCTTGTCCCAGAATTACGACCTTTACCTTATAAAAAGGACATGCATTAAATATATGAAATATTTGATGTCCGGGGGGAAGTACTTGTACTCTGTGGTATTCATTCTTAATAAAAGCAACCAGTTTCTCAAAGTATGGTTTATCAAATTCTTCCTGTAATTGTGACTTCCAACTTTCTTCTATATTTACATACATTAAAGTAATTCTTTATCTTTATATTGCAAAAATAACATATCTCCGGTAAAAAGACGCTCCATTTTATATGAATATTTCACTCGTCGGTTTATAAATCAATAAAAATTTATACCCCAGTTGTCAAAAACAGGAAAATATTCTTCATCTTATTAAAAAAAGAATACCGCGCAAGGCTTTTGGTCACAAGTAAGCCTTACACGGTATCTCTACCATACCATCAATTACTACAAAATAAATTAAACTTTTAATTGATGAATTACAGAGCATGAATTTCTAGATTTCACACAAATGATATTATATAAAAAGTTAATGTGTTACTATTTTAATCTATAATGAAGAACCTACCTCAAAATAACCAAAATAACATCTTTCACCGATATTCAGTTCTATTTTATATTGTCCTTCACCCGGAAACAACAAACTAATAGAAGTTCTCTGATCAGGAACAACGACAGTTGTTGTAGAATATATTTCATTACCTGTACTATCCTTAATAGTAACTTGTAAATCTTCCAGCAAAACATTTGAATAGATATAGACCGCATTTTCATCATGAGTGACTTCAATGGGACTTATACTTCTGGCCCGTTTACCTTTTTCCCAATATGCTTTGTCTTCGACTCTTTGTTCACTCATTGGAACCTCTATTTCCTGTGCCAGTATTGTTAATGAAAATAACAATGTAACTAATGTGGTAAATAATAAACGTTTCATTTGATTTTTTATAAAAATTAATATTTGCAAAAGTAAAAATGAAACGTTTCATTATCCAAAAAAGCTAGTACGCATTTAGTACGCATTTTATATCACATTGAGTAATAAAGATATACGGAAATATAATAAAACAATAAAATGATTACAAATCTCGGATAAACCGATCCCATTGTTCAGGAGTTCCCTCTTCATTCATCACTTTTTTATACAATCGCTTGCGTATAGAAGTGATAGATTGTTTGGAACGAATGGTAATTATAGCAATTTGCATAAGAGGTATTTCTATCTTCAAAAGAAGACAGACTTTTAACTCTACTTCATTCATCGGATAAAGATCCAAAAGACGTTGAGAAAAATTCGGATAAGTATCATCAACGACACTTACCAATTCTTTCCAATCTGTTGGTACGATCTCTATGAAACCTTCAGAGACAGCATCTCTAAATTTCAAATAAATAGAAGATTCTTTCAATGAAACGACAGCTTGTTCCTGCACTCGTCTTTTTGCTGAAATTTGTTCATTACTCTTTTCAATATAATCTTTTTGAGATTTTATCAGGCTCTGACGAATTTCGTCTTTGGCTGTTTCCGCATCTCGCAAAGCTGCTTCCAATTCCCTAATTAGAACTTTGTTTTTTTCTATATAAGCTAAACTTTGACGATATTGTTCGTCTTGATGTCTTCTCAACTTCTCTAGTTGTATCCTTGTTTCCTGCTCTTTTCGTTTTCTATATTGCCGATATGCAGTAAAAGCCAATATCAAAAATGAAATAAGAAAAATTAAAAGAAAAATCCACGTTTGCTGTTTATGTGCTTGAACTTGTAAACGGTTATTTTCTTTTTCCTTTAACTGATAGTTGTACAAAGCATTCACTTTTAACAAGGTTTCTGTATAAGTTTGTTTATGAATGGAATCCGCACAATCTACATATCTCGTCAAATAATGGAAGGCCTTTTTGTTTTGCCCTTTTTGATAAGCTATATCAGCCAATCCATGAAGTCCTCCGGCTTTATAATAACAATTATCTGTATGTAACAATCTTGAATAGTAGTATTCTGCTGAGTCCAAACGATGAATGTGGTAAAAGTAATTGGCAGCAGTAACGTACCGCGGAGCAAAATTGGTAGAATCGATCTTGCGAAAAGCAATCTGCATGGATCTATATGCCTCATCATACATGTTTAACTTCAAATAATATCCTGATAGCTCACCATTTACCATCTCTTTCAATCGCTCACTATTTTCTATACCAGCCAATTGATCCGCCATTCTATAATAATAAAGAGCACTGTCCTTTTGTTCCAACATGCTGAAAGCTCTTCCTTTATCACGCAAATCATATACCATTCCGACACTATCTTTCGATAATAGACTATAGTAATAAGCCCGGCTAAACATTTCAGGAGCTTTACTATAAACATCCTGATACAAAAACAACTCACCCATCTGACTGTATATTCTACTCATCAGTCTATAATCGGTATTATCATCCGAAGCATCAATTCCTTTCTGAAAATAATTCAGAGCTTGCGGAGCATCTCCCAAATCGGAAAAGACACGTCCTGCATAATAATATGCTTCAGCCAAGAACTTCGATTTTTTTTTATTCTCATAATAATGAACAACTTCCAAAATGATACTGTCCGATGTATGGGCTATATAAGCTTTATCTTTTGCTTTTACCGTCAATAGCTTATAATACATCCGCGCAGCTTTAGGTTTATTAACCATATCACTTTTCATTCGTCCCAACAACACAAGGACACTATCGGGATATTCATCAACCAAAGAATCGGCTGTCAACAGACTCTGTGGCATAGGCCTTTGATTACAAGCGCTAAAGTATAAAAATATCAAACTGATACAAATCCATTTAATTTTTTTCATGCCAACGACAATGTAATTTTTATTTCACATTATTCAAGAAATCTGTTATTTCTTGTTGATTCAACTTTTGTTCCTTTAATAAATTACCCAAATTGGAAAAATTCTTACGGAAAAGACTTACTCGTTGTTTGAATTCATCGGGATAATAGCTAAGAGCGATACCTGTAGATTCCATACTACCGATACCTTCGTTAAGAACAATTCCTGCATCCTGTTTTTTCAAATTGACTACAGCCTCACGAATATAACGCATACGTGAGAGCAAACCATCTGTTACTTCAGGCATATCTACAGGATATGTCACTGTAATAATTTTTTCTTTGTTGCAATCTATTTCAGGAACATCTATTGCCAATGTAAGTTCATTCCCTTCATAGATAAATTTCATATCATTACCATTTACCGCAACTTTTTCAGGAACAATCGATCCCAACACTTTTATCTTAAACCGACGTGTAGCCGGCATGTCCGGATAATTACCTCGGCGAGCTCCAATCTTAACTGTCAACACTGAATCAACCCTTTCGGAAGACAAATGTGTGATAGCATAATGTTCGGCATAATCTTTATCGTTTCCATTATCTTCATACATATCGAAAGATCCTTTTATTCCGGGGAATACAGTAACTTCAATATCTTCATCATTTCCACGTAAGTTCTTAACGTCTTTCCCATAAAAAGGAAGAATGGAGCCGGCTTTCACGTAAAGGGGATACTCATCTATATGAAACGTCCGTTCTACGGTCTGGCCGCCTTTTAATATCGTACCCGTTTGCCATTCATACCAATCATTACCTGCAGGAAGCCATACTTTCACTGAAGACTTTCCATTTTTCATCGGTTCAGTAATCGGATATACAAGCAAGTCATCTCCAAACATATATTCATTCCGGTTTTCATAAGCTTCTTGGTTTTCTGGATAATCATAATACATCGGGCGACATAACGAAATTGCATCATCATAGTCTTTACGAGCCATCGTATAAATATATGGAGCCAATCGGTATCTCTCATATATAATATTACGAATAATATTCATATATTTCTCACTGAACATCCATGGTTCCTTATTCAATCCGGCGTTTTTAGTAGAATGAGTACGAAGTATCGGACTGAGTGCACCGAATTGTAACCAACGTACATAAAGTTCAGGATCTATTTTCGAAGCGCCCATATGTCCGCCTATATCATGACTCCAATAGCCATAAAGAACATTCGAAGCCGTAGCATTATAATAAGGTTGGAAATTTAAAGAAGCCCACGTAATGTAGGAATCACCCGAAAAACCGATTTGATAACGATGATTCCCCAGTCCACCCCAACGATGATAAAGCATCGGACGTGTGTTGCGGTTTCGCTGCATATCTGAAAAAACTGTATAATTCAGCCACCAAGTATTACTCAATTCTGTAAATTTCTTATCAGTTGGCCACTGTTGCCAATCAAGCCACCAGAAATCCACACCGGCCTTCTCCATCGGACGAAGTTGAGTATTGAACCAACCGGACATAAATTGTTTATTGGATCCCTGCCAAGGTATAATTTTTGAAGTGGTCGTATCGACTCCCATCCATTTTGCCATTTCAGGGAAGTGTTCTTCATACGAAGCAATACCATCCGCCGGATGAAGATTGAGAGTGATTTGAAGATTGTTTTGCTTCAAATATTTAAGAAAGCCGTCCGGATCAGGAAATAAACGGCGATTCCAAGTATAGCCGGTCCACCCTCCTTTCCCTGGTTCCGTATAATGCCAATCCATATCGACAACCAAGACATCAAGCGGTATATTATAAGAATGAAAATTATCGATTAGCGCACGAAGTTCATTATCGGAATAACTCCAATATCTTGACCACCAATAGCCGAATGCATAACGAGGCGGTAAAGGTACTTTTCCTGAAAATACGGTGAAATCTTTCAATGCTTTCTTATAATCATGACCATAAGCCATAAAGTACCAATCCTGCGTAGCTCCCTTTTCAGGACGTTCCATCACCCAAGGCCAATCTGAATGATCAAAAAGATAACTATTGGAATCATCGATCAGGGTCCAACCGTCTGTCGAGAGCAGACCATCTTCTATCGGCATAGGCTTTTTGTCCGCCTTATTAAATTCTCCGTCATAACCATCCAACGTTCGATAAGTTCCTTTTAGATTACCTTTAGATATCATTCCGGGTTTCCAAACAAACGGAACAATATTCTTCGCTTTTGCCGAAGTAATCTCCAGATTGGAAGCCGTAAATTTTCCTGTTCCCTTCCAATATCTCAGAATCATTTTTAACGTACGAATTTCAACTTTCTTCCTGCCATTTTTCACTAAAAAATTTACTTTCGGATAATTCCGATCTATAGCTATGAAAGATTTGTCGTCAACAAATTTCCCATCGGGAACATATTCCAAACGAATTACGCCATCGGTTATCACGGTAATCCTTGTCGTATTATCTTGATAAGCTACATTCGCTTTTTTATTCGGTTGGGCACAAAGTAATGCAGATACACATATAAAACACAGTACGCTTAAAACATATTTGCCGATTTCTTTTATCATAATTAATTACATATTTCGATTATTTACTAATACATGATAACGCATAACGATTTTTTATCATCTTACAAATATATAAAATAAACTCGGCAGGAAACAAAAATCAGCAAAATATAATATACTTTTAACCAGAAGACTACAATTGATACGAAACATAAAACATCTAATTTTATTGGGTTTTATAAAGCACATTTAATCATACTTGAAAAGTTAACATTAAGGCCATAAAACGAATGATTCCGGAAAAAATGTAACACCAGCTGATACTTTTTGTAACAAAATACATTGTCAACCAAAATGAAAAAAGATAAATTTGTAGATTATTATCAATACTATATATAATTACACCTTTTTTAATATGAGAAAAACAATTCTAACAACAATGTGCTGCTTCTTGACGATCGCAGGAGGGGCACAAATATTACCTTATCAAAATCCGGATTTAAGTTCCGAACAAAGAGCGAAAGATTTAGTTAGCAGACTCACTTTAAAAGAAAAAGCGGATTTAATGTGTGATGTATCTAAAGCTATTCCCCGTCTAGGTATCAAACAATTTAATTGGTGGAGTGAAGCATTGCATGGATTCGCCAATCAGGAAAATGTAACTGTTTTTCCTGAGCCTATAGGAATGGCTGCGTCTTTCAACGATGATTTGATCTACAACGTATTTAATGCCGTTTCCGATGAAACACGTGCACGATACAACGAAAACAAAGCCAAAGGAAAAGAAAATGTTCGTTTTAGCAGTCTCTCCGTATGGACACCTAATATAAATATTTTCAGAGATCCGCGTTGGGGGCGTGGTCAAGAGACATACGGTGAAGATCCTTATTTGACTTCACGCATGGGAATTTCTGTAATTAAAGGATTACAAGGACCCGAAAATACAAAATACAAAAAACTATTGGCTTGTGCAAAACACTTTGCCGTTCACTCCGGACCGGAATGGAGCCGTCATACTGCAAATTTGAATAATATAGAACCACGGGATTTATGGGAAACATATCTTCCGGCATTCAAAGCATCTGTTCAAGAAGCCGGTGTACGGGAAGTAATGTGCGCCTATCAACGCCTGGACGATGAACCTTGTTGCGGCAATAATCGTCTTCTTCAACAGATTTTGCGTGATGAATGGGGATTTAAATATATTGTAGTTTCCGATTGTGGTGCTATATCTGATTTTTGGCAGAATCATAAAGTATCATCTGATCCGACTCACGCTTCAGCCAAAGGAACTTTGGCCGGAACAGATATAGAATGCGGCGGAGACTATGTCTACAGACATATACCGGAAGCTGTTTCCAAAGGACTCGTCTCCGAAAAAAATATTGATGAACATGTAATTAGATTATTGACTGGTCGCTTCGATTTAGGAGAAATGGATGATGATGCTTTAGTCTCATGGACAAAGATACCGGCTTCTGTAATCAACAACAAAGAACATCAGAAACTAGCTTTGGATATAGCTCGTCAAACAATGACATTGCTACAAAATAAAGGGAACATTCTTCCTTTAAGCAAATCACAAAAAATTGCTGTCATAGGACCTAATGCAAATGATAAAGCTATGTTATGGGGTAACTACAATGGAACTCCTGTTAAAACAGTCTCTATATTGGAAGGGATACAATCTAAAGTCAGCAAAAGTCATATTATTTATGACAGAGGATGTGATTTAACGGAAGACAAGATTATTGAAACTTGCCTGTCTCAATGTTCTATTGACGGTAAACAAGGAATGAAAGCAACCTTCTGGAACAATAATAAAAGAGAAGGTGATCCTGTCTCTTCAATTCAAATTACTCAACCTGTTAATGTCACGACTATGGGACAACATTCATTTGGACCCGGTGTAAATTTGGAAAATTTTTCTGCAAAATATGCTACAACATATAATTCTGATTTTACGGGTGAAATAGTCTTCCGACTCGAATTTACCGGTTTCGCAGAATTAAGTGTAAATGGTAAATCTTTATACAAATCGGGTTCATGGAGAAGTCGCCCATTCCGTGTTCCAATGAATGTTGAAAAAGGCAAAGCATATAATATTGAGATCGATTATTCACAATTTGGAAAATTTGCTGCCGGATTAAAATTTAATATCGGTAAAGAAAGAGTC
>Ga0172378_10006134_pt1 | contig 11233 bp, 20 predicted proteins | sample GrowelOW332metaG_FD_119755 | JGI IMG/M metagenome (GOLD analysis project Ga0172378, IMG submission 119755) | Groundwater microbial communities from an aquifer near a municipal landfill in Southern Ontario, Canada - Pumphouse #3_1 metaG | ecosystem: Environmental > Aquatic > Deep subsurface >... | reverse complement strand
GAACAAATATTAAATGGAACATATGCTAAAAAAACCATTAAGCAAATTGACACAAAAGAACTAGAAGAGTTTATAAAAGGCAATTTCAAAGATAGTATAAAGGAATGGGAGGAATAAAATGAGATACACAAAAAAGATAACTAAAAATTATGGTTGTAAAATGAATGACTATATGTGGAAAGATAATAGTTATAATCATTCAAGATTAGGCATTGATAAGTTAGGTCAATTAGAAGATATCGAAGAAGGTTTGGGAATTGATTTAATTAAGTTATTAAGTGCCAAAAGTGTATATGTAATTGAAGTTGATAAAGTTTATGAAACTCAAACACCTTTAATTGATTTTGTTAATAAGCAAATAGTTTTAGCACATTACACTACTATTAACGAATATTATAATTTTGCTGATTATGGTAAGACTTGGGCGTTTACAAAGGAAGAATTGGAGAAGAAATAAAATGAAAGAAGTAAAATTTAATAACGAACAAATCTTAACACTTATTCATTCAATGCTTGGTGGAAATATCGAATGGTATGGCGAAACTAATCACGATAATGAAGCGGATGAGCGAATTCCACAAGTTGGAGATTTAATCTTTAATTTATTAGATGAGTTAGAAGACCCATTATTATCAAAATATTATGGACATATTGGTAATGGAAGTGCCGAGCAAATGAATAGAACGGCATTAAAAGAGTTTGAAAATTTAGAAGAAGAAGTGAAAAGAGTTAGAGAGGAATTAGATAGTCATAAGGAGAAATAAAATGAAAACAAAACAAGAAATTAAAGATTGGTTGTTGGGGAATTGTGTAGATGAAAATGGTGATTTAGTAATTTGTGATATCGATTTAAGCGATTTTAAAGGCAATGTCATATTGAGTGGTTGGGAAGTTGGTGGGTGCGCAGACTTATCTTCTTGGGAGGTAAAAGGAGATTTATACCAAAGTTGTCAAAAAGTTAATGGAGATTTGTACCAACATTGTCAAAAAGTTAATGGAGATTTGTACCAAAGTTGTCAAAAAGTTAATGGAGATTTGTACCAAAGTTGTCAATCAGCAAAAAATTTGTACCAACATTGTCAAAATGTTAGTAAAGATTTGGTTTCGCAAAAACTGAAAGAAGATGAGGAATGGGCAGACTTTCAAGGAAGCAATTGCGCTGTAATTCGTGCTAAAAAGTTAAAAGAAATTAGTCTAGATGAGTTAGCCGAAATGGGCTATAAATTAAAGGAGAAATAAAATGACATTACTAGATTTACAAGAAGTTTTAGGAAATAGAATAGAAGTTTGTAAGTGTGGAGAAAACACTAAACAAGAAACTGAGAAATCTATGGTTATATTATCTATCGCAAAGCAAATGATTAATAACGCAAATGTTATATTAAGAACTGATAAATTAAGCCATAGAATGGATCGTTGTAATTATATTACTGGAGAAATTAAAGAATGTTCACCTACACCACAGAAATGAACGAGTATTTAAAATCTAATATTAATGGTATTGGTTTTAAGGAACTAGCAAGTAGGTTTAATGCAAAGTTTAATTGCGACAAGAGTATTGGTCAATTAACTAGCCATTGCCACCAAGAACTTAAATGCCATACAAAATATTATCCTAATTATGATAGAAAAGAGTTAGTCGGTAGTGTTATGTATCACAACGGCGTAAAGTATATAAAAGTTAGCACTAAAAGGCTTGATTACAAAAGTATTGCAACTTATATGTATGAAAAACTTACTGGGGAAGTTGTTCCTAAAAATTATTATGTCTTCTTCATAGATGGAAATAAAGAAAATTATGCAATTGACAATATGGTTGTATTAAAGAAGCAACAAATTATTGAAATGGGTGCAAAAGGTTGGTTAGATAATGATAATGTTGTGTTTAGGAAGACTTGCGTAGATTACTTTAAGTTAAAGGAGCAAATAATATGGATAAAATAATCAAGGAACAAGGTAGTGTAGTTCATTTTAGAAAAGATGGAACAATTGTAAATTGTCCAAAACTAGATGAAGAATTAGCAAAAATGGGATTTAAACATTTATTCTTAACTGGTAATAATGTGTTTTCACAAAAAATTAGTTTTGACGATTATATATTTATGAATATTGAGTTAGATAAATATCATATTCGTATTGTAGATAGTTATATTACATTAACAAAAGATATATCAACGCAAGATTATATTAATAATATCCAAGTTGCTTATACACAATTAAGGTTGATTGTAGATAGAATGGAAAAGGAAAGCGAGTTAGCAAAATGACACTAATAAGAGATAATTTGTCGAGTGAAGAAGTGTTAGCTACTATTGTTAAACTAAAAAAGGAATATATCATTACCCACAAGACAACAAAAGCAAATGCTTGTCAAGAAGTCTATGATGATATTCTTAAATTGATCTTATGCGAAAAGTAGCAATGTTTATATTCGGAATTGCGTTAATTGTAATTCCACTTGTAGTTGTGATTATTATGTTTGCCACACATTATGATTTTTCAAAGTTAGTTTGGTGGATAAGCATTTATGTAAGTTTAGCATCAATAATTAGTGGTGTGATTATATTAGAAAGAGCAATAAATGGGGGAGAAGATTAAATGAAAAATTATTTAAAAACATTTGTAAAAAAGAAGAAAATAAGCAACAAAGATTTGGCAAGATTATTTAATATCAGAGTTCCGTTTGTGTGGCGTGTAATTAATGGCAAGAAACCATGCCCACTATATTGGATTAATGAACTTGCTTGTGTGTATAGTCTTGATAAAAAAGAAACATACAAGTTGCTATTAAATGTGATTAAGTATAATGCCTATCTAGATTATAAACACAAAGACTTTAATAACATTTATGTAAAGGAGTATTTCAAATGAAGAAGAAATGGAGCAAAAGTATGGAAATAAATAAAATATATGCAAGGTGGCAACTTTGGTTGTCCTAAAATGTTGCTTTACCAATACTCAAATGATTTTAAAATAAAATTGTCTAGTCAATGTTGCAATGAACTTAAAAAGAAACCTATTCACAAATGGCAACGAGAAAATCATAAAAGTATTGCGATATTAGGTTTAAAGCAAGATGAAGGTGGGCAAAGAAGAAATCATAAAGGTTGTGTGGTGTTTGATAAAGACCACAATATTACAAAGTTTAAACCTTTAACCCCTGTGTCTAGTGAGTGGGAAGAGTGGTTTATAAAAAAGTATAATGTAAGTTTATGTGAGTTATATTATGTGCCTTATAACTTTAAAAGAAGTGGTTGTAAAGGTTGCCCTTACGCTCTTAACTTACAAGAACAATTAAACATTATGGAGAAGTATCTACCACTTGAAAAGAAGCAATGCGAGTTGATTTGGAAACCTATATATGATGAGTATAGGAGATTAGGTTATAGACTTAAAAAGAATGAGCATTTGAAAGGAGAATAAATGATTTATAAAATATTTTTGTGGCTTAATATTGCCCTTGTCGTGCCAATTCCACTCGTAGCGATACTACTTGCATATTTAGCCTTTGTGTGGCTACTTGCGATATGGGTTGTAGAATTAGTTGTTTATTTAACAAGAAAATTGGATATAATGTTCGTAAAGATGATTTAAGTTATAGAGAGGAAAATATTATGAAGGAGAAACATATGGGAGAAGAGAATATATTTATAAAAGAGATTTGCGAAGCTCAAGACAAGTTGTTTATGACTAATGTAGAGTTCGCAAACTACTTGGGAATAACTGCCCCAACACTTATAAGTGTTAAAAAAGGTAAACCAATATTTGCTAAAACAGCTCGTAAGATTTGTGAGAAATTAAACATCACAAACAAAAAAGTTATTGCGAATATTAGTATAAAGTATTATAGTTAAATTACACAAAAAAAGGAGAGCATAAAATATGCCAATTAAAAAACCAAACGAGTTAGACTTCTCAAACAAAAAGTATGAGATTATTATTGCGGGACTTCCGGGACTAGGAAAATCTACACTAGCACAAAGTGCCCCACGACCACTACTTGTCGACCTTGACAAAGGTATCGATAGAGTAGATGCCGAGTTTAGAAGAGATACTATGGTTGTTAATGATTATGCGAGTTTATTACAAGAACTCAAAACTGATGACCTTACCGCCTATGACACGCTTATCATTGATACGGGCGGAGTGCTTGTCGACTTTATGAAAGACTACGCTATTGCCGATAACTCAAAGAACGCCAAAAATGATGGCACGCTTGCTTTGTGTGGTTATGGGTATGTCAATAAGTTGTTTAATGACTTCCACACTTTATTAAAAAGCCTTAATAAGAACATTGTGTGGTGCTTCCACGCAAAAGAAGTAAGTGAAGATGATATTCTTAAATTAAGACTTGATGTAGAAGGGAAAACAAAGGACACTATTTGGCGTAGTGTTGATATTGGTGGGTTCATTGAAATGAAAGGCAAAGATAGATTATTAACTTTTTGCCCTTGCCAAAAGTTTTATGCCAAACAAACACATGGCGTTGCTGATAGTTATATCTTACCTGATATTCATAGCACTCATAAAAACACATTCTTAACTGACCTTATTAGCCACATTACAAACACACTTAATAGCGAAGTTAAGAGTGCTAGTAAAGACAAAGAAGAATATGAATACACTATGAATGAATTACGCCCACGCATCGACAAAGCACAAAACGAGAACGACATTAACGATTTATTATTTACATTCAAAAACACGAAGTTTGTGCTTACAAGTGAAGTAGAATTAAAAGCATTATTCTCAAAAAAGATTAAAGACCTTGATTTAAAATACAATAAGGAATTAGGTGCTTATGAAAAATCGATACCTGATAACGCCAACACTTCTAAATAATTGGCAATATCTTGTAAGCAGTGAAGGAGACTACGCAAGGCAACTCGAAGATTTTAAAACATTGCTCTTGCGTGCTCCTTCTACACCTACACAAGCCATGATAGAAGGCAATTTATTTGAAGATAATGTTTGTAGTGGCAAGGACAAAGAATTAAGCCCTATTGTAAAAGGTGGAGTGTTCCAAGTGCCTTGTAAGAAAGAGATTTACATTAAAGAAATAAATATGTATTTCTTGTTATATGGTAGAATTGATGTTTGTAAGTGTGGGCATATTTATGATATTAAACACACAAGACAATATGAAAACCCAAAGTTTTACAATTCCTACCAACACAAGATTTACCTTGTTTGTGTTCCTAATGCTACTGACTTTACCTACATTGGCAAAGACATTGCCATAGAGAGAGGCGATAAAGAAGGCGACAATTCATACTTTGAAGAAAAGTATGTAAGAAAACCTTATTACGAACACGAAATAAAAATAGGAATAATTAATATGATCGCATTCCTTAAACGCACTAATATGCTAGATACATATTTAGACAAATGGAAAGCGAATAAAAATGGCTAGCGCCAAAAGAAAGGGATAATATGGAAAATTATTTAGATATGACTGGTGCCGAAAAAGAAGGCACTGAATTCTCAAAAATTGAAGATGGAGAGTATGAAGTAGAAATTGATAGTGCTCTTGAAGGCGAGATTCCTACAACACATACACCAAAACTAAAAGTAGTATATACTATAAGAAGTGATATAGACCAAAACTTTAAAGGGAGAAAGATATTCGAAGATTGGTTTAAGAATAAAGCAACTAATGACTACAATAAAAAAAGACTTAAACAAATTATTTTAGCAACAGGAAGAGCAGAGCCAAATCAAGTCTTTCACAATTTACAAGAGATATTAGATTTTCTTGTAGGCAAACAAGTTATCGTAGTTGTAAAGAATGAAGATGATAGTTGGAATGGACAAACTCGTACAAGACTTAATGTTAAGTATTGGAAAGAGAGTCAACATAAACCAACAACAATAACACAAGATAATGAAAAAGTAGATGATGTACCTGATAGCGATTTACCATTTTAATTATATAGATAGGAGTAGATAATATGGAAGAAACGACTAATTTATTGACAACTTTACATAGAACCAAAACTTCCATAGATACAAACTATGAGTATTTAAGGATGTGGCTTGAAAAAAACGACCTTATCAACTCGAAGCACTTTGTTTGTTGGGTCACTGGGAAAATTCCTATCAACATTTATACTGGTGGCGGAGCGCAAAGCAACAACCCACAGTCGTGGGCGACATTTGATGAGTGTGTTGCCTATAAGAACACTCATTCCACTATATTGGGCGTTGGAATTATGCTAGGGCCTGATGAGACAGGGCGACAAATTATAGGTATAGACATTGACCATGTCGTTGCCAACAAATTGCTTGATACTATGGACTTTGTATTAAAAAGCATTGAAGGTTATAGTGAAATATCACAAAGTGGTGATGGAGTCCATGTCATTACATTTGGTAGTGTGCCTAATGGAGCAAGGAAAAAAGGTGGTTTGGAGATATATGATAATCTTCGCTATATTGCTCTTACTGGCACAAGAGTTTACGCAGAAACAAGTGTCTCAAAAGTAAATGATCAAACCGAAAAAATTAAAAAAGTTTACGACAAATACTTTGGTGAATCATTGAGAATGAAAGATGTTGATGATATTGAAAACCCCACTTATATGGTGGCGAAGAAGTTTATTAGAAAAAGCAACTTAATGGCTGAAGAGATAATTGAGAAAGCAACCAAAAGCACTGGTGGGGCAAAGTTTGATGCCTTATATCACGGCAGTTGGGAAGATAATTATCAAAGTCAAAGCGAAGCTGATATGGCGTTTTGTTGTATGTTGGCATTTTGGACACAAAAGAACGCTGGACTTATGGATGATATATTCCGCCAAAGCGGTTTAATGCGTGAGAAGTGGGACAGAAAAGAACGAGACACTACTTATGGGCAAATGACTATCAATAGTGCCATAAGTAAGTGTGGTGTTGTGTATAATTCGGCATTTGACTTATCTCCAGCAAACAACGAAATAGTCTTACAAGATACAAGTAGCATGCTTGACAGTCATAAGTTTCTTAATGTGGGGAAGAGTGTTAATGAAGAAGGTGAAGTTGTAGACTTCGACTTAAACGACACAGGAAACGCAAGGCGTTTTTGTACCTACTACAATGACATTGTTAAGTATAATAGTGATAGTTGTACATTTATGGTATGGAACAAGCAAAAATGGGTTCTTGACAAAAAAGAAGGCATAGCAGTGAAACCTATATTCGATAATTTCATAGATAATATGAAGAATGATATGGTTCACGAACAAGACAAAGATGTAAAAAAATTAAAGTTAAGAAACCTCGAGCGACTATATAGCCATGCTGGGAAGACAGCAGTCCTTGCGGAGTGTGGGCACCAAACAAATATGCCTACCTGCTTTGATGATTACGACACAAATGAGTTTTACTTCAATACGCCTGATGGTGTGCTTGATATTAAAAATCACACAAAAATACCAACAAATAAAAATCTAATGCAGAGTCAAATAAGTGGCACAATTTGTAGTGATATTCCCACTCCACGCTGGGACAAGTTCCTAAAAGATACATTTGTATCGCAGGAGACAATAGACTTTATTCAAATGGCGTTAGGGCAAACTCTTATTGGCAACAACAAAGAGCAAAAGTTCTTTATGCTTTATGGCAATGGAGCAAACGGGAAAAGTGTTTTCCTTGACTTGATGCAGATGATATTTGGCGACTATGCTAAAAAAGTAAAAATGGCAGTTTTTACAAGTGAGAAAATTGCCGATAACGCTGAAAGGGTATTTGCCACATTACAAAAGACAAGACTTCTCATTGCTAACGAAATCAAAGAAGGCAAAGCATTTGAAGCAGGGCTTTTAAAAGATATTACAGGTGGCGGACATATACAAGGTCGATACCTATATGGAGAAATATTTGAGTTTGAGCCAAAGTTCACTTTGTGGATGGCAGTCAACTCAAAACCATATGTAAACGATGAGAGCGATGGATTTTGGCGAAGAAGTGTTCTCATTGAGTGCCCTAATAAAATAGAAGGAAAAGACATTGATATAAACCTCATCGACAAACTTATGAAAGAAGCACCGGGCATATTAAATTGGGTGTTTGTCGGAGCAACAAAGGTATTAAACGAAGGCTTGAAACTTACTGAAAAAATGAAAAACGATGTTGTCGACTACCAATTAGAAATGAGTGCTATTGAGCGTTTCATTGAAGACAAGGTTGATCTTGTCCCCGGAAAGACTACTCGTGCTTGTGAGCTCTATAATGCTTACTATAGGTGGGCGAAGAGAGACAACACACCACCCATCAACGCAAACTCATTCGCTAGAAAAATGTCAGCGAAGTTTACAAAAATTAGAAAGAGTGATGGAGTGTATTATGTAAATTGTGATTTAAAAATAGGAGATTACTTAAATGGCTACTAAAAATAAACACAATACAATAAAAGAAGAAATGGCAAAGCAACAAGCCTATGAAGAAAAGCAACAACGCATTAAAAAAGAAATAAAATCTAAACCACACCACTTTTGGGGATTATTGTGGTATTACATTAAAAAACCATTTGTATGGATTTTTGATAACATTAAAGATTGGCGAACAGCGATAATATTCTTGATAATATTCTTATTAGTTTCAAGTGAAGTATGGGTCTCCTATTTATTGGCATTTATTAGTTGGGGAACAACATTTAGCAAAACGATGTTAGGAGTTGCTAGTGCGTGTTGGGCGTGGTGGCTTTTACCTGTTGGAAGTCCATTTATGCTGATATGTATCTCATTAACAATATTAGTTAAAGGCGTATTTAATAAAATTAGATTTAAAAATTATAAGAAAAAGGAGCAACAAGATGAGCAACAAAAAAATAGGAAATAGTGTTGAGCAACAAGCACTTGAATATTTACAAAGTTTAGGCTTCTGGACTCATTTGCTTGTGGGGAATGCTAATGGGCAACCATTTGATATAATTGCCTTAAAGGGCGACAAGGCATTTTGCCTAGATGTAAAAAATGTAGACTACAAAAGCAATATATTCCCATATAGTCGTATTGAAGAGAATCAAAAATATTCAATGGAAGAATTAAGTAAGGTATCTAGTGCTATTAGTGGTTTCATTATTTACCACAACGAAAAGTTCTATATGCTTTACTACACTTCAATTAAAACTAGCAAACTATTTGGGGCAAAAAGCACTAATGTAAATGTATTGCCATTATTAAAGGATGCTTTAATATCATGTTTGCAAGAGTAAGCAATAAATTATACATAACAAGCCCTACATTACCTGTTATTAGTTTTTGTAAGAAAGAACTCGTTGTTGCTAACCCTACATATATTACTGCTTTACGCCTTGGCAAGAACACACGCTGGACACCCCACACACTCTCCCTATACGAGATAGTAGGCGACACATATGTATTACCATTTGGATGCTTGAAGAAAGTATGGGACTTGTTTCCAGTAGCAAGTGCTTATAGTTGCGATATTAAGCCCTTGGTAAGAAATAATTTACAGGGAAGTATAAAACTCTACCCATACCAACAAAACGCCTTAAACTCAATGCTAGAAGCAAAAAATGGCATTCTCGTTGCCCCTTGTGGAAGTGGGAAGACTGAAATAGGTATTGCCCTTATTAAGGCCATTGGTGGCAGGGCATTATGGCTTACACACACCAGCGACCTATTGCGACAAAGCAAAGAACGAGCCGAAAAGTATTATAAAGGCGATTATGGGGCAATTACGGAGGGGGAAGTTCATATTGGGAAAGACATTACATTTGCTACTGTTCAAACAATGTCTAAACTTGACCTTACTTCTTATAAAGATATGTTTAGTGTGATTATAACTGATGAATGCCATAGGGTGGCGGGCTGCCCCAACAAAGTTATGATGTTTTACAAGGTATTAAGTTCCTTGTCGGCACGATATAAGTATGGGCTAACTGCCACAGAGCATAGAGCTGACAACTTAATGGTGTGTGTCTACTCAATTATAGGTGATACCATATATGAGATACAAGATAACGAATGTAATACATTAACTCCTACTTATACTCCACTTATGGTAGAGACAAAAATTGATCAAGTGGTTGTAGGTGAAGACATAATCACCCACGCACCATTAACTAAACTTCCTTATCTCGACACCGATGGCACAATTAACTATGCGAAACTTATAAGTGCGTTGAGCAATAACTTTGAGCGAAACAAGTATATAGCAAACCTTGCTAACACTTGCGGAGGGCATATATTAATATTATGTAATCTAATTTCGCAAGTAGAGGCCCTTGTAGGTTTAATTAATGGGGCGGTCGAGTTAATAGGCAAGACACCTAAAAAAGTGCGAGAGCAAGTGCTTAAGGGCGATTATAAGTGTATCGTCGCCACCTACTCATTAGCAAAGGAAGGGCTTGACAAACCTATACTTGACACTCTTATACTTGCTAGCCCACAAAAAGACTACACAATAGTGAAACAAAGTATAGGGCGTATAAGAAGACCTTGTAGTGGGAAAGATAGATGTGTTGTATATGACATAGTCGATAATAACATTGGCTATTGTTTAGGAGCATTTAAAAAAAGGAGAAAGATTATAAATGACAATTAATGAAAGAATAAGAAAAGCGAGACAAGCACACTTATTAACACAACAAGAAGTTGCTGATCTCGCTTGTTTAGACATTGCGACTGTTAATCGTATTGAGCATAATAAGGCACATTGCCCAAGGTCGATTAAAAAAGTTTGTGATGTATTAGGTATTAAATATGACAAATAAAGATTTCTTTTTATTCAATAAAAACAAGTATTCAGTAGATGACAAAAAGAACAATTTTTCACAATATGACTTAAATAGAGTTTGTGAAGATATTACTCTTATAAAAAGTTATCGTATTCCTAAACTAAAAACAAAAATTAGTTATGGAACGATAGGTGATAAGCATTGTTTCTTGGTCGTTTGCTCTACTGAATTCAATAGTGATAAGCAGCATGTTTACATAGAAATGCGAGACATATTAGACTTAAAAGATGTTGAGAAAATATGCTACATAATTTATGAAACATACAAAGCAAACATTAATAACCGCACAAAAGAAAAGCACTCCGCCTAGGAGTGCCTTTTTTTTATTCTTTTTTTTGTTCTTTTAAGACTTCAGCAAGTTGTCCCGCCTCTATCATTTTGAGCCAACGCGAGTGTTTCTCTTCTTCTTTAATAATAAAGCCAAACGCCTTGTTATAAGGCTCACGATCATTATCGTTAATTACTTTTAAAACATTTTGATAGCCAGTTATT
>Ga0172378_10006133_pt1 | contig 11234 bp, 10 predicted proteins | sample GrowelOW332metaG_FD_119755 | JGI IMG/M metagenome (GOLD analysis project Ga0172378, IMG submission 119755) | Groundwater microbial communities from an aquifer near a municipal landfill in Southern Ontario, Canada - Pumphouse #3_1 metaG | ecosystem: Environmental > Aquatic > Deep subsurface >... | reverse complement strand
GTTGTTAGCTTCGCTTCAAGCAAGATAATTATCATCATACCTATCATTATAGGAACGTTCAAAAATTAGAAAATAACAATTCAAAATCAATCAGTATGGCAAAGAATTTCAAGGATGCTCAGGCAATGGCTCTTGTCAGCAAGACCGAGCAGCAGGTGGAGAACGGTTTAGAAAGCGTGGCTAATGAGCCAGCAGTGGATGAAACCGCAAAGAATATTTCTGGCAGCAATGCCAACAATGGCAAAGGGAACACTGGTAACAGTGGTGCCGACAACAGCAATGCCCACAATGCACCTGAAAAAGAGAATGCCCACAATGCGCCTGAAAAGGAAGAAGAAAAGGGCGAGTTCTTAGGCAGTTCCTTTGATGGCGGAGAGATACTTACCAGTCGTAAGGTGATGGCGGAACCGACGAAGGGTGTGCAGGTGCCTATGCCGGAAAGTATCTACATGCGCATGATGATGTACAAGCTTCGCAACAACGTATCGCTAAAGGATATGCTCGTCGAGGCAACGCGCTATTGGCTCGACGCAATGGAGAAGAAAGAGAAGCGGCAAAGAAAAGGTTAACTGACATGCAGGTTGTCGTAAAGAACATAGCAGGTTGTCGTAAAGAACATAGCATGTTGTCGTAAAGAACATAGCATGTTGTCGTAAAGAACATAGCAGGTTGTCGTAAAAGAAAAAAGGATTAGTATTGATTATCAATAAGTTACGAGCCGCAAAAACCGATTAATTATAATTGGTATAGTAAATACTATACTATTAATTACAAGTTTTCAAGTAAACTTGACAAATAATAGAATTATTATTATAGTTATAATTACTGGAGATGTTTCTATTGATTATCAATCAGTTACGCAAATATTTTACGACAATGTGCTATGTTGTTTACGACAAGTTGCTATGTGTTTTGCGACAACATGCTATGTCGATTACGACAGATTGCTATGTCGTTAATATAATAAGACTATGGATAAAGATAACAAAGACAAAAAGCAGTTACCGATTACCGTATCTGATCTTGATAAGGAGAGGTGGATTAAGACTCCCGTTCCGTATGTGCAGCAGGGCGTTACTCTTAACAAAATGCAGCAGGACGTAATGTTTATGGTAAGCAAGCAAATGCAAAGCTATGTCAACGATTTCTTGGGTAAGTCGCATGATGATACGTTCCCGCAGCATTCTGCAATACCAAACGACGCGTTTCAGAAAAATGGCATGTTGTTGGTACGTCTAAAGATGAGTGATTTGGTAGATGTCTATGCTTATAGTCGCTTAGAGGCTGCATTGAAAGACCTTTATAAACTTCACGTGCGTACTGAGCACTTTGAACAAAAGAAAAACCGGGATGGAGAGTTGATGTACGACCGGCATGGAAATCCGAAGTACATGCACTATAATGACATCATGCCGATGTTTTCACGTATTTCTTTTCCTGATAGTAATAGTAATGGTAATGATACGTCGATAGAGGGCAATGATGGGCGCAAGGCTGGTTATATTGAGATGGAAATTAACAGTTCTGTTGTTTCTACTGTGTTTGACATGAATCACGGCTTTGTCGAGCATCTTGCCCGTATTGCAAAATATAGTAATAACGATGCAACGTCTAAACTTTATGTTTATCTAAAAATACGCTCGTATCAGTTGAATACCAGGACTTTTAAGGTAACGCCAGTGGACTTAAAAAAAACTACCGGACATATTATTTTTGACTTAAAGACCGATCAACTTGCGAAAGAGGATTATCCCCGGTGGAATGATTATGTACGTAGGGTGATTGAACCGGCAAAGAAAGACTTAGACCGGCTATGCTTAGAAAACAACAGCGAGTTTTCTTTTGAATACCATTGTGTGTATAATAACGGACGGGGTAGGGGAGTGCCTGACTATGTAGAGTTCACACTTCATGCCTCGCGCCTGGGTATTGCGCACAAGCAAAACAAAGGGAAGTCGCAAGGTGTCATCATGCAAAGCTTGTTTGAGAATGAGCCAATGACAATGAAGGAGCAGGATAGGCGCAATTGGTTAGCGGTAGTGAAAGTGTTCAATGGTCGTGGCGGATTGAAGCCGTTGTTTAGTCGTGCAACATTTGTTGATGCAAGGAATGTGAAAGATGACAGGGGTGTGGTGCGGCATCTCTTTGCCATCAGCATGTGCCAGGAGGATCATGCGAAGATGAGTGAGCCAAAGGTCATGGCCGACTATGAGAAGTTCTTAAAGAAAATAAAGGAGATGTTCGGTACGAAGTATTATCCGGCTCTCTATATATTCAAGTCCAAATAATATTGATATTATGCTTGCTTGTGTGAAAGTTTGTCCCTAAGTTATCTTTCTTCATTCTTATCTTTGGAGTAAATAAACAATTATCAAAGTATAGAATTATGAAAGCTAATAATGTTTTTATTTACCTTGCGAGCAAGGTTGCAAGTAGGTTTGCAAATATTAAAGTAAACAACATTGCTTGTTTACTTGTTTTGTTAGTTCCTTTGTTTGTAAGTTGCAAGAGTAGCAAGATGGTGGAGAATACGCGCAGCGTGAATGTCTTACAGCAGCAGACAAAGCAATCCGTATCAGTGAAGGACAGTGGCAATGTGGCTGTTGTTGTTGCCAGTGCTGACAGCAATAGGGTAGGGGAGCAATTGCGTGATAGCATACATGATCAGGATAGTGTCTATATCCATGAAGTAACAGAACTTGATGGCAACGGTAAGATTATAAAGCGCACGATAGACAAGACCAGCACGCACAAGAAAGACAGATTTGCAGTTAACAGCACGCAGAAAAATCACTCATCGGCCAATCAACAGCAACGAAACGACAGTCAAGTATCGGTAGCAGCTTTGAATATTGATAGCATACTGGCAAAGACCGACTCCATATCAGCGAGCAAAGTAATCACCCATCCGCAGAAGCATGATTTTTTTTGGTGGATAGGTATGATTGAGATTGTTTTCTTTGTCGTTATGGGCATTGTGTGCCTCGTTTGCAAGCTATGGCAGCGATATATCAGGAAACCTTAGTCGCAGTCGCGGTAGGAAGGATGCCATGAGGATGGGTCGTATCTTTCTTTAACGAGCAATACAGGCTCGTCCTGTAAGCTGACTGACATTTCAAATCCTTCTTTCTCCAATAAAGACAGATAGATGGTAAGCGGATCACCGCAAGGGCAAACGTCCGCTTTAAAAAAGTTGCGGAGCCGTATCTCATTATAGACTTCTGTATTGTAGTCCTGTTTGCTGACCGGCTGATATTGCCGACAAAAGGCATCCACCTTTTGTACTGCAACGAAATCCATTAACTTAGGGGCTTTATCCTCGTCTTTATTTTTACTCATACGTAAGATTAAGATATTGAATGTTATGTTTTGGCAAAAGTACGAAAATTTTTTGGATATTATGTCCATTCAATTTGTCAATTTAACTTTTTTGCTTATCTTTGCACCGAAAATTGATTATTAAGTCTATGCAACAGCGGTATTATTATAAATTCCATGATGGTGATTTGCAGCGTGGCACACGCGGTTTTAAGATGATGCGGTTCCATCACAGTGCCTATCGTGCAGAACTGGAGGCGCAGAAATACTGCAAGAAGATGGGAGCTTCCGAGTGGATCAGCGACCCTAACTTCTTTGCCGGTGGCGTGTCCTATCTTATCTTTGCCGATGAGCGCAAGGTGAATACCAGCGTTTGGCGTAAGGACATGACCGATGATGGCAATGGTTGTTATGTACCTAATGTTTGCGTCTATGATGGTATGGCTTTTATGTCTGACAAGATGCATCCGAGCAATACCCGTGATAGGATTTATAGTGGTAGTGGAAAGACTTTCGATGAGATAAAGAATAAGTTCGACTTGCAGGATTGGGCAAAGTGGTTGCGCCTTGATGTGAAAGGACTCACTGACGAGGAAATTACTTCTGCCATTCATATCGCCGTATCTGGTAAGAAGTTCTATTCGCTGATGCGCCTTGTGCCAGCAGGAAAGATCGTAGAAAAACCCAACGGCAAAAAGCGATATACGCAAAATCAGATGAAGGCTTTGTCTGCCGAGCGTATGCGTCTTTCATTGCCAGTGGTGCCAACGTCGCGGTTCTATGAAGTCGTGGGCGCAGACTTACGCAGTGATGCCAATCAGGAAGGAAAGAAGAAAGGTATAGGAAATACACCTACCTTCTTCCATTACTTCCACAACTTCTATATTTCGCTTGACTATCCTTGCAATAGCGAGGATATGAAGCCTCTGTCAGTTGCTGAATATATGCAGGCGCAGCGCGATTTTGAGAAGTTCTGCAATGAAAAGAAAGAAACAAAATAGAAAGGTTAGCAAGGTTTTTTACAGGTTTTATCATACGATTAGTAGATTAGTTTTTAGTATTAGTTTTTAGTTCAAGGTAAATGATTGTTATTAGGTAACAGAAATCGATAGGAGTATTGATTTTGAACGTTATTATTTTTGAGAAGATTAGAATGCCGGTATGCGTGAGCACACCGGCATTTTCTGTTGTGTCCGCCTAAGCAGTCTTAAATCTGTTTAGGCGTAAAGGGCACTATCAGCGTTGTGCGCTTTCCCCTTTGTTGTCCGATACCAGGTCGCTGTCGAATGAAAGGTAGCCCCCTTTGTTCTTTTCTATTTGAGCCAGTTGTGCGTTGAGCATCTTGATCGTCTCGTTCTGACTGTTGATAATGTCGTAGAGCTTATCGCGCAGTCTTTCGTTGCGCTTGATGAACTCCGTGCGCATGGCTGTTTCGTGGGCACGCGCCTCGTCCTTGATGCGCATAATTCCCTGTTGACATTTCAGTTCCATTTTCAATAGAGCGATATTGTCGGTATCGTTCTCATTGATGGTCGGTGTAGGGATAGGTGTAGGTGCAGGAGTCTTACTGCTATTGTCGGGCGCGTTGTTATCGTCCGACTTTTCATCTTTCGCAGGCGTTTCCTTTGAAGAAACCGGCATTGACGGATATTCCGCTGGCATGTGTGTTTTCTGATGAAAACGTGGTGCCGGGTTCACGTTCTGCCGGTTGCCCCGCTCGCTGTCCTTGGGATAGCCACCGATGGGTTCGTATTCCTCTTCCGATTGCGGACGGCGGATCTTTTGCGGTGCGTCATCGTCCATATCGAAGAAGAAACAAGCAAGCGGAATAGAAAAGGTGTTGCACACGCGCAGGATAGTCTCAACGGGCATAGGCCGTTCCCCATTCTTCCATGCGTTCATACTTTTGTTGTCCTGTGTACCGATGCAGTTCAGTATACGGCGGTTGCTGATGTTGTTCTCGGTCATCCATGACTGCAAGAACTTGTAATTATAACGATACTCCATAATAACAGAATTTAGAGTTATACGATAGTTGATTTTGAACGTTTTATTTATGTATTGTTTCTTTCAAAATGTTAAAATCCAAAAATAAAATGGATAATACATTTGTGATAACAATATTTTGTTTACCTTTGCATACAAATTTACAATATATATATTAGACTAAGAAATGAAAATGTCTGTTTTTGACAAAATCTTGCAAACAAAAAGTCCATTAGGGGTAGACGATTTATCCCCTGACGAAAAGAAGGCTTTGTTTGCGTTGTTGGTGCAGCATGGCGCCAGCAATGGTTTTGCTTATGACCGTTTCTTTCAGAAGGGTTTTCATCCCTGGGAGCTTGATGGTGTAGATGCCATTAAGTCGGACTTCCTCAAGGCGCATGAGAAAGAAATGATGGAAAGCGAGGATGCCGACGGAACCAAAGGTTATGCTTTCGCTTTGTCGCTTGACAATAGCGATGGCGGTTTCTGGCGTGCCATTGGTCAGGTGCCAGGCTTGATAACAGCCTTTAAGAACATCATGCACGAAAAAGGTATGATGAGCGATGTAACAATCATCAAGCGTTTCAACGCTGATGATTGGAAACCTTACGAGCGTTGTGGTGTTAGCAAGATCATCAGCGACTACGTGCAAGCACAGAAAGGCGCGGCATGAACTGGAGGATAGCAGGGTATGGCTTTCGCTATTTTGCGCGGTATGGCACGGCGTGGTTCATTCCGCAGCGTGTGGCCTATTGTGTGATGGTGGAGGATGGCGTGATAACGTTCCATTTTCGCGGTATCTCCTTTCGCACGCTCTGCAATATCTTCACGTTTCTTATCCCATCCAACGGCAAGGGTGCAGCCGACGACTTTGTGATGTCGCGTGAGCATGATTTCCGTTATCTCAACGGGCACGGCTATTGGCGTTGGCAGGTAAGCATCGTAAACTTACATGATCGTTTCTGCTCGTTGGAAGATTTGATATTACTCGTCGAGAGCCGTTTCAAAGCTTCCGCGATAGGCACTATACAGCAAATGCCGGTTGATGACTTCCTGAATATGACAGATGCCGGACGATGGAACTTTGATTGTAGAACAAAAATTAGAAAACTAAAGATAAAACAAAAATGAAGTTACTTGATATTACCTTCGACTTAGAAACCACATCCCTTAGCGCCAATGCAGCAATCTTGCAGATAGGTGCCGTGGCGTGGGATAGAGAAAATCGCAATACTCCGTTTATTGTAAGTAAGAAAGATGAAGGCGATACCTTTTTCTTGTACAATGTAGCGTTGAACGGTCAGTTTGTTGGTGGTTGCGACTTCGACAGAGATACGCAGGAATGGTGGCAAAAGCAAGACGAAAAAGTAAAACAGACGCTCAACGGCAAAAGTGATACGGTTGAGAAATCTATTGGTGACTTCTTCGGTTATATCGACAGATTGAAGAAATCGACGAATGCCGATGAAGTTAATCTTTGGTGCCAAGGTCCTGATACCGATATTGCTATCTTGAAATCGGCCATGTCGCGCTTTATGGGAGTAAAGCTGCATGATTTCCCAATTGAGCACACTCGTTTTCGTGATGCCCGCACTTTTGTTCTCGAAGGCGGCTTGGCTTATGCAATAGTGTGTGCGCGTAGAACTGGTAGAACTGGTGGTTATCTCTTTGATGTTTCTAAAAATGAGTGGTGCGCTATAAAAAACGAATGGGTGAAGAATCCGAATATGGTTTATAAGTATATCCCGGAGATACCCAAAGAAACAACCGACATCTTAAACAGTCTTGCTAGTGGTGGCACTCACAATGCCCTTTGCGATGCCATCCGCAGCACATGGAACGTCTGGTGCATTATGAACCAGTACATCCCAACTGACAAAGACTGACTCTTCCCTTTTATTCAAAACAACAAATGAGATATTCCCCTATTATAGACACACTGGCGGCATTACCGCTCACGCTGTTGGTGAAGCCGTCGGACACGCAGCACGATGCCGACCGCATTGCGTGCTTCTGTCCGTTCTGCAAGGGGAAGAGCACGACACCGCATTTTATCATATACAAGAATATCAAGGGTGGACTCTATGGTACCCCCGTGATGAAATGGATGTGTACCGAAACCAAGCGCACCGGCTATGGAGCCGTCGAGCTGTTGGCAGCAGTGAGGGAGTTGCCGATGGATGGCGATGACCTACGCCAGGTGTGCTTGGAATTGGCTAAGTTGCAGGGTATCGACTACCCCGAACTTTATCAGCGCGACTTGCGTACCATTGCCGAGCGACCGCAACAGACTTTTACGTTTATGCCTACGGCTGATTTTACGCCGCAGGAGTTGCAATCGTTAGGCTGTACGGTCAAGCTCGATGCCAAAGGCGTTATCCGTTATGGCTTTGACACATGGCGCGAGAACAGCAGCTATTTCACGCCGGATATGATTAACAAGGATTTCCGAATCTACTCCTTACAGAGCGCGACCCTTCCAGCAGTCATGCGCAAGGGAGAAGAAGTGTCCGAGGTTATCCACGGCACACCATTCAATCCTTTGTTCGTATGTTTCACTGATGACAGTATGCAGTGCGGCTGTCTGTTCCGTCCCGGTACAGATGAAGCACCTATACCCTTCTCCAACAACGACGAGGACACGCCTCGCAAGATTGGCCGCTGGCTCACTGGCGACCGCGTTTTTGCATTGGCAAAGAAATATGCCGATGAGCGCACTACGGGCGTGCGTCGTGCCATCGATGAAGTATCGACGATGGAGGATGTCAAAGAGATTAATACTGTATGGCAGGGCAAAGACCAGGTAGATGTACCGATTGAAGATAAGGACATCAAGGCGCGTGCGGTAGTCTATTGCACCACACCGCAGGATGCCGTGGCTACGTTCTATCACTTGCAAGCACTCCGACATACCTACACCGAAGGCAGCGACGCAAAGATATATTATCATGTTGCCTTTACTTACGGGCGCGTTGACTTTTCTACGGTTCACCATCGGCAGCTGGCTCGCTTTGCTGATAACGTTTATATTCTCTTTCCCGGCGATATGAAGTCGTTGCGTATCTCGCGCATGATTTGCCGTCGTCATCGTGATGTTTACCGTGCGCAGTTACCCGATACCTTCCATAGCGTCGTCTATCAGCGTTATGCCCGGCTCTACAATCGTCCCGTGCATACGGTGCGCGATTTCTTCCTCGCTTACAACATGCCCTATGAGGAGCGGTACCGTTACGATGGCGACCTGAACAAACTGTTCAGCAAGTGTTTCTCATCGGCTGTTACAACCAATCCGTTTGAATATAAGGAGAACCGCGACCGCAATGGCAATCTCAAAGAGACTTACTACATCATCAATCCTGCAACCGTGTGGGAGTTCATGGCAAGTGAGGGCTATGTGCGTGATGTCGATGATGAAAGCACAGATAAGATAGGACGTTTTGTTCATCTTGACTGGCCTTTTGTCGATGAGCTCGATAAACCGTCGATGGTAGCAGCTGCCAACAGCGCATTGGTTGAATATGCTAAATCGGTAGCGCGTACCGGCACCGATGACTTTGTACTGATGAAGCAAGCCGTAGCGCACAGCAAGGAGATTAACGAAAAGTCGATTGCCGCCATTCCTCCTTTCAAGGTGGACTATACTGGCGGATATGGCAAAGACGTGGAGCATTTCTTCTATGAGAATGGGGCTTTGCGGATCACCAAGACCGACATCCGTTTAATTCCCTATACGCAGCTTGATTTCAACGTTGATCGCAGCGAGGTGCTCCACTGGCGTTATGCCACACCGTTTAAGGACGACAACGTACCTTTTACAATTGATGAAAACCCCGAATACATAGGCCGCAAAGATCTCATAGAGGAACACCGCAATCAGACCGACGACAACGGGCATCCTCTTTACACCTTGCAGCAGATTGCCCAGCAGCGCAGCGACCTTAGCGTTTGGGGACGCTTGCACCGCTGGCTGATAGACTTTACAACATCTAATATCCGCGACATGTGGCCGTCGCTCCGTGTGCTCCGCGGCTTTGCCAACGAGCATTGGGATGTTGAAGAGGAACTGTTGCGCAATGGCAGCGACTTCGACGATGACCAGATGGCGGAACTTAACGGCCACTTTGCCAATCTTATCTTTTGCCTTGGGCGCATCCTTTGGCGGTACCGCGACAGCAAGAGCAACTGCCTTCCCTATCTCATGGAGAATACCGTCGATAACGAGCGCAAGGCACAGGGCGGTAGTGGTAAGAGCTCTTTCGTGAAAGTCTTTGCCGCGTGTGCCGGTTACGTCTATAACGTGGACTGTAAGAACCTTGAGGATAAGAACAACCTTGCCAAGTCGTTGGCTACTTTCCGCTTGCACCATCACCGTGTCATCCACTGGGAAGATTGGGAGAGCCGCGACAGTATCAAGATGCTCTACAACTTCATTACGAGCGGTATCAGTGTGCGTAAGATGTTCGACAACGCCAAACAGATAGAACTTGACGGTTCGCCTGGTATGATCGTCAGCAGCAACTATCCGCCGTCCGATATGGATGACTCCAGTATGCGCCGTTTGTGTATCGGTGGTTTCTCTCACCGCTTCTGTGGCGAGAACAGCATACAGAACCGGGCGGCACGTCAGATTTCCGACATCATGCCTGACTTCACGACTGGCAATGTCGATAATATGAAATTGGAGACGCGCAATCAGATTGCTTATATCTGTGCGCTGGCCGTGCAGTTCGTGATGAAGTACGACGAAAAGGTAGATGCACCGCAGGATGATTTGCGCTACCGCACGTTGGTTCGCTCGCTCAGTGATAGCTTTGTCCGCTTTGCTCAGAGCTTCTTTGAGCAGGACTGGATATATGGCAATCCTGTGGATTTGGACTCAGCCATGCAAGAATACATCCGCGACTACACCGATGCCAGCGACTCTAAGGCTGACAAATATTCGCGCAAGGCGTTCTATCAGCGCATCCTCGACTATTGCCAGACTATCAATGTCGTGTGCAATCCGCCACGTCTCTACAAGAAGGACAGCCGCGAGGAGCGTCGTCGTTACTTATCTTTAAAGGCATGGGTAACGGAAATCTATTTTGCGGGCAATGAGTGGAAAGGCGATACCACGGTTGAACCGAAGGCCATCCGTCAGTTGGAACAGTCGCAGTACGTCGTTTTCTTCTATCGTACCGACAAAGACAAGATACCGGCAGGACGCGACGAACTGATGCAGCACTATAAAGACTTCATCCGTCAGCCCGACCCCGCACCCTTCCGCGATGAGAACGGCAATGTAGTTGCACTCACCGATGATGAGAAGCAACGCTTGCAGGACTATCAAGACCGCAAGCAGGGCAAGAAACGCTATGCGGCACCACAACAGGAAACAGCAGCGGTGAAACAGCAGGACGAGGACTTACCATTCTAAGGAAGTAAACATAATATTCTATGAAGTAAATATAATATTCACATTCTAAAACGTTACAATTATGGCATCATTTTATGGAACCATCGATTTAATGAAAATCAAAGGGGCTAAAGTTCTGTCAGGACTTGACGAAAAGCACCCGAAGATGAACTACGTGTGCATCCCGTGCGTGAACTATTCGGGTGTGGAGCTAAAGAGTGGCGACAACGGCACCTACCGCGCTACGCTCCCTATCAACCTTTGGCCATTGCCGGAGTCGTACCGGCAGAAAGCCATTGCCTCTCGTGCCAGCCGTGGCGAGGACGTAACTAACTTCAATCCGCCATCGCACGGGGCGGATGTCAACTACGATTCAGACTTTCGCGAGAAGGCTATGGAGGCCGCAAAGAAACGCATCCTCACCGAGCACCCTGACTGGAAGGACGCGCCGGAGCATGAGCGCGAACTGAAAAACGAGATATACAACGCCGTGCGCATCAAGCTCGGCAACATCTATGCGCATGTCGCTCAACCG
>Ga0172378_10006132_pt1 | contig 11236 bp, 8 predicted proteins | sample GrowelOW332metaG_FD_119755 | JGI IMG/M metagenome (GOLD analysis project Ga0172378, IMG submission 119755) | Groundwater microbial communities from an aquifer near a municipal landfill in Southern Ontario, Canada - Pumphouse #3_1 metaG | ecosystem: Environmental > Aquatic > Deep subsurface >... | reverse complement strand
GTCGAAAAATCAAATCGTCCAAATAATTGTTTTTCTCGATGTCCAGCTTTAATGGTGTTGCTAAAAGAGAAACTGCCATCCTCAGATCGTTCAATACCAAGGCTATCTCCAGCACCACCATTATACCCACCGTCTTTTGCCTGAGCCCACACAACCGGCTTGAATGGAACCACAATGGAAGCATCACTTTCATTCACAAATTCACTTGGCGTTATCTTCACCGTTATCATATAGTCTTCGCTTTTATTTGATGTGATAAATGGATAAAAAGAACCGACCCATTCATCAGGCTGAGAAATATCAAAATAATACCCATTTCCCTTTAACACTTCACTGTATTCAGTTTGGTCCACTTCATACAAGGTAGAAGCATCGGAAATAGAGGTACTGTGAACAATACCAAAAAGCGGTGTAGATTCTGTAATAATACCGTTGATTTGAATATTTAAATTATTATCTTTTGCACAAAGCTCTGTTACCATACCTATTAGGAGTATCACCATAATTATATATTTTTTATGTCTATCTCTCATATATTTTTCCTCAGTTATTCATTGATGGAGAGCTTTGTAGAGACACACCTTTTCTTCAAACAATCCAAAGCGTATCAATAGACAAGTGTTCTTCTTTTCTTCTCTTATTCGTCTTCTCTATAGTACCACAATTAAGACACATTGACAAAAAATATCGTAGCGATAAGGAATAACTTTCACTTTGTGACAGTTATTAAACTCATTAATTCGACATATTAAAGGCAGAAGGTAAAGGATGAATCAATAAAAATTAAAACCAAATAATGCCAAAAGGGTAAGCCATCTCCCTTTTACTCATTGTATCTCTTATTATAACACAGTAAAAAACTTAACAATTTTATTTTTCATCAAATTACGCTTTTTTACAAGAAGGATGTTATCACTTTGAGCTTTCCATCAATTTTTTTCATATTCTATTATATATATATCAAACACACCTAAATTTACTTTTATTAATCTCTTGTGCGAACTTCTGATTTTTGTTATTGATACAATAACAACTTACGTAAGGAGAAATCTTTGAATAGGAAATCATACTTATTGCTCATGTCTCCGGGGTTAGTATTACTTTTGTTTTTTCTTGTTGCTCCCATCATTAAGATTCTAACAACAACAGTAATCACACCTCAAGGTCTTTCACTTTCGAACTACACAAAGTTCTTTCGTGACTCCTATTATATGGCAATCTTTGTACGAACACTGAAGATTGCAATTGTCACAACGCTTTTTTGCGCACTACTAGGAATTCCAACGGCCTACTTTATTTCATTGTGTGGGGCTCAAAAGAAGAAAATTTTACTCTCGGTGTCGGTCTTCCCCCTTCTCACGAACTCGGTCATTCGAAGTTTTGCATGGATTAATATTCTGGGTAAAAATGGTGTTGTCAATTCACTCTTATTACAACTACATCTCATTAAAAGTCCTCTCAACCTCCTCTATACCGATTTTTCTATCACTATGGGGCTTATTTATCTCTTCCTGCCTCTCATGATTATTTCACTCGTCGGAGTGATGGATAATATTGATCCAAGTTTCATGGAAGCGGCAGAGAGTATGGGTGCGAATAGAGTCCGAGCCTTTATGAAGGTCATCTTTCCTCTTTCTCTCTCCGGTATTATTGTCGGAAGCGTCCTGGTTTTTACCGGTTCACTCACCGCCTACACCACCCCGCAGTTATTAGGAGGCAATAAACATCTTGTTATGTCAACCTTTATATACCAAAAGGCTATGACCATTGGTGACTGGACTGGTGCAAGTGTTATTGCAACCGTCATGATTATCACCACAATCATTGTCATTAAGCTACTCAATATGTTAGCAACGAAACTTGACAGGAGAGAAAAAGATGGCAACTAGAAAAAATACCCCTCTCACCATCATTGCAATCATTGTTTTTGCTTTTTTAATTCTTCCACTCGTGATTATTACCATTACCGCTTTCGGTGGTGAAAATACCATTGTATTTCCTATTAAATCGTTCTCGCTCAAATGGTTTGCAAACGTCTTTAACAGTGAAACCTTTGTGACGTCCTTTTTATTAAGTTTGAAACTTGCCCTTTTAGCAACGGTGCTTGCACTACTCGTCGGTATCCCTGCAGCCTATGCGCTTGCTCGTCACTGGGAAAAAGGAAATACCTTTTTAAAGAGCTTTTTCCTTTCTCCAACTCTTGTTCCTGGCATTGTACTCGGTTTTGCCCTGTTCCAATTTCTCATTATTATTCTGCAAATTCCTCTCTTCATAGGACTCTTACTTGGACACTTTCTCACCGTTCTTCCCTATATCATTCGTATTGTCGGTGCGAGTATGGAACAGGTTGATATTTCGATAGAAGAAGTTGCATGGTCATTGGGCTGTACCAAACCAAAAGCATTTTTTAAAGTCGTTTTACCCAACATTTCTAGTGGGATTACCTCTGCTTTTATGCTTGCATTCATCAACTCATTTAACAATATTCCTGTTTCAATGTTCTTGACAGGTCCTGGTGTCAGTACCCTTCCGACGACCTTAATGAACTATATCGAATACTATTATGATCCGACGGTTTCTGCCGTATCGGTCATACTCATGCTTGCAACCATTGCAATCATGTATCTTGTGGAAAAAACACTCGGCATTGGCGCCTTACTGGGTTAGGAGATACTATATTATGGCATTTATGGATTTATCAGATATTTGTGTAAGTTATGATGGAAAAACCAACATACTTAAGGAACTAGACTTGAGTGTAAAAGAAGGAGAGTTAGTTTCTCTTCTCGGACCTTCAGGGTGTGGTAAAACCACAACACTGAGAGTAATCGGGGGTTTTATTCCTCCTGTTTCAGGAACCTTTACATTAGATGGAACAGACATGACCCATGTTCCGGTACATAAGAGAAACTTTGGTTTTGTTTTTCAAAGTTATGCCTTATTTCCTCATTTAGATGTTCGCAATAATGTTGCTTTTGGTCTCAAACTCCAGAAGATGGAACAAAGCCTTATCGATACAAAAGTCAATGAAATGATGGAAATCTGTGGTCTCACTGAACTGAGTGACCGATTCCCAAAGAATATGTCAGGTGGACAGAGACAAAGAGTAGCACTTGCACGAGCCTTAGTACTTGAACCAAAACTACTCCTGTTGGATGAACCTCTTTCTAATCTTGATGCAAAACTTCGTATTTCCATGAGACTCGAAATTAAGAAACTGCAAAAGAAAATGGGTATTACCACCATCTTTGTCACCCATGATCAGGAAGAGTGTTTCTCTATCTCCGATAGAGTTGCCGTCATGAACAAGGGGAAAGTTGAAATGTTTGATACCCCTGAAAATATTTATACCACGCCAACAACAGAATTCGTTGCTCGTTTTATTGGTTTTGAAAACTTCATCGACTTTACAAAACTTGAAGAACACACCTATAAAGCGCAAGATGGCTCACTCTTTCACACCGATGTAATCAGTGTAAAGGATCAGTGCAAAGCAACCATTCGTCCCGATGATATTAAAATTATCAATGATGTAAACATCGCCGAAAATAGTATTACGGGTAAGATTATTGTCAGAACATTCCTCGGCAAATCATACCAGTATGAGATTCATACAAGACTGGGACGTTTTTTAGTCAATGGTGATATTGAAGACGTCCACAAAAGAGAAGAAATTGTTACTATTTATTTACCTAGTAACAAATTAATTTTATTGCAATCATAAAACAGGTTCAGCCTGCAAGGAGAAATAAAAAATGAAAAGAATTGTAATGAGCGTATTAATTGCAAGCATTGCAACAGTGGCTTGCTTTGCCCAAGGTTCAAAAGAAACCGGTAGCCAAAAACCACGTACCCTCGTCGTGTCAACATGGGGTTTAAGTGAGGATGTCTTACATGATGATGTGTATGGTCCTTTTGAAGAAGCAAATAACTGTAAAGTTGTTCTTGATGTTGGTGGTACGTCCAGTCGTTATACAAAGTATGCAGCAAACCTCAAAAATAACAACATTGATGTTATTGAATTGTCACAGACAAAAGCATATGAAGGCATACAAAAGGGCCTCTTTGCAACACTTGATGAATCAAAGATTCCTAATACTGCACTGTTAATTCCTGCAGCAAAAGATTTAATGGAACAAGGATTTGGTCCAGCATATACCCTCAACTCAATTGGTATTATCTACGATAGAGAAGCTGCTGGTATTGAAATTAAAGATTTCTCAGACCTCTGGAACCCTGCATTAAAGGGCAAGATTTCTATTCCAGACATTGCAACAACCAACGGTCCTGCTATGGTTTACATGGCAAGTAACTATATGGGTGTTGATATCACCACCGATAATGGTGCTGCTGGCTTTGCTGGTCTTGAACAACTCAAAGACAATATTGTGAAAACTTATGCAAAATCAAGTGACCTTGCAAACATGTTTGCTTCAGGTGAAATCAGTGTTGCTATCGTTGCTGACTATGGTATTCCAACCGTTAAACAGGCTGATCCAAATGTTGAATTTGTCTATCCTGAATCAGGTACCTACAGTAACTTTAACACCATTTATGTCAACCCAAATTCAAAGAACATGGATCTTGCTGAAACATATATCAACTGGAGAATTAGTAAAGAACTTCAAGAAAAGACTGCTCTTACTCTCAATGAAGCACCTACCAACAAAGAAGTAATCTTAACCGGTGAAGATGCTGTCAATAAAACCTATGGTGATGTTGCCCTGAAGGCTAAGAGTGTCAATACTGAATTTGTGAATGCAAATAAAGAAAGTTGGATTGATAGTTGGAACCATATTTTAAATAACTAGGAGTGCGTAGATATGGATGTTCTGTTTAAGAATGGCTTTGTTTTTATCACCTTTTTGAAGGTCTTTCAAAAAAAAGACCTCTTCGTTCGAGATGACACCATTATCTTCATGGAAGATGACCTTTCCTCTCATACCGCCGATAGCATTATCGACTGTACCGGTAAATACTTAATCCCAGGCTTAATTGACATCCATATGCATATTGAAAGCTCTATGACCACTGCTCAGGAGTTTTCCAAAGCAGTGGTTCCTTTTGGCACCACAACGGTGGTTGCCGATGCTCATGAAATGGCTAACGTCATGGGCCTTGATGGTTTACAAAAATATTTGCAATACAAAACCATCCTTGATATCTTTTATGGTATTCCCTCTTCCGTCCCATCCACTTCACCTCGCTTAGAAACAAGCGGGAGTGCCATTGGTGCAGAGGAAGCAGTTGCTCTGCTTGCCAACAAAAATGTGGTATGCCTTGGTGAAGTAATGAACTTCAAGGGCTTAACGACAGAGGGAGAGAGTACCATAAAAGACCTCATACAAGCCGTAAGGAAAGAGAGACCTTTCCTTCCTCTTGAAGGTCATTGTCCTCACCTTGAGGGAGAGGATCTCTCACTTTTCCTTGCAGCAGGTATTGATGCCGATCATACCCAACAAGACCCTGTTGGTCTGTATGAAAAGCTCAGTAAGGGCATGTTCATTGAAATGCAAAAAAAATCATTGAGCAAAGAAAACATTGCCGTCATCACAGAAAACAATGCCTTTGATCATGTTGCCATCGTCACCGACGATGTCATGCCAAATGATTTATTAGTCGATCATCTTTTTGCAAATCTCCGACTTGCCGTTGCCCAGGGATGGCCTCTCTTTGAGGCTTTGTACTGCAGTACCTATACCGGTGCCAAGCGCATGCACTTCCCTGATCGAGGCATCCTAGCACCAGGAAAAATTGCCGACATTGTGGTCCTCTCAGATTTAGAGAAGCTTCACATCGAGGCGGTCTATAAAAAAGGCAAACGTTATCGAAGAGAAGATGAACCACACATTCCTTCCCCTTTTGGAAAAGAATACTATCACACCATTCACTGCAGAGCAGCACAGATGAGTGATGCAATCATGAGAAACGAACAAGTAGCAAACGGAAAAGCCTCATACCATGTTATTGAAGTCCAACCACATGGTACCTTCACGCGCCTCCTCACCGAAGAATTACCCATTGAAAACCATTGTGTGGCCTATGCAAAGCAGGGCCTTGCACTTGCCCTTCTCTTTGAAAGACATGGAAAAAATGGAGGAGTGAGCAAAGCATTCGTAAAAAATGCAATGACAGGAATGGGCGCTATTGCAAGCTCATGGACTCATGATAGTCATAACCTCTTAGTTGAAGGAACCGACCCAGAGTCTATCATCGTTGCTCAGCAATATATCAGAGAAAAGCAAGGTGGGTATGTGGTTGTAGAACAAGGCAAAGTCATTGCCTTCTGTCCTCTTGAAATCGCAGGCATCGTCTCAGAAGCACCGCTTCAAGAACTGGCATACAATATAGGACGAGTCAAAGAAGCAATGGAAAAACTGGGGTACCAGAATGATAATCCATTAATGTCCTTTGCCACCTTAACCCTTCCTGTATCTCCCGCTTTTAAACTCACCGATAAAGGTATTTTAAACACAAAAGAGCAAACCTTTATCTCTTTGGAAGCCACATTATGAGCACGGCAATTATCAATCTTCAAATTGTGACAATGGATGTACACGCACACGTCATACCGCATGGTTATATCATCTTTCAAGCTGATGGAATAATCAAAGTGGTTTCCAGCATGGAAACGTTTGACTCAATGAAAAAACAGTTGCGCGAACCACTGACCTCCATTATCGATGGACAAATGCGTATTGCCATGCCGGGCATGGTGAATACCCATGGCCATTTTCCCATGATTCCATTCAGAGGTTTAGGCGATGATACGCCTGATAGACTACGTCGCTTTTTACTTCCCATGGAAGCAAAATTTGTCAATAAAGAATTGGTGTATGCCGCTGCAAAATATGGTCTCATGGAGTCATTACTCAGTGGAGTGACCACAGTTTTAGATATGTACTACTTCGAAGACCAAGTACTCCGTGCTGCACAAGATATATCCATTCGTGGTGTCTTTTGTCAGTCGCTCATGGAAGAAGCAACTCCTGACTTTGCGACCCCGCAACAAGCACTTGCGTGGAGTGAACAATTTATCAAAGAACATCACGCTTCCTCTTCCTCCCTTCAAAGTGCCGGTATTGCACCTCATGCAACCAATACGTGTAGCAAAGACACGTTGATGAAAGCCAATAATCTCAGTTTGCGATACAACTGTCCCATCACACTCCACGCCAGTGAAATGGACTATGAGTTGGAATATTTTCGCACTGAGTATCATTCAACACCCATTGAATTTTTAGGAAATATAGGATTACTCAGCAATCGACTTATTGCCGCACATTGTATTCATCTCACGCCACAGGACCTGCAATTACTCAAGCAAACCAATACCTCAATTGCGCACTGCATTGGCTCAAATACCAAGGCAGGAAAAGGGGTTGCACCGATAAAAGAGGCACGGGATAAAGGAATCAGCGTGGGGCTTGGTACCGATGGTCCAAGTTCAGGTAATACCCTTGATCTATTCACTCAATTCAAATTGTTTGCTTCATTTCACAAGACAATCAACAAAGACAGAAGTCTTTTCCCCAGTAAAGAAATTGTTCGTCTGGGAACGATGGGGGGAGCTAAAGTACTCCATATGGATAAAAGTATTGGGAGTCTTGAAAAAGGGAAATGCGCTGATATTGTATTAGTTGAGACAACAAGTGTGAATATGTACCCACTCTATGATCTTCATTCAGCTCTGGTTTATAGTGCTAATATGGGAAATGTGAGTGATGTCTTTATTGCGGGAAAACATCTGGTATCACAGAAGCAACTAACATTCTGCGACCAAAAGAGTATCCGTTCTGATCTCACCGATGCAATGAAAGATTTCAGAGCCTATGCACTTTCCCACAGTACTGATGTATAAATCTTTACGCTTGCCATTCTACACCAGGCAAATCGTTTCTCTCAACAAAGAGCCAGATAAAAAGATGAAATTTACCATACACATCGAAGATAAACGGTAAAAAAAGCTTTTTTGTTTTTCATTATGAACTTTATGAAGGAGATTCTTCAAGAGAAGGTTCGTTACAAAATAAAAAGCACTTTTCTCTTCATGGTTTTGATGAGAATCTCTCAAAAAGAGAATACATATTATTTCTTATCTCACGATAATTTACCGTATCAAAAAATAACAAAAGAGAAATAAAAGAGATCTGATCATGGTGATAAGGTCACCATACATTGTCTTGTCAAAGAAGAGGAAGGGCTCTATCTTATAGATAGGAGTTCTCATTTGGAGAGCTTTGTACCAGCCTTCATCCAAGAGAAGAATCGAAGACACATCTCCTTTGTCTTTTCAGGGAAAAGATAAAGGAAGCATAATCATAACGATGCTTTTTCTTTGTGAGGATTTTATCTCAAGCAAAAGGAATAATTTCGCTTAAAGGGAAAAAAAGTCTCTGCAGTTTTCTTGACAAAAAACTCAGTGTCACACAAAAAAGAAAACAACTCTTTTTCCTTTCCCGTGACGCTTTGAAATCTCATTGGGCTGAAGGAAGGAAAGACAAGGGACAAAATAAATCTCGATTAACGAATAACAAAAGAGGAGAATTATATGAAAACTGAATCAGTTTGTGTTCCAGGAAAGCTCTCATCGGTATTTATCATTTTTGGAGCAACAGGAGATTTAACACGACGAAAACTTATGAGCGCATTCTATAACTTAGTAAGTGATAGTCTTTTACCCGATAATTTTGTCATTATCGCAATCGGAAGACGCGATAAAACAACTGAGCAATATCGACAAGAGATGCTCTCTGCAATTACCAAATATTCGCGTAATCCAGTCGACCCAAAAATTTGGAATAAACTTTCACAGATGATTACCTATTATCAGTTTGATTTTAAAGACTTAGATGGATACACAGAACTTGCAAAGCATATTCAAACCATCGAAAAAAAATCATGCACTGGGGGAAATCGTGTTTTCTATTTGGCAGTTGCACCGCTGTACTTTGAAACCATCGTTAAAGGGATCAAAAAGGGTGGCCTTTCCGATACGTGTTCAGGTTTCTGTCGTTGTGTGATTGAAAAACCGTTCGGCAAAGATCTACAGACCGCAACCCAACTCAACAATAGTATTCTTCAAGTTTTCCCTGAAAAAAATATCTACCGTATTGACCATTATCTTGGCAAAGATATGATTCAAAACATTATGGTTTTACGATTTTCCAATGCTGTGTTTGAATCAATCTGGGACAATAAACATATTGATAACATCCAAATTTCACTCACAGAAGAGTTAGGTGTTGGGAGTCGTGCGAATTACTATGAACAGTCGGGAGCGATGCGCGACATGTTTCAAAACCATATTTTGCAAATACTCAGTCTGGTTGCAATGGAACCTCCTGCAAATCTTCAAATGGAATCCATTCGAAATGAAAAACAAAAAGTACTGCAGTCTATGGAAGAAATCTCCCCTGATTTCTTACAAAATAATGTTGTTTTTGGGCAATATGATGAAGGGGAAATAAAAGGAAACAAAGTACCGGCCTATCGTGATGAAGAAAATGTCAATCCTGCATCAAGAACCGAAACCTTTGTTGCACTCAAGATGCATATCAATAATTTTAGATGGGCGGGAGTTCCTTTCTATATTCGGACAGGAAAAAGAATGGGCACGACCTCTGGTGAAATTATTGTACAATTTAAAGATCTTCCTCATACCTTGTATTACAAAGAAAATCGTGTCCAACAACCGAACCTCTTAATTCTCCATATTCAGCCAAAAGTTGGTGTTTTCTTTCAGTTCAACACCAAAGACTTTACACCACATAATGATATTGTTCCTGCAAAAATGGATACCAGTTCATTTATTCCCGACCAAGGAAATACTCCTGAAGCGTACGAGCGATTAATTTATGATATCCTTCGTGGTGATGCTTCCCTTTTCTCTCGATGGGATGAAGTAGAATCTGCCTGGTCAATTGCTGATCGTATTATTGCCTACAGAGAACATATTAAAGCGCATTTCCCCAATTATAAAGCGGGAAGTATGGGTCCTGAAAGAGCGACTGAACTCATTGAAAAAGATGGTCGCCATTGGATAAAAATTTAAACGAAAGAGCAAAATTCCTCTTATCAAGGGTACCTTATTGCTCTTTGAGGTTCCTGTGATACGCTATGGGGCAAAAGAGGCATAAAAAAAGTTACGTCCTTTTTGTCTTTCAACCAATCTGTTCTCATGTACAGATTGGTTTTTTATCATTTTTACCTTTTTATTTCATCGTACTTGACAAATACGTAGCACGCTACTAATATGCCGAATATGCAAGACAATAAACCTATTGGACTCACCATAGCCCAAATATCAGAAACACTGAAAAGGATGAGTAATCATTATTTGAAAAGTGAAAACCTCACCTTTTCGCAAACGCGGTTTTTGGATTACCTCCATAGCCATCGCAACGAAAAAAAAATAAAAGTAAAAGATATTGAAGATTACTTTAATCTCCAACATTCTACCGCTGTTGGCATTCTGCAACGATTGGAAAAAAAACATTTTATTGTAACAGAAAAAGATACGGAAGATAATCGTTGTCGTTTGATTAAACGCACAGATGAAGGGATAAAACTGCAAGAAAGAATTGAAATAAGCCATAAAAAAATGGATGAATTATTTGTAAAAAATATGAGCAAAGATGAAGCTGAGGAACTGCATCGATTGCTCATCATTTTACTCGCAAATCTCAAGGAAGTACAAAATGATAAATGAAAAAAAACTCTACTTATTTGAAACGGCGAAAGTGAGCAAATCTGTTTGGTCTCTCTCAATCCCCTCAATTATTACCATGCTTGTTGTCATGATTTATAATGTTGTTGATACCTTCTTTGTTGGTCAATTGAACGATCCAAATAAAGTTGCTGCCGTTGCTGTTGCAACGCCAGTTTTCCTTCTTCTCATGGCACTTGCAAATATCTTCGGTGTTGGTGGTTCCACTTTTATCTCTCGAGCCCTCGGTGAAAAGAAAATGGAAAGAGTCAAGCATATTAGCTCATTTGCTTTTTATACCGGAATTTTTGCCGGTATTATCTGTGGTCTTGTCTTCTTTTTTTGGGCAAAACCTATCTTAATGGCTTCAGGTGCAAGTCAATACACCATAGAATATGCGGTAGATTATTTACATATTATTGCATACGGTGCACCAATCATCATCTTATCATTCATTTTAAGTGCACTGCTCAGAGGAGAAGGAGCCGCAACAAAAGCGATGATAGGATCATTAATTGGTACCATTTC
>Ga0172378_10006131_pt1 | contig 11236 bp, 7 predicted proteins | sample GrowelOW332metaG_FD_119755 | JGI IMG/M metagenome (GOLD analysis project Ga0172378, IMG submission 119755) | Groundwater microbial communities from an aquifer near a municipal landfill in Southern Ontario, Canada - Pumphouse #3_1 metaG | ecosystem: Environmental > Aquatic > Deep subsurface >... | reverse complement strand
CAAGGCCATTAGGCCCAGGTTTAGCGAGAACAGATAAAAACTGGTCACCGCCAGCATGACCATGCCGCCGATAAATTGAAACAGGCTGCGCAAGCCCATGGAAATGGAACTGCCGATTACGGTCTGGATCAGCGTAGTGTCGCCGGTCAGCCGCGATAACACTTCGCCGGTTTGCAAGGTTTCGAAAAACTGTGGGGATTGGCTTAGTACCCGCGCATACACCGCGCCGCGCAAATCCGCCGTCACCCGTTCGCCGACCCAGCTTACCGTGTAATAGCGGGCCGCGACGGCGACCGCCCACAGACAGGCCAAGCCGAACAGTGCGACAAAATGGCCGTTCAAACTCAACGAACCTAATAAGCCGTTGCCGGTGCTCTGGCCTTGGCCGAAACCAAAATCGATCAAGTCGCGAAACGCCAGCGGCACCAGCAGGATGGTGGCCGAGCCCAGACAGAGCAGCACGAAAGCCAATGCCATTCTACCCCGATAGGGTTTTAGAAAAGGCCACAGCTCTTTTAAAGACGCCGTAGGTTGATTCGCGCCGACTTGCTTCGAATTTGAAATAGGCATCCTGAGTGGGTTGTTTGAGAAATTGGACGGGATGCCATTCTACCCGAATCCCTATCGGTTAAATTTTCGATGTCACCGTAAATTGCCTTAAACCCCACCGGCTTAACGCCGGTGGGTTTGGCTGATAGGAAATAAGAAAATTGGCGTGCGGCGTCCACTGAGCAAATTTGTGCACGAAACTTCGGTTTGCCGCTAGATTTTTGCAGACTTTATAAAAACGTCAGCAGAGGAGGTCGATTTCTCGCCATTTCGACCTCCAATGTTTTCCCGATTCCTTATGCTTTACGGTACAAGCCGGTCTACGGACTTAATCGGCGTTTTCCTTAGAAGCTGTTTAAACACGTCGCGAGCTTGTTCATGGCAAGGCGAAAAAACGCGAAAAACCGGAGTGTACATGGAGTACATGAGGATTTTGAGCGATTTTTCAACACAGTCAGGGACAAGTGCAGCAGTTTTTAAACAGCTTCTTAGAGCTTGGTGCTCACCATAACCCCCACCCAACGAGGCAGACTTGGGACGTAAGTGTTCCAGTTGGAATTGAATCCGTAGTCGGTATCGAAGAGGTTCTTCACAATCACGCTGGCGTCAAACAGTTTGTCCCTTCTACCCACGCCGATCGCAAAATCAGTAATGCCAAAGGCGTCAACCACGGAATAACGGGATAGCGATGGATCGTTGTTGTAGCTTGTTGTAAAACGATAGTTGACGTTGGTATGGAAATTTAGCTTGTCAAATATTGGCCGCACATAATCGGCATTTAGGCTAAAGCTAAACTGGGCGGCACCCGGCAAGGTTTTACCGCTCGCATCGTAGTAAGGCGTCGAATTACCCCCGAGTTCCAGTGGATTAGCGAGAAACTTAAAGTCTACGTAACGAGCGTCGTTATAAGCGCCAGCGAATCGCAACGTGGTGTAGTCGATGCCGGAATAGGTCACGTCAAGTTCAACGCCTTTTGATTGCACCGCCGGCACGTTGCCGAGACCGCTGGTATAAGCAATTTTGCCGTCATTGTTTAGGATGGTTTGGGCCTTGTCCTCAAAATACATCGGTTGGAGGTAGTTGTCGATGTCGGTTAAATACACGTCGGCCGCGACAAACAGGGATTTATCCAAGAAAGACGACTTGAATCCTACTTCATAGCTATTGGTTATTTCCTCCTGGGCTAGCGCCGACTTACCACCGTTGGCTGTGGCGCCGACGATTTGGGAAATCCCGGCTTTTTCGCCATGCTGATAGGTAAAGTAGACCGTGTGGTCGTCATTGATTTTATAGCTCGGGCTGAAAGTGGCCGTTGGCAATACCTTTTGATAAGCTTCGGCTTCGGTAGCTTGGTACAGACCACCGATGCGGGCATTGCGGACGGCCTTGGCGTCGGCGACTTGCTGTTTCTGTGCGTTAGTTAGCGCCGCGTAGTTGGCCGCGTTGAAGTATTTTTGCGCGACCGAATCGGCCAGTGCGAGCTGTTCCGCCGAATTGGTCGTCAAGGCACCACTGGCGTTACTGTTAAACCCGCCCAGGGCCACGTTATTTCTTGACGCCGGATTCAATTCAGCGCCGAAACCCTGGTCTTCGATCCGGCGTTCCGAGGTGGTATTGCGATTTTCGTTAGTCAGGCGCACGCCGGTGTTGACTGTCAGCGCATCGGTAAAGTGTAAATCGAGATTGCCATAGCCGGCTATACTGGTATTGCGAATGTCGTCCTTGGTTTTGGTAAAAAGCCGGTCTATCGAATTCAACATCAGATAACGGCCGTTACCATTGGCGTCCAAGCGGTTGTATTGATCGACATTGGCATAGTAAGCCCCCGCATCGGAACCATATCTGGCGGTAGTCCAGCGCTCCGGTATCTCATTCTTGAATAAATACAGACCTGTCTGGTAGTCGACGAAGCCGCCGGTTTGCGAGCTTAGTTTCAGTTCCTGGCTGAACTGCTGGTATTCGACGTGACCGGTCGATGGCGAGCGGTCAATGTCGAAAACCGAGATCGGGCCGCCACCGGAGTCGAAATAAAAGTCTTTGTAGGCTGTAATCGAGGTGAGCGTGTGATTGAAGGCCTTCCATGACAGATTGAAGGTTCCCCCTTTGGTGCCGTAGTTATTGGTGTTCTGATTCAGCCGGTTGATTTTGTTTCCAAGGAAGTCGCCGTTGACCGTGTAGTTCTTTTCTTGCGCGAACCAACGGCGGCCAAGCCTACCGGTCGGTTCGAGCGCCTGGTTGACGGCGATGCGATTTCCCGCTGCGTTAACCGAGTCGTAAAAGTCCGGCGTTGCTCTGAAAAAATTCAGGTAATTGTTGGATGTTTCGTGGCCGACTGGCGTGTATTCCAGACTCACTTTGGCCGTGACATCTTCGGATGGCGTTAACAGGAACTGGAGCCGACCGTATGTTCGATCAGTGTTGGTGTAACTGAAATTCCTGTCGTTGACATTGACTTCCTGGCCTTCGGCCTGATCGCGGTAAAACGTCCCGCGCCAGGCGAGCAAACCGTCCAAAATCGGACCGCCAACAGCCGCTTGGGTTCTAATCGTATTGCGTTCACCAAAAGTCAGGGATGCGGAGGCGTCGGGTGTAAAGCCGGGGGCTCGCGTATTGACAGTAATTTGCCCGATGCTGGAGTTTTTTCCGCCCTGAGTGCCTTGTGGGCCGCGGGTAACGTCGAAGCTGTCTATGTCGATAAAGTTTACCGTTGCGCCGATGGCGGTGGTGCCATAGCTGACGCCATCCACAGTCATGCCCACACTCGGATCGAGCTGACCGACACCGGTCGCCCAGCCTACACCACGTATCATCAAGCTACCCGCTTGCGGATTGGTGTAAGTCTGTCGGACGTTGCCAACACGGGTAATGATGTCGCGAAAATCGACGGTATTTTGCTTTTCCAGTTCTTCGCCAGCGACGATGGAGACGGATTTCGGGGTGTCCTTTAATTTTTCGAGTTTACTAATCCGCCGCGCTCGCAATACCACTTCGCCAAGTTCTGTCGTCTCTTCGGCATCCTCTTTAGCAACGACTGTTTCAAGGGTAGCGGGGGGATTTGAGTCGGCGGTCGATGTGTCCGTCGCGGGAGAACGTGCTGCGGTCACACCTTGTTTAAGCAATTCATTTTCTTTTTGCAGCAATTCATTTTTTTGCTCGATAGCCTGCAAATGTGCTCGTAAACGGGCTAATTCAGAATCTTCCTCATTGGCTAGTTTAGCGCTGGGTGTTTTGGTTTTTGCCACTTTTTTTGAAGCTGCTTTTACATCTCCGACACTGACCATAGATGAAATAGCTAGTACGGTGGCAATGCCTAAAGATAGTTGCCGACGCAGGCTGACGACACTCGGCACGTCCTGACGCGATCCGCTATTTAAACTAAGATCTGACAATATATACTTCATGATTTTCGAATCCTCCTTATTTTAAACGTTCCATCCCTTGTTACTGCGTCATGAACATTAACTTTTAGGGCTAGTTAATGCATGATGATTCAATTTAATATCAACTATTTTTAAATTAATATACAAATTAAAAGTTGGGATATTTCTTTAAAAGCAAATAGCGTGCCATTTATTTTTTTGGGCTTGTTTTGGGAAATATCCGGCTAAATAATCGTTATCGATAATATTGACAGATAAGGCTGATGAAATATAAACAATCGCTGTGGATACTGTGGCCGAAAATAAGCAATTAAAATTAATTTTTGGGTATAAAATAAGTGCATTATGATGTTATGTAGATAACAAAGAGCTTTTCTGGTCTTTTAAATATGCAAATGAATAATTCTTGGAATTGCTTATATGGATCACAACAGACCAGAAAGATTGGCGGTGACACTTAATCACGGTTTTTCTATAAACAAATCCTAGGCAATCAGTTCCTTGACCACTTTTCCATATACAACGGTAGGTCGCTCGGAGCGGCCATTATTCAGGAAAATTGTTTTTAAGTGATCCAAGCCCATCAATTGGAGAATCGTGGCATGCAGATCATAGGTATCGACTGTTTCACCTACGGCTTGCAAGCCCACTTCATCTGTCTGCCCATAAGTGGTTCCGGCTTTGATGCCGCCTCCGGCAAGCCATTGGGTATAGCCCCAAGGATTATGGTCGCGGCCGTTGCCGCTTTGCCCATACGGGGTGCGGCCGAATTCGGATGTCCAGACAATCAACGTAGAATCCAATAGGCCACGCTCTTTCAAGTCGGCAATCAGGCCGGCGATGGGTTTATCGACGGCATTTGCGTGGGCGCGGTGGTTTTTTTCCAGATCGCGGTGGGCATCCCAATTTAATGGTTCGCCATCAATCATCAACGGACCTGAGATTACCTGAATGAACCGTACACCCCGTTCGGTCAGGCGGCGTGCTCGCAGCAGGGTGGTGCCGAAGTCTTTACTGGCATTGTCGTCGAGACCGTATAGGGACTTGGTGGCATCTGACTCCTGGCTAATGTCGACGGCTTCCGGCGCAGTCGCTTGCATGCGCGCCGCTAGTTCATAAGAATTAATACGAGCTTTGAGTTCGGTGTCTTCTGGATAAGAGGCCGCTCTATACTCATTTAGGCGTTTTAACAGGTCTAATTCGCCTCGTTGTTGCTTAGCGGCAATTAATGCCGGGCTCTCCAAATGCAGGATCGGCGATGCCCCAGGTCGGAACGGCGTACCTTGGTAAACTGCCGGCAGGAAACCGGCGCTCCAATGGGTGGCGGCGCCGCCATTCGGTACTTTTTTGTCGTTGTAAAGCACCGTATAGGCGGGCAAATCCGGATTGGCTGAACCTAAGGCGTATTGGATCCAGGCGCCAAGTGAAGGCCGGCCGGGATTGACATCGCCGGTATTCAGCTTCTGCACTGAAATATTATGGGTGGCGCCAATCGTCGTGCTGCCTTTGATAAAAGCGATTTTGTCGGCGTGTTGGGCCAGATTGGGGAGCAAGTCGGAGAACCACGCACCGCTTTCGCCGTGTTGCTTCCAGGCACGATTTGAAACAAACAATTTGGCATCGTTGCCTCCTCGTATGCCTTGCTTAATGCCTTTTAGGAACGAGGTCGGTATGGTTTTTCCCGCTAACTTGATTAGAGTCGGTTTGTAATCGAACAAGTCTAGACTGCTGGGTGCTCCGTCCTGATGCAGCCATATTACCGTTTTTACTTTGGCCGGGAAGTGCGGTGGTTTGGGAGTAAGGGGATCAATCAACTCGGTTGCCAGGGCTGGGACGGCCAGAACGCCACCGCCTGGTAGCAAGGCGCTCAAGCTAAGTCCACCCAATCCATAGCCGGCTTTAACCAGAAAATCGCGGCGTGATGAATTACTCATAAGATATTCCTTTTGATTTAATTTAAAAGCGGTAAGCGAAATCGTTGGAGTTGGCGACGGTGTGCACCAGGTCGACAAAAGCAGCGGCCCGTATCGGGTTCAAGTCTTTAATGTCTTTCAAGCCAGTGGGTACACTGATCTCAAATTTGCCCGTCAATGCTTTTTCTTTGATCACTTGTTCTTGGCGGTCTAGGAAAGTTCGTAGTGTGGATTTTTCGGTGTCATCCGGGGCTCGAGCAAAGAGAATTTGGTAGAGCCGGTCGAGTTGGGCGATTTCGTTGCTGCCCGTTTCACGGATCACCCGGCCGGCCAGCGCTTGTGACCAATCGAGGACGATGTCGCTATTTAGCAATGTCAGCGCTTGGAGTGGCGTGGTCGTTACTTCCCGTTTATGGTGTACATGCTGCGCGGAAGCCATATCGAAAGATTCCAGTAGCGGGTAGGGCACGCTGCTGCGGGTAAATATGTATAAACTACGACGGTTATGGTCCTGGGCGTCCTTGGATACGACCCATTTTTCGCCGACCCCTAAATTGCCAGGAATGGGTGGGAAAACGCTAGGCCCGCCCACTTTTTCTTCGAGTTTTCCAGAAGCGACCAACAGTGAATCTCGAATCTCTTCAGCCTCCAAACGTTTGCGCGGGAAAACGGCTAAGAGTTTGTTTTCCGGATCCGCCTGATGGACATCGTCTCGATGCGCGGAAGATTGCCGGTAAACACTAGATAACAAAATCTGGCGATGTAGTTTCTTGACGCTCCAGTTATTTTTGACGAAATTGCCCGCGATATAATCCAAAAGTTTCGGATTGGTGGGTTTAGTCCCCGCCTTACCGAAATCGCTGACGGTTTCTACAATGCCGCGGCCAAAATACTGTTCCCAGATCCGATTCACAAAGACGCGTGCAGTTAAGGGGTTTTTCTGGTCGGCGATCCAATTGGCCAATGCCGTACGGCGGCCGGATGAAAACGCCGTGGGCACGATCACGGGTTTTTCGCTGGATAAGGCTTCCGGGAATGCCGGCTGAACTTCTTCCAGTGGGCGATCCAGAATACCGCCAAAGAGCACACGCGTGGGCGGTGCATCTGTGTAACCAAGTTCAGTCATCGCCGAAATAGTGTCGGAACCGCTAGGTTTGAGAGCGTCGAATTTTTTCAGTTCTTCTTGCAGGGCAAGATATTGTTTATAGCGTTCCGGGTTTTTGGGGTCATAACCGGGGGCATTTTTATCCTTGGCGGTATCTTGCAGCCATTCGCGGAGGCTTCGTTCGGTAAACGCTTCGGAAAACCAATGGTTTACCCAGCGATCATGAGGACTCCATTGCTGGCGGGGTTTGTTCAAAGAAGCTTGCACATCCTTTGTATATCGTTCGCGGAAATAATTGGTGGCTTTTTGCCTGATCGGGTCGAGTAGGGCTTTCAGCTTTGCCCGTGTACCTTGGCTGGCTGCTTCCCATTTGGCCAATTTATTACGATATTCAATCTCTTGCGGGCCGATTGCGGCGGGAATCTTGTCGCTGGCGCTGAGGTTTGCGAAGAAAGCTTGCAGCGAAAAATAATCCTTTTGGCTGATCTTATCGAACTTATGGTTATGGCAGCGGGCGCAACCGACCGTGCTGCCTAGAAACACTTCGCCTACGGTATCGGTAATATCCGTGGTGCTGATGTATTTTCTGTCCACGACTAAGCGGGAAAACGGATCATCGGGGTAACCGCGCAAAAAACCGGTAGCAACCAAGGCATCTTGATCTCCCGGCGCTATTTCATCGCCCGCTAACTGTTCCTGGATGAAGCGCGAATAGGGCTTGTCTTGATTGAATGCGTTAATGACGTAATCGCGATAACGCCACATGTTGGGACGCGTATCGTCCAGAGTGAAGCCGGCGCTGTCCGAATAGCGTGCTAAGTCCAGCCAACGCCGGGCTTGGCGTTCGCCGTAGTGAGGGGATGCGAGTAATCTATCGGCCAGTTTTTCATATGCGTCTGGTGCCGTATCGTTGACAAAGTTGGCGACTTCTTCGGGCGTAGGAATGAGTCCCCATACATCCAAGGTCGCGCGACGGATATAGGTAGCACGATCGGCATCTGTGGAAGGAGTAAGACCTTTTGCCTCCAATGGCGCTAGCACAAATGCATCTATGGGTGTGCGTACCCAATTTTGATTACTAACGACCGGTATGGTTGGAGCGTTTACCGGTTGATAAGACCATAGTTTGCTCTTGCTGCCGGAGGTATCACCGCTTGGTTTCTGTTCGGAGACCGTTGATGTCGTCGGTAGAATTTGCGATTCGGAAACTTGCGGTGCTTCTGCTTCAGGTTTGGTCTGCTTACTATCTAGCGAGGGAGCTGTTGCTTTTGGAGCTAATCCACTCCAGAAATCATTAAAATTCGCCAATACGGCAGCCCCAATTACAACGCCTGTCAGAGCGAACAGTAGTGGGGGATAAGCTGCTTTTTTCATTTATTTCCTCCTTAAAATTTAAGCGCGTTATAGGCGGCGAAACCCTTCAACGTTAGATCAGCAAGCACGTAGTCGGTATTTTGTGTATTTACCTGCCTCTACTTTTAGAAAGCCTAATAGTCATTTTTGCTAAGCGACATGTTTTTTATATGCTTCTAAAGCTAAATAACAGTAATTTCATATGATATTTTTGGAGTGGCTGAAGTTTGAAATGCAGCTAACGTGCCAATAGTGTTTTTCGGAGTTGGATTTCGAAAGAAACGATATTTATATGATTGATTTATTTTTATAATTTGAATTTATAAGTTTTTTGGCTTTGAATTTTTTTTCAATATCTTTAACGTCGTAATATGTTTTTGCTGTTTATTCATCAGTGTGCAAACAGGATTTGTTTTTGCAAAAACAGTGATGGATGTTCACTTTGCTGGATTTCAGTCAGGAAATTAGATTTGAATGTGGTCCGGTATTATGGGTTTGGATTGGATAGCAATGTAAGGCTCCATCCCGTCCACCTGTAAAAGTTATGCGACCTGCGGCATCCTGTGATTTTTCGATCAGGAGTGAGTATGGCCGTTACATCGAAATGGCGTCAGCACATTGAAAATTGGCAAAGCAGCGGTTTGTCGCAATCCGAGTATTGCGTACAGGAAGGTATCAATGTCAGAACATTGGCTGCACAGACTGTGCGACTATCACAAACAGCCTGCGGCAGAGTTAGTCGCGTTAGTGCCGGTGCAGATTGCACCGACTGAGCCTGGTTCTGTGTCGACACCGGCGATAGCGGCCATTGTCTTTACCCACGTCCACGGTCATCGACTGGAACTTTCGCCTTCTGTGCCGGCTAGTTGGGTGGCAGAGTTGCTACGATGCCTGGCTTAATCGATTATCCCGCGCAGATTTGGGTGGCGGTGGTGCCGGTCGATATGCGGCGTGGCCTGGATGGCTTGTCAGCTATGGTTCAACAGAGTCTGGGGCATTCGCCGTACGCCGGATCAGCGTTTATCTTTCGTAATCGTGCCGGCAACCGGCTACGGTTGTTGATGTGGGACGGCAATGGCGTTTGGCTGTGTCAGCGCCGTTTGCATCAGGGGTCTTTTGTGTGGCCCAAGGTCGGTGATGGGGTGTTTGCGATGACTTCAAGCCAATGGCAATGGTTGGTTAGTGGTGTCGATTGGCAGCGCTTATCCACCCAGCCCCAAGCAGACTGGCAGGTGCGAATGCGGGGCAAAGCCCGAGGGTAAAAAACTACTGGAACCCAGTCATATCAAGGCTTTCAGCGGGAGATTGCGGTATAATAACCCCATGAATCCGCTAGCAAAACTTGAGCAATTGAATCTGGAGCCGGCTGCCAAAACCGAGGTGGCGGCACTGATTCAATCGCTGATCGAACAGGCGGAACGAGATGCCAAGATCATCCAAGCCAAAGAGGTCAAAATCGAAGCCCTGACTTACGAACTGGCCTATTACAAGCGCATCCGCTTCAGTACTAAGAGCGAAGCCTTAGCACCGCTGCAACGTGATGTGTTCGAGGAAACCTGGAACACCGACATCTCGGCTATCGAGGCCGAGGTCGAACAGCTGCAAGGCGACCAAGCGGGCGAGACGGTCACTAGGCCATCCAAACGCCCACGTGCCGGCAGAAAAAATGCTCCTGCATTTTCTGCATTCGCCACATCCTTGTGGCTTGACGGCAACCCTTACCGGACCATCTGCCGCTGGTGGTGAGCGAGATAGGAAAATGCTGAACTCGATTTGGTCAGGTATTGGTCGTAAAGTCGAACGCAAGTGAACCACTGATGACTATGGGTATTCCAACGGTTGCGGATCGAATCGCCCAAACGGTGATCAAGCAGGTACTGGAACCGGAATTGGAGAAACATTTCCATCCCGGTTCCTTTGGATACCGTCCTGGAAGGTCAGCACATCAGGCATTGTCTATGACGCGGAAACGCTGTTGGACTTACCAATGGGTGTTAGAGTTTGATATTAAAGGTTATTTTGATAATATCGATCATGGTCTTTTGATGCGGGCGGTGCAGAAACACACCCAAGAGAAATGGGTGCTGTTGTACATAGAGCGGTGGCTGAAAGCGCCGGTGCAGATGACAGATGGGACACTACAGCCAAGGGATAGAGGAACCCCGCAAGGGGGAGTAGCTAGCCCCTTGCTAGCTAATTTGTTTCTACACTACACATTTGATGTGTGGATGCAGAAGCATTACCCTGAAATTCCGTTTGAGCGATATGCCGATGATGGCGTTTTACATTGTCGGAGCAAAGAGCAGGCGGTATATCTGGGTCGAAAGGATTCAAAAAAGGATCCGGTCTTGCGAGGGAAGGCAGATTACATACTGGAAGCAGGCGGAGAGGTACGTTGGGTCATCGAGGGTAAAGCGCCATCTTGTGCCATTGACGCGGATGAAATAGAACAAGCATGGACATACGCGAATCATCCAGAAGTACGTGCGGTTTATTTTTCGTTATGTAATGGCAAACGTCTATCGGTCTATCAAACCAACCGTGGGGCTGAATCGCCCCCTATCTTGTCAATTAATTAGAGTCTGCTCAGAAAATATAACCCATTGATTAAGCTTGGTTATTAAGGTGTTTTTGGTATAATTGCTGCGCGAAAAACATGCCATTAGCCTCAAAAACCGTGCAGCCATGATTCGAACCACGAGCTCAAAACAACTGACGATAGCTGAATTCGACTGGCCGTTCGAGACAGCCCTGGATAAACACAACCGCTGGGTAAAACTGAGCGAGTGCATCCCGTGGGACGAGCTGGCGGAGAGCTATTACCAAGGGATGAGGGCGGACCGGGGCCGGCCGTTGAAAGACGCGCGGCGAGTAATCGGCGCGGTGATCATCAAGCACAAACTGTGTTTGTCGGACGTGGAAACCGTCCAGCAAAT
>Ga0172378_10006128_pt1 | contig 11237 bp, 5 predicted proteins | sample GrowelOW332metaG_FD_119755 | JGI IMG/M metagenome (GOLD analysis project Ga0172378, IMG submission 119755) | Groundwater microbial communities from an aquifer near a municipal landfill in Southern Ontario, Canada - Pumphouse #3_1 metaG | ecosystem: Environmental > Aquatic > Deep subsurface >... | reverse complement strand
GGTCTATCAATTTAGCCGTATGTACTGGAAATCTGTAAAACAACAAAATTTACCAGTAACAATAAAATATCCGGAAATGGTTGCACAAATAGCACCTCATTTTGAAGGTAACGATATACCAGCGTTCGGAAAAGATAATTTGTGGTTTCTATAAAAGTTTATTCCCAACACAAAATCCAATCATTACCCACAACAGTAGAATTTTGTATGCCGGTTCAGTCAACACGGCGTTCATGTTTAGCCTTTCAGGCCACACGAACGCTTAGATATTACTGACTAGTGTTCTTTCATTTTATTCAATGTTTATTTTAATTTACTACACTTTTCCTGTATATGGTGTTAGGTTATACAAATTCTTTGTATGGTTTGTAGACTAACTTTTCGTGCGACCAGCCAATGTGCATAAATACTAAGCGTTGGCTATCTCATCATTAATAATTCTCTATCAACTCCCCTAATATATTCCCATTTGTCCGTATGATATTTGTTTGCAACTCTATTCAAATCAGGGATGTTGTAATATGCAAAAATTGTCTTATCTAAGTTTTTAATATTTATTTGCTTGGTGTGATTAACGACTGCGAACAATTCTAAAATATCAGCAATTTGTTCTGTTGATAAAGTTAATTTATTTATCTGGTCGTAATTATTTTTTGATTTTGCTTCTAATATTTTAAAATCTGTCAAAGTTTTTAAAAATGCTCTTGTTGAACGTTTTACAATTTCAGTGTCGCCATAAGTTTCAATCATTTTTTTTGTCAATGCAACTGAACTAACTTCTTGAGATGTATCAAAGATTTTATAAAACATCTGCGTAAAGTATTTCAGAATTTCATTATCAAGAATAAACATTGCCATGTAAATTGGCTTCATGTATTCAAAATCATGCTTTTTGCTTAATTCAATAATCAGGTTGTTTTCAATTTTGGTTTTACTTTCCTGGAAACTATAAATGAAAGTTCGGAACAAAACAGTTCTTGTTTTTCTTCTTCCGTCTTTGCCTGTAAGTTCAACTGCAATTTCGTTATAATCATCATAGAAGTCTTCTGGTTTTGTTCCAACTTCAATGTTTTTTAGTGTTTTATATATCCACTCTGGTTTGAGTGGTCTGTCAAATCCCATCATACTTTAGTCAATTTAATATAAGGAACAACCATTTCTTCAACTGTTATTCCTCCGTGATTTATTTCTATTTGATTTTTGTTGGCAAACATTGTTCTGCCTTCTGGTAATACCAATAATTTATCTTCAACAAAAGGAATTTTAATTTTCCGTTCGTTGATTAATTCTTTGTTTTCTTTATTCACAATTACTCCTCTTTTTGCAAAATCATTGGATAAATATTTTTCAAATCGTTTGCCATTTCCTTTTGCCACAATAGAACCATGGTCAGAACAAATATAAATTTGAAAATCATTTTTCAATAAAGTTTGAAAATCATTTATTACAGTTGATTTTTCGAGATATGCTTGTAAAGATTTGAAATATAATTCTTTGCTTTCAGTGTTAGGTGGAAATTGAGTTGAATGACTCAAGTCATCAAAGAAATTATACAAAATACTTATGTATTCGTATCCAAGTAGTGTATCAAATGAAATCATATCTTCTTCAACAAAGTATTTTGTTTGCTTGTTTTTGAAATAATTTTCAAATGCCTTTGCTTCAGTTTTTCTTCCAGGATATTTCAAATTATAAACATCTGTATTCCCTTGAAATATAGCAGAACGTGATATGGATGTTAAAGATGGAAGAAGTGTGAAAACAGCATTTTCATCAAATTGAAAATAGAATTTTGATAAAAATTCTTTCAGTAAGTACCATTCTGCAAATCCCATACAATCGAAACAAATTAACGCTACTTTCTTTTGTTTGTCCGCTTTTATGTTGGCAAGTATTCTATCAACTGTTTTGGGATGTTTGTCAGTTGAAGCATAAAATGCTTGCTCCATTCCATTTGAGTTGATAAAAGTATCTGAAAACGTATCTATTTGCGGAATCAAACTTTGAAATTCAGTATTATTGGTTTTGTAAGATTGATAAATCAAATTTGCCCATAGTTTTGATACTTCCAATACATTGTTTATGTCTGCTTCTTGCTTAATTAATTTATTGATTTTATCAGTAATCGTGGTTAAATATTTAACAGTTGAGAATTGATTAGCTTTTCTTAAAATACTTTCTAAATCCTTTGCCGATAAAACCTGATGTTGATTAGTGGCAAAAACATAATCCAGAATTTTAATTATCTGTGTTGGATCTGTTTTTTTTAATGATTGATAAATATTCCCATTTAATGGTAAATCGGAGTATGAAAAAATAATATGCTCAACCTTATTGAGAATAAAAGCAGGAATATCTGTTTTAGTAGTAATAATTAGAACTTGTTTTTCGTAATCGACCAAAGGACGAATCTCGGAAATTTTATCTGTAATTTTTACTTCTACATTTTTATCAGCAAGCCACGACAGGAAAACATAGGAATGCAAAATACCTGTTTGGTCAGTAACCAAACGAGGTAAATTGTTTTGATAGTTTAGTTTTAAATCTATAAAATCTTGCCAATGCATAGTTTACTGTATTCCTTCAATCATTATTTCGGCAGCTTCCACAAAATCGTTTAGTTCTCCGCTGTTTTCCATGATATTTTTATCTAACTTTTTTGAAATACTTAATATATCGGCAAAACGTTTATCTTTGTAGCACAGCTCAAAACCATATGCCAAAGCTTCTTTACGTACTAATTTTATTTTCCCTTTTTGAGTTTGAGTCTGAACCAATAATGTTTCAAATTCACGTTTTAAATTCTTTTGTCGTTTCTCTGTTATCATATTATGCTCCGTTTCACCTTCTGGTCTGCGATATTTTCCATCTTCTGAAATAAAATTTTGTTCCAGTATATTTTTTAAATCCGGGACATCGTCATTTTGAAGATTCTCTATTTGATTAAAAGCTGTAGAAATATCAGAAAAAGTTTTTGGCTCCGACAAAAAATTATACAGCCAAACTAAAGCTGATTTTTCATCGTTTACAAAAAGCAATGAATTACCTGATTTTATATCGTCTATTCCCTCCAATTTCATTTGCTTTTTATATTCTAAGTATGCTTCTATCTGATGAGTTGTAAACCAAAAACCATCTTCGATAACAAAGTTTTCTTTTAACATTTTATAGAAGGATTTTGCATCGTATTTAATTTCGTATCCTCTTTGAATATAATATGCAAGCATTTTTGAATAAAGCATTTTATTTGTTCGTTCAATAGTAGGCTTTTTAGGTAGATTAATCAAAAACTCGTTGATAAAACTTATTTCTAAACCTTCACCAGCTTGCGTTAAAAAATTTTTTGAAAAACTATTGCTTGGTTTAAATGCAGATATTACCAAGTCATTTGAAACAGAGCCAAATGAAGTAACTTGAGTGAAGCTTCCTTGTTTTTTATCTAAAATAGAAACATTGGCAACTATAAAGCCAGCTTTTGACATAGCTTCTTGAATTAAATTCCAAATTGACGATTTTGAGTTATGAAATTCAACAGTTATCCAACGTTTGGGTTTTAACACACGATAATACTCTTTAAATGAATTAAGCATTAAATCATAATATTCAGCTTCTTTTTTATTTTGAGATTTAGAAATAATAGCTTCTGACTGGTTATTCGTATGAATTTTCAACCATGATTCAATGAAAAATGATAATTCTGAGTACATAATATTTGAGCCAAATGGAGGATCCGTAAAAATATAATCGATTGAATTTTCTTTTATTGATTTATTTATGTCTGTTATAGATATTGTAGAAACAATAACTTCACTTTTATTATTTGATATCTCACTTGAAATTTCTTTAAAAGCATTATATATTTGTTTCGCTTTTCTTTGTATTGTATCAAATACATTATATTCTTGAACAATAGAGGGTAAATTCAAATTATTTACAGTTCCTGCACTTTTGCCTCCTGGTCTGTATGGCATTCTCATATTACATCTCATACCTATTATTGAAGTAAATATAAACTTTTGATATGGTGTTTTTATTCTTGAATATATTGCAGACAATGCAATTAAAGCTCTTTTGGAATAATAGTGGTGTACATGAGTAAAACCAAATTTATCATTTCTTCTGCTTTCATCACCAATAGGCATTCTATCAGTCGGAAACCAATTAGGTATTTTAAATCTTTCTATTTTTTCTTGAAGTTCCATGTCTGCTTTAGTCCTCTCAATTTTAAATCTCTTTTTCCCTTGATTTACATCATTAACTACAACCTCATAGCGAACCTGAGTTATTGATTTATTTAATGATGCATCAAAAAAAGTATGATATTTAACTTCTGATATTTTCTTATTAATATGTGCATTGCAATTTTTACATTTATAGTCATCATAAACTTTTTCCGTTTCCTTATTTACAGCTAAATCCCAGAAAGCATAATCATGCTTACATATAGGGCAAGTATAAATTCTACTTAAAATTGAATAATTAATATTTACATCTCTACCATTATTTTGTATTTTGTACAACCAATTATATTCGTTACTAATCTCTTTTACAATATCTATAAATTGGGCAGTTTCTTCTCGAAAATTAATTTTAAAATTGTTATAATTTTTAGCCAAAAATCCAGCAAAAGGTGACAAGTCAGATATAATTGCATTTCTATTACTTAGTTGGGCTGCAATTCCTGTCATACCACTACCCATAAAACCGTCCAACACAATTCCATTCTTAATGGTATAATGTTCTATATAAGTTTTTATTGCTTTATATGGAACTTTTGTGTGATAAGAATGAGCTCTATAAAGTTTTGAGTTTTTTCCTTCGCTAACATCAGATGCAAATGGTTCTCGATGATAATCATCAGTTTCTTCATTGTAAGGTTTTCCGTGCTCTTTAATAAAATCTTTGATATATGGATTTGGGCAGGCAGTATAATATGGTGGCTGTGATAATGCCAATATATCTTCGTCTGTACCAATAGGAAATCCTTCAATTTTTTTTAGTCCTTCGAGTTTTTCTGCAAGGTCTTTTTTGTAATCAATATTTTTATTCATTATGTAATAGTGTCCTGTTAGTCAATTTTAAATCTGGTTTCGTCTGATTTTTGTTTTTCTAATTGGTTTAGCACATCAAAAAATGATTTCCGAATTTGCTCAAAAGTTAATAATTCATTTTGCTTAAACATATCATTAGTAATTTTATCCTTGCTAAGATTAATAATTTTAATATTAACAAACAATTTGTTTATTGCATTAATTAGCTGTGGAGTAATAATATCGGGCAATTGTGATTTTTCAATTATCTTTTTAATTGCAGTTTTATATTCATCTGCAATTTTTACAATCTCTAATTGTGCCGATTTTTTCTTTACTTCCGCAATAGTAGTTTCAGCATATTCATTAAAAATATTTTCAATAGTTTTGTTAATATTTTTACTCTCACTCGCAATTTTTTTATAATTGCGTTCCACTTTCATAAAATTACTGTTTGTATCAAAAGGAATGTCGTAAAGTCGTTCTGCATCAACTTTTTCAGCTCGTAAATCTAATAATGAATTCCATAAATTTATTTTTGATTGTAATTTTTGTTTTAAGTTGCAATTCGCATTAGAAAGCAATTCTGCTTTTAAAAATAGTGGATGTTGTCTATATTTTTCAAAAGAATTCCAGTTTACTTTATTCCCAATGGTATTTTGTAATGCTGGATAATAAAATTTTGTGACATACAGTTTCTTAAAAGCTTCTATTTTGCCCGAAATAGGAAAACGTTCACTTAATTGAACGAGTTTGCTAAAATCTTTAACGATAGAAAGTGTATCAGTATAAAATTGGTTCAATTTATTTTCAATTTGTTCATCGTTAACAAATACCTTGTTTGCTCTTAAAATTTCAAGTGCATCATTCATATATTCAAGTCCCTTATGAATAGTTAGATTATACTCTTGCAATGTCTTTTTTAAATTATCCAAGGAAGTGAGCAATTTGGTGATTTTAGACAAATTGGGTTTGAGATATTCCAAGCTATTAAACTTTGCATGATTTGAAATATCCATTGCCTGCCAATCAATTGATTTTACTTCATCTAAAATTTGTTTTGCACTGTCGATATTCAGATAAAGAGAAGATTTGCTTTCCAACTTTGTGATTAGGAAATCAACTGATTTAATGTGGTCAGTAATTTCTTTTACTTTGTTTTTGTACTCAAGAAAAGCATCGTTGCGGTATTTTTCCTGCAACATTTTTGCTCCGTTCAATCCCAAAGCGTTCATTAGGTTTTGGGCAAAGTCGTATGATAAATTATCTTTCTTAACAACATAAACTATATTCTCAAATTGACTGATACTTTTAAATTTTTCTTTGATATTTGAAATATCGATTTCATCACCACCACGACTTTTTAAAGATACTTTACCTAAAGTTGTAATAATAATCAATAAAAAATAAACAATTTCAGGTTCAAGTCCATAAGGAGTTTTGTTTAACTCAGCTATAATTTCTTTATTAATGTCAACCACTTTGCCTTTTTTAGCATAGATTGTTGTCAAAACAAGTTGTGTTATTTTATTTGAACCAACATCTGGGTCGCCATTATCGTTTAATAAATTTAGAGTGTCTAAAAAGTTTTTGCTTCTATTGGATAATGCTCTAAAATTTCCAATGACAACTTCTTGACTTATGTTTGTTAAAGTGGAAACAATATTGTTTGATGATAATATTTCGGCATATTTTGGATGCTCAGGAAACATAGAATTAAAAATTCTATCAAACAATTTCTCTTTTAGTTCCGAAACAATTTCCGATAGATTATTAAAGTCTTTACCAAGTATAGATTTTATCGAAACTTTATCACCATTACATTCGGCTTCTGAAATATTTTGAACCCACATTGCAATACGGTACTTGATTCCTGGAACTATAACACCAACAGGATTTTTAAATCCGTTTACCGTTTCACCAAGTCTTTTGTTCATTGCCGAAACTAATATGTTTTTATCAATTAGCGACTTTATGGCAACAATTTTTTTTATGATTTCAATGTTTTCTTGTTTGCCAATATTCAGTTTAATATTTAGTTGGTTGTCGGCATATTTTACTGACTTTTTGCTACTAAATGGTGAAATGAAATTGATAACATAGTCAGCTTTGTCAACAGAAATTATTTCTTGCCCATTTCGTTGAAAAACAATCAAACCTTTTCTGAAAGATTTAACGGACATCCAATTGGCTTCATCAATAAAAATATTCGGACTGTTTTTATAATGTTCTCTGTCAAGAATCTCCTTTATTTGTTCAAATAAAACAGCTTCCTGTTTGTCTTCATCACCACCTACTGCAACAATTTCATTTTCTATACGCTCATCGGGGTCTTGTCCATCAATTGCAGGATCGAATTTGAAATAATCATTTCCGGTGGTTTCGTCTTTTACAACTTTAATGTAAAAACCATCAGTTATGTTTTTAATTTTTTTAATAATAATTGAAACCTGCATAAAAGCTTCAATAGAATTGTTTTGCGGTATAATTAATAATTGCTCTGCAAGTTCTTTGGCAGTTGCTCCGTTTTGGCCTTTACTCCAAAGAGAATAAACTGCAAGTCCTTTAATAAGTTTGATGGCATCAGTATGTAACTTTTCTTCAAGATTAGCTGAAATTTTCTGAACAACAATATTTACTGTTTTGACTAAATCGTAAACGCCTTCAAGATTTTTGTTGTTAGGATTGTTCGCCAAAATATCATAAATTCTGTCGAATGTAAAAAAATATGGAAATGGTTTATCAATAACATATTTCAACTCAGTTTGGGCAAACTGAATAATCCCCCTTTTTTCGAAATAGGGCAGTTCGTAAAATAAGTTTAACAAACCAGGTGTAAAAGGGAATAGTTCTATGTACTCGTCTTGTTTGTTGGCAACATCTTCAATTTTGTCAATAAATGGCTTTAATTTATTTTCAATTTTAATTTTCTGTTCTTTTGTTTTAGGTACAATTCTTTGCGAAATAACTTTTTTAACAGATTCTCTTCGAATAACAATATTCTGAAATCTTTCACTTATTCTAGCTTCATCACCTGTAATTTCTTTTAGTTTTGGACTTGAATAAATGTCTTCCTGCATTGAAATAGCCAATAGTAAATCCTGGTCCTGACAAACTTGTGCTACAACTCTCAGAAACTGAAAATCTCTTTTTATTTGAAAACTTTGCTTTGCTTGTAAAAAATCTGAAACTTCATCAACTACAACCAATAAACCTTTTGATGGGTCTTTTTCTTTTAAAAATAAAATTATCTCTGCAAGGTGGTCTTTAAAATTTAAGGTTTCTCCTTTGATGTATTTTGGTATTTCTAAACCATAGGTTTTTTTAATCTGCTTCTCAACTTCCCTGAAAAAAAAGTACGACAAATCAACATCTACCGGTTGCAATTCAAACTGAACAGTGAAGAATTTACGAGCAATTTTTTCCGTCGCTTTTTGAACGGTATGATTTTTAATTAATGGCCGTAATTCCGGATTGTTGATTACACTTACTAAAAAGGCAATTAAGTGAGATTTCCCACTACCATAATTTCCAATAATTTTTACTGCTTTATGATTTGGCTTTTTTAGGTTATCAAAAAAATCAAGTATCTGCTGTTCTAAACCTTCTGAAATAATATAACTGGAAACGAGTTCTTTTTGTAATTCTACTTGTTGTAGGTCAGTGTCAATATCAACTACATCTTTTATTTCGGTATAGTTGAAAAGTTTACCAATCGCATTTTCAGGCAATTCATCAGGATTTACATATTTTCTAAATGATTCGTGTAAAATACTTTTATAATTTTCTTCAATATCTTTAATATTTGTAAGGAGAATATCATTAATATCTTTATCATAATATTCTTCTGTTCCAGCTTGACCGTAAGAAACACGATTACTTATTATTTGCTCATCTTCGAGAAACAAGACACTGCTTTTATTTCTTGAATTGTATTTGAAAGCTCCAACAGGCGAAATCTTTGTGAAAGCTTTATGGTATAAAATACTTGCATTTGTTAGAATGATTTTGTCCGGTTTTGCAAGAAACCATTCTTTGATTTTTTGTCCAATATCGTGATCTGGCTCATTTTCATCATCCAATTCTTTGTATAAAAAATCTAATTCTTTTGCTACGTCAATTAGCTGATAATCTTTTTTTTGTAGGTAATTAATTATCTTTTCTTTCTTATCGTTGTTTTTCCCAACAATTGCCCAAAGTTTAAATCTAAGGCTATTTGCAAGCGATAAATAAGTGTCAATGTGTTTGCTATAATTTTCCATAATTATTTGGTTTCTTTTCTTTAAATTAACAGGTCTTTTACTACTACGTTCATTATTTCAGCAATATCATACAAAACTTTAAGTCTTAGTTGTTGTTGATTTTGCACATATCCATCTATGACATTGTAACTTTCCCCAGTTTTTTAGCCAACTAAGTCTGTTTTATTCCTTTTTGTCCGAGTACTTCTTTTATTCTATTCCTACCTTAAATAAGTTAGACAACTAAAATAGATTTTTTATATCAAATTTCATTATATAAAACGTATGAATTATCATCTGTTATTCTTTGCTTTGGAAAAATGAAGATTCTTTTGGCTGCGAAGCTGTCGGTTGTGGGTTGGGGCAGTCCAATGTGTCTGAATGTGTGATGCGATTTTCATTAATATTTTTCATTTTGTCTTTTTACACTAATCGGTAACGAATGTCGGTATGAAACCTTGCACACTTAAAAGCACAAAGCTATAAAGTAGCTATGTTGTTTATTACATGTAACTTATGATTTTTTAATTAATCCCATTGAAGATTTTGATGGTTTAATATTAGATATAATATCTGAACCTTCTTCATCTCTAATTTCTTTTAATAACACATCAAGTTTTTTTATCTTATTGGTGTCAATAGCCAAATTTAATATTGTCCCCATAAATGCAGTATCAAAATATTTTTCTGTATTTCCCGAAACATAGTATCCTTTATCACCACTTGCAATAAAGAAACTTCCTCCTCTTTTACATATTCTACTAGTCATGTACAAGCCATAACCCGAGTTTGCCCAATCTCCTTTAGGTTTTCTTTTTTGACCTTTATATACCTTAGATGATATTGCTGGTTGTAGTGCTGCAATAATAGCATCTTTATCACATTTTAATTCCAAATTTGGGTTTTTTGTTAATGACTCCTTCAAGCCAATCCCTCTATCTATAATTGCAAATGATACTAAATGTTCAGAACATCTATATTGTGCACAAAATCCAAATTGATCTGAGTTACTATGTTCAATTACATTACGTAAAATCTCACGAATACAGTAAGTTAAAACTTCCGAGAAATCTTTACATGAATTCCTTGTTAGAATTTTAGAAATATTTCGAGCATCTTGTTCTATAATTTCTGCAGGATTAACCATGTTTTCACTAGCACTTTCAATTATCTTAATTCTATCAAATATTTTTATAGGTATATAAGTTGAACTACCACTTGCAACACCAGGATATTTCCCATAATCTAAACCAAAGGCTTTAAAGAAACCCATATGAGATAGGTATGAACAATGTTGAAAATTTTTTGCTGTAAATTTTTTTTTAGGATTACTAGATCTAAACCTTTGTATCTCACTACTCACAAAAAGTAGGGAGAAGGGATCAATTCTCATTAATTTTGTAAAGTCTAATTCTACCGCATCATATTCATCGTCAATACAATGAATCTCTTCTATAAATATAATTGACTGTTGAAAAATAAGCCTTGACGGAACAATTATTTTTTTTATCCTCATTTATGGTTAATTAATATGTTGCATAACAGGGTTTGGATTGCTGTAGTTCGCAAAGCGAATTAAATTAAACCTACGTTATCAGTATGTCCCAAAAGCCAGTCTAATAACATCAACCCGAACCCTGTTATCTGCAAGTCCGAAAAGATTGCAGATAACAAGATTGTATATGTAGTAAAATTACACAAAATTGATATATATGGTATGTATTATTTAGATTATTCTCTCTGATACTGTTCATAGTATTTCTCGAAAGTTTTATAAGTGGACAAAAGATTCTATTTATATATGTTTTCAACTTACACACGTTATTAGAGGATTTTCCCCACTCACAATCCAACACAGGAAATAAGGTGTTCCTCCGCCTCATTCGGCAAGTCCGGTGCCAGCCCGTCTATCTATTTTTTATAATCTTTAATTTTTAAAGGTATAAAAAAAAGATAGCCGCCTTTC
>Ga0172378_10006126_pt1 | contig 11243 bp, 6 predicted proteins | sample GrowelOW332metaG_FD_119755 | JGI IMG/M metagenome (GOLD analysis project Ga0172378, IMG submission 119755) | Groundwater microbial communities from an aquifer near a municipal landfill in Southern Ontario, Canada - Pumphouse #3_1 metaG | ecosystem: Environmental > Aquatic > Deep subsurface >... | reverse complement strand
GTATTGGGCGAATGCAGCCGCATCAGCGATGCCATGGTCTTGGAAGCGGCCTATGCCTTGGCCGATTACATCGAGCAGAATTGCTTCGAAGCCGGTTTGATCTTCCCGCCCATCGCCGATCTGAAAGCCGTCAGTTTGCAGGTTGCTACCAGAGTGTTGGCAAAAGCGCTGGAAGATGGCACTGCCACGCGTCAGGATTTGCAAGGCATCGATTTACAGGCTTATGTCAAAGCCCATCTCTGGCAGGCCCGGCATTTGCCGTTCAAATATGCGGCGGCGCTTGAGGATGTTAGGGCTTGATGGAGTCAGTGTGGTTCGCTTTACAACAGGCCGGGGGATTGATCGAGTCTGTGGATGCACAAACCCTGGCTTATCTGATTGGCGGGGTCGGCATCCTGGTGGAATGGCGCGCGTATTGTCTGCCCAGTGGCCGGGCATTTCGGCGCTGGTCGGCGGCCGGCGCGGTATTGTGGGCGGCCCAATACCTATTGTTGGACGCCTGGACAGCCGGTTTGACAATGGCGAGCACCGCGGTGCGGACTTTGCTTTCCGGCCACTTGGAAAAAGGACTGTACAAACATTGGGCGGCGGCCGGGTTTTTGGTGCTGTTTAGCACGTTGACCCTGATTTCCTGGCAAGGCTGGATTTCGCTGCTGCCGGCCTTTGCGGTGATCAACACCACCTTGGCATTGTTTTATCTGGGGAATCGAAACATGCGCATCGCGTTGCTGGTGTCCAGCGTGGCCTGGATTGCCAACGACTATTACTGGCAAGCCTGGCCGGCCTTGCTGGCGGAAAGTGTGGCGATGGGCATCAATCTGCGGACGATTCGCAAGCTGTTTACCGACCGGGGTTTAGGTTGAGCGGCATGCGTGTCGGTCAATTTGGAAATCGGCATCAATATATCAAATCCGGTTTCGATGATGGAAGGGCCAATTGATGTGCGAAAGGGAATAAAAGCCGGCAAGCGATAATTTGCTTTTTTCGGGGTGATACGGCCATATCTCGCCGGATTCAATGAAGCTGCGAATGGCAAACGCCGCCCAAAACCAGGGGTAAGGTGTGGTGAATTTACTAACTGCGTCGGTGGCATTTAATATTACGGTCACACAACAGTCATATCTCCGTGATATTTTGGTAACAAAACAGATAGCTGTTTCGCGTGTGTTTTTATGGACGCCGTTTTTATGGCGTCCAGCCGCTGCTCGTGCCCTTGGCTTAAAAATGAGCGCTAATCCTGTGTTTTTGGAGTATTAACGATGGCGATAAGAAAAAAATTGTTTATCCTGGTTTTTCTGGGAATGACGACAGGCAATGCCGAGGCGACTGTGGTTGGGCCTTACGCCAGTGCCGAGGCAACGTTTGATTGGAGTTCATTTTCGGTTCAGGCTTATGCGTTGGGTCCAGGCGCCGCGCCCAGTGTGACTTGGAGCAACCAGTTCTCGTCGGTAATAGCTATGACTCAAGCGGCCAATGTTTACCAGAGCAGCGCCGACTGGAGCACTTCATTGCACAAGACGGCGGGAAATACCGCCACACAGGCACTGGCTGGTGCCGATGCCACCACATTACATGCGTCGGCGCTGGTCACTAATTCCGCCGATTACGCCGGGGCAACCAGTTACCGTTCCGGCGGCCTTAACGTAACCGGCAACGGCTTGCTGGTTTTTTCGATGCACTACAGCCTTGATGCCGCACTAGTGCCCGACGCTAGCTCAACCTTCAATAATTCAGCAACGGCTGGTGTCGATTTCTTCGCACAAAGAACCGGTTCGAACGCACATTCTGAATTTTTCTCTGCCAACAGCGCCCTCAATCTCAACAGCGGAAATACCGGTACTTCGCCCGTCCATCTGACCGGGGTGCTGAATCTGGCCCTGCTAGTCAGCCACGGTGACCAGTTTGATTTTTTGGCGGATAGCCGCGCTAGCGCCTCACTCGGTACCATGCAACCCATCATGCCAATCGGTATCCCAGTCTCCTCGGTGCCTTTGCCGGGCGCAGTCTGGCTGTTTCTGTCGGCAGGCGCAGGCCTATTGAGTTTGACTCGCCGCAAATCGACACTAAGCGCTTAAAAGTAAACAATCCACAGCCCAGGCATTTCAGCCCGCATTTCTCCGATTGGCGATAGCGTAATCGGAGAAATGTTTATTGACCTATTTCCGGCATGCTGCTGGCAGCCAGTTTTTCTGGCTGTAACAGGATTTTCCTGACGCCGGTTCGCGCGGCGTGCTCGAATGCCGCCGGTCCGTCTTCCAGGGCATAACAGCCGTCTATCATGGTTTCCACAGGCAGTTTGTTCGCCCCCAGCAACGCTAACGCGTCCGCGAACGGGCCGCAGCGCGAGCCGATGATATTAATTTCGTACACCACCACTTTGCTCATATCGACCGCTTCGTTTGCCGCGAAGGTGCTTTTCAGCACCAAGGTGCCGCGTGGTTTGACGATGCGCAAGGCTTGGGCAAAGCCGGCGGCTTGGCCGCTGGCATCGACGACGCAGTCGAAACGGTTATCGGCTATATCGGCAACCAGGCCGGTCGTCAGCTGCCATTGCTGCGGCAATGCCAAGGACGCTGCCGAGCGCCCCAACACGGTTACTCGGTATCCGGCCAGACTAAGTACCTTGGCGATCAATAAACCCAAGCGGCCCGGCCCCACCACGGCAATATCAACGATAGGCAGTGTTTCGATTTGGGCGATGATCCGCACGGCGGCGGCCAGTGGTTCGGTAAACACCGCCGCTTGATCGGATACGTCATCCGGCACCGCGTACAAATTGCGCACCGGCAGGCTAAAGTAATCGGCGAACACGCCGTTGTGGCCGCGAATGCCTAGCACTTTTCGGTTCAAGCAATGCGCCGGGCCATCGCGGCGGCAGACATCGCACGCGTTGCAGCCGATGTTGATCGATCCCGCCACGCGCCGATTCAACCAGCCGTTGTGCTTGTCGTCGGCAACGGCAACTACCGTACCGACGAATTCATGGCCGAGAATGCCGGAAAATCCGGCATAGCCTTTCACCAACTCCAGATCGGTCGCACAAATTCCGGCTAAACGCAGTTTTATCAAGGCTTCGCCGTCGGCCAGCTCCGGGAGCGGCATATCGCTGCGATAGGCTAAAACATTGTTTAAAGTCAGGGCTTGCATGGGCAGACTGGGAAAGCGTTAGGTTAAGATTATTTGTTTACAACAAATCCGGCGTCAGAGTATACCTTTAATCATTTCCAAGCATTTTTCAGGTGGTTTACCATGACCGATTCGCCTATTTTGCCTTCCCAGATAGACGCTTTTCAGCATTTCTTATCTACGCCCTTGGATGCATTGCTGGCAAGCCAGCAAGCCGTTAGTGCCGAAGAAAAATTTCTGGCCTTATTCCAGCGCTGTGCATTGGAGGTTCCCGCTTACCGGCAGTTTCTGCAAGCGGGTCGGATCGATCCTGCCCGGATTAATAGCTACCAGGATTTTCAAAACCTGCCACTGATGGGTAAGGCCGATTATATGCAGGCCTACCCCTTGCCAGCGCGTTGTTTCGGCGGCAGTTTGAGCGGCGCGGATCGGGTCGCGGTCTCGTCCGGTTCTACCGGGCAGCCGACTTTTTGGCCGCGGTCTGCGGCTTACGAGCTGGATGTGGCGGTGCGCTTCGAACAAGTGTTTAAAGACAGTTTCCAGGCCGATAAGCGCAGCACCTTGGCGGTGGTGTGCTTCGCGTTGGGCAATTGGGTCGGCGGCTTGTTTACCACGTCCTGTTGCTGGCATCTGGCCCGCAAGGGCTATCCGTTGATGGTGGCGACGCCGGGTAACAATAAAGCCGAAATCTTTCGGGTAGTGCGCGAGTTGGCGCCGCATTTCGAGCAGACGGTGCTGTTGGGGTATCCGCCGTTTATCAAGGATGTGATCGACGCCGGTGCCTGCGAAGGCATCGTCTGGTCCGATTTTAAGCCTAAGCTGGTGTTCGCCGGCGAGGTGTTCAGCGAGGAATGGCGCAGTTTATTGGCGCAACGCATCGGCTCGGAAGCGGTGTGTTTCGATTCGGCATCACTGTACGGCACCGCCGACGGCGGCGTGTTGGGCAACGAAACGCCTTTCAGCATCGCGATTCGGCGTTGGCTGGCGCAACGGCCTGATGCCGCTCGGGATTTGTTCGGCGAATCGCGTTTGCCGACCCTGGTGCAATACGACCCCCGCAGCCGTTTCTTTGAAATGCACGAAGATACCTTGGTGGTGTCCGGCGAAAATAGCGTGCCGTTGCTGCGCTATCATATTGCCGATAAGGGTGGGCTGCTCAGCTTCGGGCAAATGTGGGATTTTTTAAAGCAACATGGTGTGGAATCGCTTAGCCAGTTAGGTTTGGATAGCGATTTTCAAGCGCGTCAGCTGCCGTTTGTGTATGTGTTCGGCCGGGCGGATTTCACCGTTTCTTATTACGGTGCCAATATTTATCCGGAAAACGTGACGGTAGGTTTGGAGCAGCCGGAGTTTTCGGCTTGGGTGACCGGTAAGTTCGTGCTGGAAACCCAGGAAACCGAAGACCGCGATAAATATCTGCATATCGCCGTGGAACTGTTGCCGGGCGTCGCGGCGAACGATTCGATGGCGCCGGCGCTTGCGGCATCTATCCGCGAACAACTGCTACGCTTAAACAGCGAATTTGCCCATTACACGCCAGCCGAGCGGCAATTGCCAAAAATTAGCTTGCATGCGTTTGCGGATAGTGAATATTTTCCGGTGGGTGTGAAGCATCGATATACTCGGCGATGACAGGCACGGAAGGAATAATGCTAGAGATTTTTTCGTTAAGGAAAGCGCTGAAAATGATTTTGCCGTTTCCGCAAACTAGAGTCATTGCCGGTCTGTATGGTAAGGACTTTGTAACCCGTGTCGTTCGAATATTTGGAAAGCCTTAAAAATATGGGTAATCACTAGGAATCGATCATGCAGTCGCGACACTCGACAGGCAAGGATTATTTTAGCGTCGCTAAATCGCTGCCATCATGGCTGCTAGGGATAGCTGTCGCCGGACTTTACGCATTGACCGCCAGATTGGCACTGTTGTATTTCGCGCCAGACGGCAGCGCCAGTGTGTTTTTCATTGCCAGTGGCTTGGCTTTGGCGGCCATCTTGCAGGGCGGGCGAACTTACGTTTGGGCTATTTTACTGGGTGCTCTGACGTTGAATTTGTGGCAAGGCAAGGCATGGCTGGCCGCGATAACGATTTCGGCCGGCAGTACCGCGGGCGCGTGGTTGGGCGGCTGGCTGTTGCATGGCGTTCGGAATTTCGATCGATCCTTGCAAACGCTGCGCGATTATTTGTTGTTGATAAGTTTGGGCGGGGTGCTGGCCTGTTCGCTGACGGCGCTGATCGGCACCGCGACTTTACTCAACGCCGGGATTATCGGCCAGGAAAAATTCCTTTCCAGCCTGCTGTATTGGTGGATGGGCGATACCCTCGGCGTCATTTTAATCACGCCGTTGATTTTGGTTTGGATCAACAATTCGTGCAAATTTAAAAGCGTTCAACAATTCGGCGAAGCCTTACTGATTATCGCGATGAATTTTCTAGTCGGTCAGTTGGTGTTCGTCGATTGGTTTCACGACAGCATCGGCAGTTACGCTAAAAGTTATTGGATATTTTTGTTTGTCAGTTGGGCCGCTGTCCGCCTGGGTAGTCGCGCCACCACCTTGATTTTAGTGATAACTGCCGCTCAGGCGATGTTCGGATTGGTGCACCAGCGCCTGGGATTCATCGACCCCAGCCTGGGAGACAATCATGAGATCAACTACTGGTTTTTCATGGTGACATTGTCGGTGGTCGGCATGGCCTTGGCCTGTTATTTTTCGGAACGCCAGCAGGCGCTGGAAACCTTGCGAGACCGGGAAGAGTTGTTGCGGACCTTGTTGAAGGCCATGCCGGATAAGGTCTGGTTAAAAGATCCCCAGGGCGTGTATTTGCTGTGCAATCCAAGCTTCGAATCATTGCGCGGCACCACGGAGGCGCATATCGTCGGCAACACCGATTATGATTTTGTTGCATCCAAACAGGCCGATGCCGACCGCGAACACGATTTGAGGGCCATGGCCGAAGGCAGACCCATTAGTCGGCAAGAATGGTTAAGCCATGCCGACGGCAGCCATACCGCGCTTTACGAAACGATCAAAACGCCGGTGAATACCCAAGACGGCAAGCTGATCGGCGTACTGAGCATGGCCCGCGACATTACCCAGCTACGCGAAGTACAGATCGCCTTGGGTGAGCGTATCAAGCAACAGAAATGCCTGCATGCGGTATTCCGTGCGACCGAAGATTTGCAAAAACCATTGTCCGATGTGATGCAGGCAGTCGTGGAGTTGTTGCCGCTGGGCTGGGTTGACCCGGATACAACCGTCGCCCGGATTGAATGGGATGGTCGTCACTATAGTAGTCGCACCGGTTACTTGCTCGATACGGATGGGCTGCAAAGCGAACCCATTTTTAGCGAGGGTGTTGCGCTCGGTCTCGTGACAGTCGCCTATCGGCAAGCGCCTGGGGGGCAGAGGATAGAGCCGTCTCCGAGTACGGAACGCATGCTGCTGGAAGCGGTGGCCGAGCGGCTGAGTAGTTTCGTCTCACGCCGGACCACCGAAGAAAGAGCCAGGAATCGCGAGCGGATTTTCAGCTCAATTGTTTCGCAGGCAACCGATGCCATTACCTTAATCGATGCGGAAACCTTGGAATTCATCGAGTTCAACGACGCCGCTTGTCAACATTTGGGGTACAGCCGCGCAGAATTCGCGCATTTGCGTTTACCAGACATTCAAGGCGAATTCGATGCCGGTACGATCGCCAGCATGATAGCGCGCTTTATGCGGGTCGGTTCCGCGCAATTCGATACCTTGCGCCGGCATAAGGACGGTTCGTTGCGTAACGTTCATGTCAGTTTACAGCTGATCGAGATTCGGGGGCGCAAGCACCTTTCGCTGATTTGGTCGGATATCACCGAACGTAAGCAGATCGAGCAGCAGTTCCGGCATCTTTTCGCCCAAAATCCGGCGCCGATGCTGATCTATGAGTGCGGCTCGCTGGCGCTGGTGGCGGTCAACGATGCCTTTACTGCCTTATACGGCTACAGTCAGGACGAAGCGCTGGCGCTGCGATTAACCGACCTTTATCCGGAACAGCAGCGCGACGCGATTACGATGTTGGCGGCTAGACTGCAGGGCTATGCCAATGTCGGCGAATGGCGACACATCCTGAAAAACGGCTCGGTTATCGACATCATTGGCCGGTCGCACGACATCAAGTTTTCCGATCGCAGTTGCCGGGTGGCGGTGATCACCGACATTACCGAACTCAAACAGGCCGAAGTCGAATTGCGCAAACTTTGGCTGGCCGTGGAGCAAAGCCCCAACAGCATCGTCATTACCAACTTGAATGCCGAGATCGAATATATCAATCAACAGTTTAGTCTGGTCACCGGTTACAGCCGCGAGGAAGTCATCGGCAAGAATCCGAGTATTCTGAAATCGGGAAAAACCAGTCGAACTTGTTTTGACGAGATGTGGGCGGCGCTGAATCAGGGCAATAGTTGGTCCGGCGAGCTGGTCAACCGCCGTAAGGACGGCAGCGAATACATAGAATGGGCCTGCATCACGCCGGTACGGCAGTCCGACGGCACGATCAGCCATTATCTGGCCATCAAAGAAGACATCACCGAGAAAAAACGCGCGGCGGCGGAACTGGATTCCTATCGCCATCATCTCGAGGAACTGGTAGCGGCGCGTACCCAGGAACTGGAGCGCGCCCGTCAAGACGCCGAAGCGGCCACCGTAGCGAAGAGCCAGTTTTTGGCGAATATGAGTCATGAAATTCGCACGCCGATGAATGCAATCTTGGGCATGTTGTATCTGGCGCTGAAGCAAGAGCTGCCGGCCACCTTATACAATCATTTAAGCAAGGCCCAGAGTGCTGCACATTCCTTGCTGGGCATCATTAACGACATCTTGGACTTCTCTAAGATCGAGGCGGGTAAGCTGGAATTCGAAGCCACGGAGTTTACCCTGGATGGTGTGATAGAGCAGCTCACCGATACGATAGGCCTGCAGGCCGATCAAAAAGGCGTGGAGTTTTTAATTCGTTACGACGTCAATATCCCCTCGACGTTGTTGGGCGATCCGTTGCGCCTAAAGCAAATCTTGCTGAATCTTTGCGGCAACGCCATTAAATTTACCGAGCAGGGCGAGGTCGAATTGGCGCTGAGGATGCTAGGCGAACAGGATGGCGTGGCGACTTTGCAGATTTCGATCCGCGATACCGGCCTAGGCATGGATGAGGAACTGCGCGGCCGTTTGTTCCAGAAGTTCACCCAAGCCGATCAATCGATGACGCGGCGCTTTGGTGGCACCGGGCTGGGGCTGGCTATCAGCAAACATTTGGTGGAACTGATGGGCGGGCATATTTGGATCGAAGATTCGCAGCCCGGCAAAGGCACGACGATTTGTTGCACGCTGCAACTGCAAATTGCCCAGCATGCCGAGGCGCATCGGCGCGAATTGTATGCGCAAACCGGATCGCTGCTGAAAGGCGTTCGGGTACTGATAGTCGACGACAACGAGGTGTCGCGGGAAATCCTGGCCGAAATGTTGCGCTTTTTTCATCTGGAGGTCGGCGTTGTCGCCGATGGCGCGTCCGCCATTCATCTGCTGGAAACCACGGCCGAGCCGGCCTTCGATCTGGTATTGATGGATTGGCGCATGCCAGGCATGAACGGCGACGAAGCGACCTTGCGTATCCATGCCAATCGCTCGATTGTGCCGCAACCGAAGGTGATCATGGTCACCGCTTACGGCCGCGAAGATGTGATGCTGGCGGCGAAACAGGCAGAGGTGGACGGCTTCCTGATCAAACCCGTGTCGCCGTCTGCGTTGCTGGATACCATGCTGTCGGTATTGGGACGTGGGCGGATCCTTGACAAGCAAGCTGGCGAGCCGTTGCTGGCTCAGTTAACCTCCGAGCCTAATTTTGCCGGCAAACGGCTATTGCTGGTGGAAGATAATGCCATCAATCGCGAGTTTGCCATCGAGTTATTGCACAGCGTCGAGATCGACGCGGACGAGGCGGTGAACGGCGAAGAGGCGCTGGCCATGATTCAGCGCCAATCCTACGACGGTGTGTTGATGGACATTCAGATGCCGGTGATGGATGGCCTGGAAGCATCACGGCGAATTCGCGCCTTGGCCGAAAAGCCGGGCGGCGAGCGCTATGCCAGTTTACCGATTATCGCGATGACCGCGCTGGCGATGGCTAGCGACGCGGAGGAAAGCCAGGCGGCCGGCATGAATGACCATGTGACCAAACCGGTCGAGCCGGAGCGATTGTTTTCCTGTCTAGCCAAATGGTTGTTGCCCGTGTCGGCCACCGAATTAAATCAAGATTGCCTTGTGAAATCCCGGCAAGTGGCCGATCGGCGCTATTCGCCGGAACTGTTACAGCTGCAAAGCCTGCAAGTTAAAGACGGTTTGCGCCGGATCGGCGGCGAGGAGGCGGCTTATCGTAAACAGCTCAAGCGCTTTCGGGAGCACTATGCCAATGCCGCCGGCGAATTGCAGCAGTTATTGCAGGCGGACGCGTTAGTGGCTGCGGAACATTTTTGTCATTCGTTGAAGGGCGTAGCGGGTAATCTCGGCGCGCATGCGCTTTACGAATGCGTCGCTAATATCGATGAATTGCTTAAGCAACAGCAATTGCCCGGCTCTGAGGCGCTCGAGCAGTTTGGCGAGTTATTGAGGCAAGTGATTAGCGACATCGATAATCTGGTACCGGTACCCAAAGTCCAGGCTTGCGGACAGTTATCTCGTGAAACCGCGCTCAGTAAGGTGACATTGTTGATAGCGGCATTGGCAACCGATTTGGGTACCGCCGAGTCCTTGGTGGCCGAATTATGCGCGGGACTGGCGGGTGGGGAATTCGAAATAGGTATGAGCGAGATCGCCGCCCAGATCGATGTGTTTAACATCGATCGAGCCGTGACACTATTAACCGCCTTGCAACAGCGTTTGGCGGGAATATCGTCAAACGGGTAAGTCTTCGTTCAGGCGCGGGCAGCTAAAAAGTCGAAAATACTTTTTCCGTTTGGAATTTGCAGTGGGGAATCTTTTGGGCTGTTAGCTTGCTGGAGTCGCATGCGGTGCGCTTAAATATACTCAAGTCACGCGTTTATTTTTTTGTCTATTGTAAGGGACAGTACATGAAGCATCTTAGCATTCGTTCCAAGCTTTTCCTGTTAGCCTCCATTGCGCTAGTCACCGTGCTGGGCGTCGGCGGATTTTCAGCTTGGCAGGCCAGTCGTCTTGATTCACAACTGGCTAGTGCCATTAGCACCCATCAAAAACTGTTGGAGACGGTCAACTTGGCGCGAGGAGCCCAAGTTAGCTTTAAGATCCAGGTTCAGGAATGGAAGAATGTGCTGCTGCGCGGCAAGGAACCGGCCAGTTATGACAAATATCTGGCCGGTTTTGATAAGGAGGAGAAAGCAGTGATGGACGGGTTGAATAAGCTCAAGGGCGTCATCGTTGCGTTGGAGGTGGCCGACCGGGTGAAAGTCGACGAGACCATTGCCGAGTTCCAGAAACTCGGTCCCGCCTACCGTTTGGCGCTGCAGTCTTATGACCGCAATCAAGCCGATCCGGCCAGTGTGGTGGATAAACTGGTCAAAGGCATCGATCGTAATCCTACCCAGATGATTGATGCGCTGGTGGCTGAAATCGGCAAGATAGCGGCGGAAACCGCAGAGCGCGAACAGCGTGCGGCAGAAGCGATCTACGCTGCGGTCCGCATGGGGCTGGCTGCCTTTTTAGCCGTGGCGATGGTGGCGCTGATTATTTTGGCCAGGATTGTGATCGGATCGATTACTAAGCCCGTCCAGCATCTCGAAAAAACCATGACCATGATCGCCAGTTCAAGCGATTTGACGCGTCGAGCGGCATTGGATCACGAGGACGAGATCGGCAATATGGCCCAAGCCTTCGACGCGATGATCGGAAAGATGCAGGTGTTGGTCGGGCAGGTGGCAAATTCCGCACAGATGGTGAATTTGACGGCCAGCGACATGGCCGATACCGCCCAAGTGTTACATTCCACGGCGGATGAGCAGTCGGAATCGGTCGCCAGCAACGCCGTCGCGGTCGAGCAACTGACCGTTTCGATTGCAACCGTAGCCGACACCGCCGACGATGTCCGGACCAAATCTCATCAAAGTGTCGCCAATACC
>Ga0172378_10006125_pt1 | contig 11243 bp, 9 predicted proteins | sample GrowelOW332metaG_FD_119755 | JGI IMG/M metagenome (GOLD analysis project Ga0172378, IMG submission 119755) | Groundwater microbial communities from an aquifer near a municipal landfill in Southern Ontario, Canada - Pumphouse #3_1 metaG | ecosystem: Environmental > Aquatic > Deep subsurface >... | reverse complement strand
GTCATTTTGTCCATTATTATACTTCTTTATGGACGAACGGATACAAAAAACAGGCTGTTTCACCTCTCTTTGGCGTTGGCTACGCCTCCGGATTTCTGAACGGGTTTACTCCGGAATATGTACTCATGGTTGTTCTTGTTTATGAGGTTAACAATGACCTTTACCATAGTATCTTTTTCTTCAGTACGGCTTTCGGCAATCATCAAAGTTAAAGCCACCAGAGTGCCATCGCTAATGCGTTTCTTGTGATTGTCGTCATAAAGAATACCGTTATTTTGCATAAACCATAGGAACAATGTGGCTGCAATTCGCTTATTCCCATCGCTGAATGAATGGTTCTTGGTTACAAGATAGAGCAAGATAGCGGCCTTTTCTTCTACTGATGGATATAGGTCTACACCACCGAATGTTTGATATATCTGTCCGATAGAACTTTTAAACGAATCATCCTTCTCATTACCAAACAACTGACTGCCACCAAACTTATCTTTGAGCTGTTGAATAACCTCCATTGCACTTTCGTATGTAGCATGAAACGATTCTTTCTGAGTGGTTTTCTCAATAGTAAGCTGTTGGTAGTCGTAGCGGTCAAGAGTGTCGAGGGCATAGGTGTAATCAGAAACCACTTTAATTAGTTCGTGACTTTCATCCGAAGTAAGTTCCGGTTGAGTACTTGCTGTACGACCCAATATCTGCACCAACTGGCATAGCTCTTCATATTTCTTTGATGCTATGTTATTGTTGATGGCATAACCTTTAACAAGATAATCCTTCAATATACGATTTGCCCAAATGCGAAATTGAGTACCTCGTTGACTCTTCACTCTATAGCCTACAGAGATAATTACATCAAGTGAATAGAAAGGAACAGGCTTATCAGAAAAAGGAACACGCAAAAAATGCACGTTGCTTTCTCTCTCCAGTTCTCCCTCCTTAAAGACATTTAAGATGTGGCGTCTAATGTTAGATGTTTCCTTACTGAAAAGTTCTGCCATCTGGTTAACATTCAACCATACCGTTTCATTCTCTAGTTTCACATCAATAGACGTTTGTCCATCGCTTGCAGTATATATTATTATTTTGTCATTCAATTCCATAGCCTAAATCTTTGAATAGCTTCAACAACTCCTTCTTGCTTTCCTCTTCCTGCTTCAATAGTTCAGACAGTTCGCCTTGAAGCGTTTTCATCTTAGTGTCGAAATCTATTTGTTCATCACGATTCTTAAACTCAATGTTATAACACTATCGCTAATCAGACCAGATGCCGATGATTTATAGTTATAAACGTCGACCCTAAAATCCTCCGCTCAAGGAACGTCCCGCGGCAAGAAGCCGGAGCCCCGGTCCAGACGAACGGAACATCAGACGACGGATTTCAATACATCCAACATGGTGTCTGAGGTTCTATGCCTTGGTGGATGCACTTCCCATTGTATCTCATCCCTTTCATTTCCCTTCTAATTCATCCTTTTTTTCTCTTAACTCAGCAGCCGGTCCGAATTTTTGGCAGTATTATAGAGGAAAATCAGATATGTTTTTATCGAAAGTTATTATCTTTGTTTATCAAATCGATTCTTAATTACAAAACAGAATGAGAGGTAGATATGTATAATGGGAAAATAGTTGTTTATACATCAGGAACTTTTGACATGTTTCATTCCAATCACCTGAAAATGATTAAATATGCAAGAGGCCTAGGCGACACTTTAATTGTAGGTGTAAGCACAGACGAATTAGTATGTTCATACAAACGACCGCCTATCATTCCTTTCGAAGAAAGACTAGCTATTGTAGAGTCTCTCAAATATCCTGACATTGTCATTCCCCAACGCTCCTTAGACCATACCGAAGTGGTTAAGAAATTGAACATTGATGCATTTGTTGTAGGAGACGATTGGGTAGGAAAATACGATTACCTCAAAGATTTAGGTGTGAGCGTATTCTATTTTCCTTATGGAGACGGAGTCAGTTCATCCTCCATAAAAAAAGACATTGTACAAAAATATGAGAGTCTAAAAGGAAAGATTGACCACCAACCTAATCCATCTATAAAATGAAAGTTGCAGTCATCACCGGCGGAACCAAAGGAATAGGCAAACAAATAGCCATTGATTTGTTGAACAGAAACTTTTTTGTTTACACAAATTACGCAAATGATGATTTGTCTGCGAAAGAAGCAGAGAAAAACTTCAAATGCATCAGCAACAATTTTAGGATTATAAAGGCCGATCAAACAAGCAAAACGTCCTTTCAATCTTTTATCCAGCAAATAAAAGACAATGAGACGGAAATCAATTGCATTGTAGCAAATTCTGGCGCAACGATTAGGAAACCATCCATGCAAATCACAGATGAAGAGTGGGAAAACGTCATGCAAATCACGGTAAATACCCATTTCTATCTAATCAGAGACCTACATTCACTCATTGCCAATGACTCTCGGATTATTTTCATCGGATCCATGATGGGAATCCTACCTCATAGTACATCATTAGCTTATGGAGTCAGCAAAGCTGCGCTACATGCGTTGGCAAAAAACCTGGTGAAAGAGTTCGAAAACACAGGAACAACCGTAAATGCCATTGCACCAGGATTTGTGGAAACAGAATGGCAAAAAAGCAAGCCAAAAGAAATTAGGCAAAACATATACAAGAAAACCGCACTAGGAAGATTTGCTGACGTAAAAGAGGTATCTTCCGCAGTCATGTTCTGCATTGACAATTCCTTTGTAAACGGGAGTATCATCGAAACCAGTGGAGGTTACTGCTATAAATAGAAAAAAACAATCACATACTCCGTATCGAACATCAATCAAGGACTCACATGGTTCTATATATTACTAGGTTCTGTGATTATGACTATTTTTCCGAAAGCAAACCTCTAGTCACATAATATCTGAACACCACCAATATATCTCCTTTGGATTTTTTTCCTTTTAATACGAAACTGAGCCAAAGAACAATTGTACCACCCCATTTTATCAATTCGAGCACACACCTATACAAAAAACAAAGAAGAGAGATTTCTCTCGTTCTTGCACTCTCGCTTCTTCCAATTCCATTTCCTAGTCGAATTATATAATCCTTTGTTGTCCTTTTTTCCGGGATGCAGTGTTCAACTTTCACATTTGGCAAATAATATATTTTCGCACCTTTGCTTTTCAATCGAAAAAAAAGATCTTTTTCTTCTCCTCCAGACAAATCGTTCTGTTTTCTTCCTAAATTCACATTAAAACAACCACATTGTTCTATAACACTTTTCCTTATTCCCATATTCGCACCAATAGGATACTCTTTTCCTTCAAATAAAACCACATCATCACCCTTATTCAAAGCAGAAACCCAAGAGTAACTCCAACTACTCATCCATTCCGGTTCCTTTCCTGATTCATAAAACGGAGTTATCTTTCCCCCAAAAGCATCCAAATCAGGATATTCCTTCAATCTATCTGATAAGTTTCCAAGATAATCACCCGCTACAAAAGCATCATCATCCAGAAATATCAAAAAATCGCCATTCGATTCAGCTATTCCCCGGTTTCGGGCATAAGAGAGGCCTTGATTTTCTTCTATAAAATATCTAAAGTTGACGGAAGGATATTGAGAATGAAACGAAAAACATTTCTCTTCCGTTTTGTCCGTGCATAAGTTATTTACAAGAATTATCTCATACTCGGAGAAAGGAAGATTGTTTTTCGCCAATTTTTCTAACGTTGTATAGATATACTTATCTCTATTATATGTGCAAATTATTACGGACAACATAATCTTTCTATTTTTATTATCACACAAAAGAACCGAATCTACCTATTTTTTAGACACAGATTCAAAAATATTCATCCATCTATGAGCTATTTTTTCTAAAGAATATGCCTCGCTTGCGCATATACAGGCAACGGCCATCTTTCTACGGAAACCAACATTCCTCATTGTCTCCGTCAAACTGTTAAGATAAGAAAGCTCATCATTATTAGGAACAATAACGCCAGTCTTGTTATTGGATAACACACTATTTACCGCAGAGAACGAATCAAATGCGATAGGAACAACACCCATTTGTTGAGCCTCAACTAGAACCATAGGAAACCCCTCATATGCAGATGTCATCATGAATATAGATGCTCGCTGATAATACGGCAAAGATTCTTGACAGCCAACCATCTTCACATTCTTCATATTCATTTTTTTTAGCATCTTTCGATAAATGGTCTCGTCTTCACCAGAACCTACAACCACAAGTTTCCAATCAGGAAAATCTCCACTTCGTTCCACTTGTTTCCAAATTTTAAAAGCGACAGACAAACGTTTCTGTTTTTCTTCCAACCTCGAAACAATCAGAACAATTTTTTCCTTTTGATCTATATCTTCAAATGCCTTTGTATATTGGAAAGGCAACGCATTCGGCATGAATCCAAACTTATCAGAGATACAGACATTCGCACATGACGAATAAATAGGAATGTAATTCTCATCCAAAAGATATAGTTTATCTACATTATCATAAGTGCATCTGTATTTCTTATGAAGAAAATGAGTCGCTAACTTTCGTCCTAACAAGGAAACCACAATCTGTTTTCCCAATTGTAATAACGAACCTATTTTATTACCGTGAAATATACGAGAAACAAGAATACTCAGATTCATTCCTACCAATTCATATGACGGCATATTATGGAATGTGGCAATATGAGTTATGTTCAACTGTTGGGAAACATTACCAAGGACAGGCATAATACGTGACAAACTAGAACCTCTCATCATATTAGAAAAAACAATATCAATATTCGCTTCTTCCATATATTGTTTCATATTCTCAATGCCATCATCATGTTTTATCTCATATTTGGAAACAAACACATTGTCATTGGTTACAACTTTAGATTTGTCCGTATAGGCTAAATGACAACACACATTGTATTTAGCGGTCAGATAATAAGACAATACATAAACCACTCTCTCTACACCTCCACTTATCGGTGATATATCTGTATCTGTAACGAATAGAATATTCATAATAATTACATTATTTTTTTTGACACAAACATCCTCTTCCCATACAACAACTTCGAAAAGAACAAAAACAAACTAAAACTTTGAAGAAAAAATAATTTAAGTATGGTCGGTTGGTTAATTCTAGCCTGATTCCTCAAAAAAGACCATTCTTCTTTTATTTTTTTCTCGAAATCAAGCAAATCTTTTCTTGTTATTATTTTTTTATTAGCAAATATGGAAACTTGCAAATTGATAATATCTCTCAATGCCTGTCCGTTTATAAATGGCAAAGCTTCCTCTACGTGTTTTTCCTGGACAAGTTCTCTTAATTTACGATTTGTATCAATAGCTCCAAATTGAATAGAAGAGAAGGCTTTAGTTATCGCCTTGGGATTATTCTGTCTATAATAAAAAACTCCATCACTAAAAACAACCTTTTTGCTGCTTATCATCAACACTCTAGTCGTATATGAATCTGAGTTATATCCATAATCAAAATATCCGTTCTGCCTTATCAATGACATCTTATACAAAGCAAATCCATGTATATATCTATATCCTATACTTCCCAAAAATGATTCACGCCCAGATATGATTGCATTCAAATCCCCTTTATATCCTATATAACCACCTTGTTTTGATATGGATTGGTCTTGTATTTTTCCACCATCATACCAGATCATAATAGGCAAACACAGATCGGCACCTGTATCTTCAATCCTTTTTATATCTTTTTCCAACAAATCAGGACTATAAATATCATCTTGAGACGCATATCTCCAATAATCGCCAGTCGCATTAGACAATGCAAATTTAACTGTTCTAGACGCCCACTTTCCATTGCTCTTTTTATAGACTTTAAATCGAATGTCTTTCTGTTCATATTCTTTCAATATGGACAAAGAATCATCAGAAGAACCATCATCAACACAAATGCACTCCCAATCCTGAAAAGTCTGATTCATAATAGAATCTAATGTGTCTCTCAAATATTTAGCACCATTATAGACAGGAATAGTAATTGATATTTTCGCCATATTCAAATTTCATTTCTAATTATAAAATCGACAACTCTTGCAGAACTTCCCGCATTCCTATACTTATTGAATTTACTTACCGTATCATCAGAAACCGGGTAATAAGATTTAGTTTCCAAAATAGAGAAAAGCTCCACCCAACTTTTGGCCTTCACTCCTTCCATATGATCATAATAATCAAAATATAAAGGCCGTGAATACTTAACATAATCCTCTATGTCAAACGGAGTTAAGATGACCGGTTTCTTCGTCAATATGAAATCAAAATAAACACTAGAATAGTCTGTCACTAATACGTCTACTTCATTAAGCAACTGATAGGTATCCACATTTACATTTGAATTCACAACGGAAAACCTATCATAAGAAAATAAATTTTTGTTTAAATCGCTATTTTCCTCATAAAAATGCCCCTTATAAAGAAATACCATATTGTTTTTTTTCAAAACATTTTTGAAAACATCTATCGAAAAATCAAAGTTTTCGAAAAAATTCAAACTACGGTTTGCATCTCTAAACGTAGGCATATAAAGCAATTTAATTGGACTATTGAATTTCATATCAATATCTTGGACATACAAAGATTTCTTGCCTGAAACAAAAAAAATATCATTTCGAGGAGATCCCAAGACATGTACTTTTGAAATGTCTGACTTAAACGCAGAGGCTATCATCGGACTAAAGAAATCGGAAGAACTTAAAAGAAAATCATACGTTCTATTCAGCTCGTATGGAACAAAAATTCTCCTTATCTCTGTCTTGAATCTTTTAAACGTCGATATTTTTTTAGGAATATCTGCTTCTATCTTTTTTAGTGGCATGCCATGCCATAACCAAACTTGTTTCGCACCATTGATATATTTCATACACACATCTCCTACTCCACTACTTAAAAAGACGAATCCAGCCTTCATGCACATTTTCTTCCCTTCGAATGAATCAGACAAACACACAGGCATCCCTTTTCCCCTCAAATCATCATACACCTGAATATTTTCGGTTATCCATACCACCTTGATATTCTCTCTATTCGACAAAACATATTCATATACAAATTTTGTATTGTCCGAATAGTTTTGTCCAGACCATGAACCTATTACCCACAAATAAGGATCCCTTTTTATCAGTTTCTGTAAATGCCAAATAGGGAGAAAAAGGGCTCCTTTTATACATTTAATAATATCCAATACTGCTAACATATAATGACATTCAAATTCTAAAAAAAAATTAGGTTTTAAAAATCAAACACAAAATGCTTCATTACAGAAATACCATCACAAACATTTGAAGTTACAAACGTCTTTCACATATGAAAGGCATCCAACTTCTATCTCATCCTTTTTGTGAGATCCAAGGCTGCACCAATGGCCACATCCATATTGTAATATTCCCATTCTGCGAAACGACCCAAAAGATAAAACCCACGAGGTTCCAAAACTCCTTTTATCGAATTTATCAAGGTTCGTGTCGTTGAACTCTGAATGGGATAAGTATACCGTTCGTAATGACTGGATAGATATTTAGGAGAATACGGCATTTCCTCCAGATTCTCCAAAATAGAAGACTCTGATATTTCATCCGTAAATTCAACTGTTGCCGTCATCTTATCCTCTGCATTGTTACTTTCCGAAAAATTGCCTGTACAGATAATCCGATGAGAGTCATATCTCCGATCCGGCAAATAGATCCAACTATATGGATTCTTTTCTATCTCACAAAACACAGAAGTTGTACCATGTGCCTCCAGCTTTTCTATTTCATCATTATACTCCGATATTTCTTCTATAAAATTAGCGACAAGAGATGGAATCTGTTTTATATTACCACAAAATATCACTCTATCGTACTCTTCTTCGTCATAATACCACTTGTCGTTTTTTCTTGACAGACGCTCTACCGTGCTATTATAATGGACATCAACACCTTCCGCCAATCTATTGGCAATAAATTGCGAACCATCTGTTTTAGGATAAAAAAATGAGCTATGTACAAAAGACCGTTCTTCCACATGATTAATGTTATTATATATCATCTCTGAAACCGTCGGCATAGGGAGTTTCCCCTCCAGCCACGATATCGGGACTTTAGACAAGTCTCTTCTCCAGACTTTATAATTATACGGTTGAAAGTAGAGATTAAACAATGTGTTTCCAAATCGACCCCGTAGAAATTCATCAAAATTATCAGGGTCATGGCCCTTTTGTTTTTCTATTGACAAAAGGTCGTCTATAAAACTCTTCTGTACATCTTCATCGAAAAGATATATATGATTTTCTATTGGATATGGAACATTTTTTCCATCAGGCATGACGACAGAAGCGTTTCGGATAGTCTTTGTAAATTCATTCTCCTTATCAAAATTACCCCAAAACCAATCCAACACATCCTTTCTTTTTGTATTAAACACATGACCACCTGTTCTATGGAACAAACAACCATCTATTCTATCGCATTTTATCATGCCACCAGGACGGCCATACTTCTCATAAACAGTCACTTCTTGATTTTGAGCTTTCAGTATCTTAGCCACAGAAAGGCCGGACACTCCACCTCCTATAATAGCATATTTCATCTTATTTCCATTTTGAGAGTTTCACTGGATGAATAAACAATTGACCTTGAGGAAAATCCGCAATCAGTCGTTTCAAATCATATTGATATTTATCCAAATCATGCCATCCGTTGTTTGGCCACAAGGCACGTCCTTTCAATAAAGTATCATCTTCTGTTTTTACGCTATCGGAGGCCAACAACAAGCTAGTTGGCCATGCAACTTCAATAAAAAGGCCCGCAGCAGCCAACGCCCCACAGTAATGGGAAAATCTAGGCATCGCAGATTCAGAGACAATACATATATCCGAATAGGAGGCAACCATAGGATAACACAACGGATATTTAAATCCGTTTTTTACAAAACGCTTCCATATCTTATATGACACTCTCGGGGGGGCTTCCTTGAAAATTCCTCTGACGAATGACTGTAGGAATAAGAAACCTCCAATCACTACATTCTTTCCATATCGTTTTATTTGTGATTCGGCCTCTTCATACTTAGGCAACTCATTTTGGAACTCGGCTCCACAAACAGACAATTCAGGCCACCACATGATGGCATTCCTCAGCCGAGTCCAACCTCCTTTTGATTTTGACAAATCCACTATATTCGGAATAAAACAATCATTTTCAGACAATCCTATCTTATCCAAAAAATTAGTTTCATCCAGCTTTGGATTAATCAACATATCATCAGCAACTATAAAATAATGAGAAAAACCTTTTTTCCTCAACTCCTTATATGCTTGCGCTATATATCCCTGAAATCGATACGATGATTCGAATACTGTAATCACATTTTCTCTATCTCCTTCATAAAAAGGAACGACATGAAATATATTGGAGAATTTGCCTTCATAGAGTTTCTCCACGATAGGGATGTTTTTATCGTAACGATGATTATATATGACAACTAAAGCGACCTTCATACCCTTATCCACCTAAACTTAATATTGATTATCACGAATGCAAAGGTACTCAAATTAGTTCTGGAACATCTTTTTTTTTAATAAAAAGAGAAACTTTTGCTTCTTCATAACATTGGGATAACCCAATCTTCCTTTATGATTTACAGCAAGCCTTTACATTAAACGAAAAACAACCAGTAAGAATTGTTTTAAGAAACAGAAATGCGGAGACAAACAGCAAGTTCACTTCAAGTATTCAAGTAAAGATCCATTCTAGGAATTTTCAAGAAATCTCTTCTCTATAAAGAAGCGAGACAAAAACTCATGAAACGATGAGTTTTTGTCTCGCTTTTTACAGATTCTAATTTATTAAACTAAGCCATATCCTTCTTTTTTTTATAAAACGACCAAATAATAGCTCCAACCAGAGAGGAAAAAAGGACAAAAGAAAGAATAGAGACAAGTGCCATCAGACTAAAATAGGTATCAGGTTCAAACCTAAACTCAACACGATGGGTTCCCGCGGGTATATTAAGTCCTCGCAATATCCAATCCGCCCTAAAATGATCCACTTGTTTGTCATCAATAAACGCCTTCCATCCTGGTTGATAATATACTTCAGAAAAAATAGCCACTCCATCATTCGATGAATTTGATTCATAAGTTACCTTGTTCGGTTTATAATCTTTCATCACAATGGAGGATGCTGAATCAACATTCAAAACGCCCTCTTTAGCAATAGAAGAGAAACTCTTATCTACGACAGCTGTCTTTTTCGGATCTATTGTTTTCAGTGCCAACATTTCAGCATTGGCATCCTCAACAAAACGAAGTTCATCGATAAACCACGCATTACCATTCGCATTCACATTCGTAACAGGAGGCAAATCCTTATTTATGATAAGATAACGCATATTCAACATGTCCAATACTGGAGTATGCGCATTTTTAACCAAGCTATCAGCCTCCGACAATGTTTTAACATTTCCAAGTCCAGATGTTATACTTCTCATTTCCGGCTCGATATGCAAATCAATGAGATCTTGATATCGTCTAAGTTTTGCAGCATTATATCCACCTATCGACTTATGGAAATATGCGACATCGGTGTCGTTAAATGGATTATTTAAAGTCAGCACTCTATAAGAAGGATCTTTGTCTTCTCTGATTTTCTTATCAGCTGCAGATGCCACATATTCATTTTTCTTCTTTTTGGCAGTTATGAAATTATCTTCATTCAGATATCTTTTATCTACACTCCATAAATCGCACAACGATAAAAATCCGATAATCAGGAATCCATATTTCATCCATTTCTCGTGCTTTGGCATTGCACAGACATACAAAATTGCGGCCGCAATCAAGATGAAGAAGAATGATCTCCATGCATCAGAAACCAGCAAAGCTTCTCTATCCTGAACCAGAGCAGAGATATACCAATCAGGCAACTGATAGGTTGCATCCAAATCTCCGGAGAAAGAGAGGAACAAAGAAGGCAACACAGCCAACACTAGGCATAGACCTCCTGTGATACCAAATGAAATCAACACCGACCTCTTTATTTTTCTCAGATCAATCTCTTTTTTATAAATCGCAGTAAGAGACATGCAAGCCAGAATTACAAATGTAAGCTGTGGTATAATCAATGCCATTGACGGCGTTCTGAACTTATTATAAAAAGGAAGATGATGAAACATCCAATCATTAAAGAACGCGAAATTCCGTCCCCAACTCATCATGATAAGCAATGCCGT
>Ga0172378_10006123_pt1 | contig 11245 bp, 10 predicted proteins | sample GrowelOW332metaG_FD_119755 | JGI IMG/M metagenome (GOLD analysis project Ga0172378, IMG submission 119755) | Groundwater microbial communities from an aquifer near a municipal landfill in Southern Ontario, Canada - Pumphouse #3_1 metaG | ecosystem: Environmental > Aquatic > Deep subsurface >... | reverse complement strand
AGACAAAACCATGAAAAAGATAACAACTTTTCTTGTATTTTTTCTTATCGTAGTAGGAGTATATGCTCAGTCCGTTTGGAGCTCATCCCATCTGGCCAAGGTGAAACAGTCACTTTCGCAGCCGATATATTTAGTTGCTTACCAGCAACTGTTGAGAGAAGCAAATAGCGAATTGAAAAAAAAACCGCTTTCTGTTATGATAAAAGAGAAAACTCCAGCCAGTGGAGATAAGCATGACTATATGAGTCAGGCTCGTTATTTCTGGCCAGATCCAACTAAACTCGATGGGAAACCTTATATCCAGCGAGATGGAGAGTCTAACCCTGAGCTTGAGAAGCTTGATCGTGTACGTTTAAGTAGTATGGCAAATAGCGTTACTACGCTTTCACTGGCTTATTATTTCAGTGGCAATGAAAAATATGCCCGGAAGGCTACAAAGCTTATCGATGTGTGGTTTTTTAACAAAGATACAAAGATGAATCCAAATCTGAATTATGCGCAAACCATACCAGGACTTTATAATGACCAAGGACGTTGCTATGGTGTTATAGATGCCTATTCATTTGTTGATATGCTTGATGCGGTTCAACTTCTGGAACAATCTAAAGCATTTACGATCAAAGACTCTCAAAAGCTGAAAGAATGGTTTGGAAAACTATTGGACTGGATCCTGACTAGTGAGCAAGGGCAGGAAGAAGGTCAACAAAAAAACAACCACAGCGTTGCTCATGATGCACAAATCATAGCTTTTGCTATGTATACGGGCAACAAGAAAGTAGCTGAGGAATTTCTTTATGATTTTCCTGCTAAGCGCATATACAAACAGATTGAACCAGATGGAAAACAACCCGAAGAACTGAAACGAACACTAGCTTTCGGTTATTCCGAATTCAACCTGAGTCACATGACAGATATCTTTCTAATGGGACAAAAAATGGGAATATCCATTGATAATGCTACTTCAGCTGATGGACGTAATTTTTATAAAGCTGTAGATTTCTTAGCACTCTATCTGGGGAAAGAGGTTTCAGCATGGCCCTACAAACAGATCTCTGACTGGGATTACAAGCAGCATGAATTATGCAAGGATTTGTACCGTATTTACTTACTCAATCCCTCTCGCACAGACTATCGCGACCTGTACAATAACAATAAAAATATTGATTTAAAAGATCGTTTTAACTTGCTTTACGTTAAACTTGATTGAATGAAATTCATGTGTTTTTAGAAAGAACTAAATGGTTTAGTTCGATTCCGGCATTTATTTATAAGTGCCGGTTTTTTTGATTTATGAACGATATTTCAAGAATAATACTTCTGTTTTTATTACCCCAATGATGTATTGTATTATTTAGATTTATCACTGTTTTTTTAATGAATTGCATGAGTCGAAAGTTTATTTGTAATCTCTTTTAATGCAGCTTCTAAATTAGGATAACGAAAAGTAAATCCAAGCTTGAGAAGGCGATTTGGATAGACCTTTTGCCCAGTTGTAAAAATAATATGACCTGCTCCATAAAGGAGCTTAAATACAAAAACAGGAATGGAGAATAGTGCAGGACGGTGAAGAATCCGTGCCAGTGTTTTAGCAAAGGAACAATTATCAGATAATTGTGGAGCTGTAAGATGAATAACCCCTTTGGCGGCATTATTATTTATAATCTCCCAGAAGGCTTCTAATAAGTCTTGAAGATGTATCCATGAAAAACCTTGTTTCCCATTTCCAATGTTCCCTCCGACAAAAAAACGGAAAGGTATTATCATTAGAGAAAGTACGCCTCCGTTTGAATTTAAAACGACACCCAAGCGGGTGATAACTAATCTTACCTCGCTGGAAACATTCTCAGCCTCCTTTTCCCAGTCTTTGCATACCTGCGCAAGGAAGTTGCTATTATATTTTAGACTGTTTTCATTGAGAATTTTTTCTTCGGAATATATACCTACGGCAGAAGTGGAAATAAACAAGGAGGGCTTTTTATCCAAAGAATTTATTGCGCTGACTAAGTCGCGAGTAGTAAAAATGCGACTGTCATAAATATCTTTCATGCTACGCTTTGTCCACCGACAGTTTATAGAAGTGCCTGCCAGATTGATCACAACCTGACAACCGCCCAATATCTTTATTAATTCTTCTCTTTGCTCCGGAAGAAAATGAGAGCGTTTTAATCCGCATACTTCAATTCCCTTGTCTGCCAGAAAAGCTGAAAGATTAGAGCCGATAAAGCCCGTACTACCGCTGATGGCTATTTTCATAAAGAAATAACGTTAATTGATATTCTTTAGTTTACGGATTATCTCTTTTTTTATGATTGCCATAAAAAAAGAGAGCGTGCTATTACTGGGTAGTAGACACGCTCTCTGAAATATACAGGTTTCTCTCTGTTCTTAATATTCAGGAGGCAGGCTCTGAAGCTCTGTACGGGTAAATACAGGGCCGTCTTTGCAAACATATAGTTTGCCTACATTGCATCTTCCACATTTACCTACACCACATTTCATCCTATTTTCAAGGGTTGTATAGATGTTCTCGTCTTTAAAACCAAGTTTTTCGAGAACGGGGAAGGTGAATTTAATCATGATAGGAGGGCCGCAAACAATGGCTACGGTATTTTCACTGTTGGGTGCTACCTTTTCGAGCACGGAAGGAACAAATCCTACTTCTCCTTTCCAGTCGGGTGTTTCACCTCCCGGGTCTACTGTTGTAACAAGATTCACATCCGGACGTGCTGCCCATTCGGTCAGTTCATCTTTGTACACCAAATCATCCACAGACTTAGCTCCGTAAACGATAGTAATGTCTTTAAAGTTTTTCCTTAAGTCCAAAGCATTCCAGATAACGCATCGCATCGGAGGCAATGCTATTCCTCCGGCTACAAATACCAGATTCTTTCCTTTCCATTCATCCATTGGAAAAGTATTTCCGAAAGGTCCGCGGAATCCTATGGTGGCACCTTCTTCTAATTTGGATAAACCGGTAGTCACCCTTCCAGCCTGACGAAAAGTACACTCGATATATCCTTTGCGAGTGGGAGAGGAAGCAATACAAAATGTTGATTCTCCCTCGCCGAATACTGAATATTCGCCAAACTGACCGGCGTGGAATTCAAAGGCATTACCTTCTTCTTCGTTTTTGAATTTGAGTCGGAAAGTTTTAACTCCCGGAGCCTCATTGGTTATTTTCTCCACTTCCATCAGGTGAGGGAGATATATGTTTGAATCATTCATGACTTTGTTGTGCTATAGAGGTAAGATGTTCAAGTATATTCATATCAACCGGACAGGCACGGGAGCAGCGTCCACAGCCGGTACAGCCTAATTCATGGATTCTCTCCGGCATATAAGAAAACTTGTGCAGAATTCTTTGTCTCCATCGCTGGCTTTGTTGCTGGCGTGGGTTGTGACCTGAGGTATGGAGCGTAAACATGGAGAAACCACAAGAGTCCCAACAACGGATTCTTCGTCCGGTAGATCCTTTTGCATCTTCCTGAATATCAAAACAGGCACAGGTTGGACAAACAAAAGCACATGCGCCACAACCAAGGCAGCGTTCGGATTGTTGTTTCCATACCGGACTATCGAATGAGGAAGCAAGTTTCCCGGTCAGCTCCTTTACATTAAATCGAACAGGTACATCTGCCAGATAATCTTCTTTCTTTATTTCCCGTTCTGCTTCAAAACATTCCGGTGCTAAAGTTACTAAGGCTTCTCCTTTGGGAGTTAGTATCTCAGCCAAAGCTCCTCCATCAGGTAGCAGAGTGATTTGTATATCACTTCCGGCGGTATTTCCCGGACCTCCATTTACTGAAGTACAGAAGCATGAGTTGTCACTTTTCTGACAGCTGAAACTTACCATCGTGGTTTTTGCTAATCTGGCGTTATAAAGTTTGTCTTTGTAATCCCAGTTAAAAATACCTGTAAGTGGAATGAATCCGGCAGCATCACATGGATGTATTTTCCATAAAACAGTTTCGGGCACTGTGTCGGGATTAAAATCCTGTAAAGTGGTTTCTTTTTCCTCTTTTTTATAGGAGAAAAGCACCTCGGCACGTGGAAACGCAACTCGTTTTATGGACTGTGTGGTCTGGATGTAATCTGATGCCACTTCCTCAAAAGACTTAACTCTCTTGAACTCTACTTTTTCTCCCTTTTGAACGGGTGCAAACAAGCGTTTGTCGCTTTGTATGATTTGATTGAACCATTTGTTCAATCCTTCTTTGCTTATATATCGTTTTTCCATAGGTTGATTAACGTATAAAGTTCTCTTTATCTTCTGGTTTGAATGTGGAAAGCACATTACCGTTTTTGTTAGGCTGTCCAGGGACTACACCAAATTCTTCGCCTAAGTCTTCCATCATCTTACGGGTAAGTAAGTCAATAGGAATACCCACAGGGCAGGCTTCGGCACATGATCCACAGCCGGTGCAACGACCTGCAAGGTGCATGGCACGGTTAATCTGCCATTCGATGTTACCAAGTGGACTGGCCCATGGTTGTACCCATTGCGGACAATTCACTTCTACCACACAACGGGTGCAGTAGCACATTGGACAGGCCGCCCGGCAAGCGTAGCATTTAAAGCATTGTGATAGTTCTTCTACCCAGAAGGTCCATCTTTCTTCTTTAGACATTCCTTCCAGTTTATCTATCAGATCTTGTTCTTTCTGATCTATTTTCAGTTTAAAATCTTTCAGATAAGTTTCTATTTCGGCAAAGCCTGCAAACTCGATCACTTCTTCGGAATCGGTGACAGTTAGTATTACAAGTTTATCTTCTTTCAATTGATTTTCGAAAGCCAGTTGAACAATACTTCTCAATGTGGGAAGAGTGGCAACAACAGCAACTTTTCCTGTACCTAGTAGTTCGGGCTTAGTAAGGTATACTGCTAGGTTATTTATACATCGGCTGTTGTATATAAGCTTGCTTGTATCTTCGGCTTTTTCGCAAAAGAAAGGACGAGGCTTTTCTGTTCCTTCTTCGTAACCAATTACTTTTGTTACGACGCCTTCCTGCAAAAGGGAGGTTGCTTTTTCAATTAGTTTATTCATTGCATTCCTCCTTTTCTAAATAACCGGCTACCTTTTGGTATTCTTTGTAAGCTCCAAGTTCTCTGATTTCTGCAACAGTGCTGTTTACTAAATCAGCCCATTTTCCCCCTTCGGCAGCAGAGACCCATGAGAAACAGATGCGGCGTACGTCAATTCCAAAGAAATCGAGTAATCCACGGAACACCACCCAGCGTCTGCGGGCATGAAAATTTCCTGAAGTATAATGGCAGTCATTTGGATGACAGCCGGATACGATAATTCCGTCAGCTCCTTCGGCAAAAGCCTTTAGCAGAAGCATATAGTCTATACGACCGGTACATGGGAATCTTATTATCTTAAAGTTTGTGGCATATTTTAAGCGGCTGGTCCCGGTAAGATCGGCCCCGGCGTATGTGCACCAATTGCAGACAAAGGCTACAATCTTTGGTTCAAATTCTGTTATATTATCCATAAGTGTTTCTAATTAATTGTTTAGTAAAGCCATCACCTCGGCATATACCTGTTCGTTGGAATATCCTTGAATATCGATTGACTTTGAACGACAGAAAGCAACACAGGTTCCGCATCCCTGACATAGTCCCGGGTTTATTTTTGCTACGGTCTTTATTATTTCTCCATTTCTGTTTTTGATCTCCTCGCGTTCAATAGCCTGATAAGGACAAGCTGTCTGGCACATAAAGCAACCAACACAGGTACTGAATATAGGAGGAGCCGAACGGTTAACAACTGCAATTAATGGTTCACGTACCAATTTATCTTGTGAGAATAGTCCGGCCACTTTAACCGCAGCTCCGGAGGCCATGCCGACTGTTTCCGGAATATCTTTCGGAGACTGGCATGCACCGGCTAAGAAGATACCCGCAGTATTGGTTTCAACCGGTTTTAGTTTAGGGTGAGCTTCTGCAAAAAAATTATAAGAATCGTAAGAAACATGTAGCTTTTGAGCTAATTGTTCTGCTCCTTTATTAGCAATCCCGGCTGTAGCAAGTACTACCATGTCTGCTTCAATCTCCACAGGCTTTGCTCCAAGAAGAGTATCAACTCCTTTGACAATTAATTTCCCGTCTTTTTCATAGACTCTTGCCACACGACCACGAACATAATTTACTCCGTCTTCTTCTATTGCCCGGCGAACAAATTCGTCGTAGTTTTTGCCTGCTGCACGAATATCCATATAGAATACATAAGATTCTCCACCATGCACTTTATGCTGATACAGCATTGCATGTTTGGCAGTGTACATACAACAAATTTTTGAACAATAAGGAATTCCCTTTGCCGGGTCACGTGAACCTGCGCAGGCAATAAATACAATTTTTTGAGGAATTTTACCGTCCGACGGACGACGTATTTCTCCATAAGTAGGGCCTGAAGCTGAAGCAAGGCGTTCAAATTGTAATCCGTTGATAACGTCTTTGTATTTGCCGTAGCCATATTCGGGGAAATAATCAGTTTTAAGCACATTGAAACCGGTGGTAATAACCACAGCTCCTATCTCCTCGGTAATAATACGGTCTTCCTGATTAAAGGTAATTGCACCTGTAGGGCAGAACTTCTCGCATACTCTGCACTTACCCTTTTGATAATAGGTACAGTGTTCTTTGTCGATAACCGGTTTGTTTGGAACTGCTTGTGGGAATGGAACATAAATAGCTGTTCTTGTTCCTAATCCGGCATTAAACTCGCTGGGTATTTTTTTATTTGGGCACTTGGTTGTACATAATCCGCAACCGGTACAAAGTTTTTCGTCTATGCTTTTTGCTTTGAGGCGGATAGATGCTTTGAAATTCCCTATGAATCCTTCCAAGCCTTCTAACTCGGCATAAGTATAAAGGGTTATGTTGGGATGTTGTGCTACTTCCACCATTCGCGGAGTAAGAATACATTGCGAGCAGTCCAGTGTAGGGAATGTTTCGGAAAGCTGAGACATATGTCCGCCAATGGAAGGGTCCTTTTCAATTAAAATTACTTTATGACCTGCATTGGCAATATCCAGACTGGCTTGTATTCCGGCGATACCTCCGCCGATAACCAACGCTTTTTTGGTAACTGGAACTTCAATGTTAACCAAAGGCTTATTCCGTTTTACTTTTTCTACCAGCGACTTTACTAAGTCGATAGCTTTCTGGGTGGTTGCTTCTCCTTTTTCGTGAACCCATGAACAATGCTCCCGTAAGTTGGCCATTTCACAAAGATAAGGATTCAGTCCGGCTTCTGCACAGGCACGTCGAAATGTAGGTTCATGCATACGTGGAGAGCAGGATCCTACTACAACTCCATCGAGACCTTTTTCTTTTATTGCTTGTTTTATAAGTGTCTGACCTGGATCGGAACACATATATTTATAATCTAAGGCGTATTCAACACCTTCCACTTTAGCTATTTCCTCAGCAACTTTATGGCAATCAACTGTTCCATTTATATTTTCTCCGCAGTGGCAGATAAAAACTCCTATTTTTGACATGATTTTACGATTAATTTAGATTAACTGTAACGAAATGACGCTCAATTCCCAATTCCTTTGGACTGATTCCTATCGCTAATCCAATGGCTTGTGTGATATAAAGCACAGGAATATCTACCGGTTTAGTCAGGTAACTGTTTATTGCCGGTCGGCGCATGTCTAAGTTTGAATGGCACATGGGGCAGGCTACAATAACGGCTTTAGCATTGCGATCCGCTGCATCCTTTAATATATTGCCAGATAGTTTGGCTACCAGGTCTGTACGTGATACCGATAATCCGGCTCCGCAACATTCTGTTTTAAATGCCCAATCTATTGGTGTGGCTCCTATTTTTGTCATAAGTGTATCCATACTTTGAGGATCTTCCAGTCTGTCGAACTGAAGAATATTGTGAGGGCGAACTAGCAGGCAACCGTAATAACAGGCAACCGAATGAGAAAAAGGATGAACTATCTTCTCTTCTATCTTATCCTGCATATATTTTTCAATCATCTGAACAACATTGAGAATCTTAACCGTTCCATTATATGGAATTTCGAGAATGTCTGTAACACATTGTTTCAAAGCTTCATCGTGAGTAAGTTCGTGTTGAACAACACTTAAACGGTTATAACATGATGCGCATGGAACTACTATTTCTTCAAATCCTTGTTGCTCGGCTAGTGCAAGAATACGTGCCGGAAGTGAAAGGGATAAATCCTTGTTTACAGAGTGAGCAGCTGTTGCACCGCAGCAATTCCAATCTTTTATTTCAGCTAAATCCAGGTCAAAAGCTTTTGCAAGCGCTTTAACCGATTCATTATATTCACGAGATGTTCCATTTAGAGAGCATCCCGGATAGAATCCTATTCTCATTTGTTTTCTCTGTTTTTGTTATTAACTGTTTTCGAAAAAATACTTTTTATTTTTCCGAGGTCTTTAACCATTTCAGGCATTAGATTTAGTTTCCCTTTGAGGTACATTACAGGGGCTACTTTCAAGTCCTGTGTAATGCGAAAAGTGCGCGCCTTGAATCCTGCCACCAATCCAACTTCGTAAAGTCGGCCGGTGTATTTGATGGAATCAAGAAAGGCACGATGAAAAGCAACTACAGGCTTAGCCTTTTTATTCACATACCCTGCTTTTAAAGATTCGGCACGCAGATAATCCATTATTTTGGGAATGTCTATCTCCATGGGGCATCTTGCAATGCAGTTCTCACAGTTTAAACAGAGCCAAATCGCATTAGAGTGCAATACTTGCTGATAATTCTCCCGGTCATCTGTCTGAAGCAGACGCATCACATAACTTGAGGGATAATCCATTTCAGAAGCCAAGACACATCCTGCCGTACATTTACCACATTGATAACAATGTGTTACGTCTACTCCCGTCTGTTTTAAAAGCCTAACGGGAATACTCTCGCTGTTTTCCATGCTTACTAATTAATTTATAAGATTTACAATTCTATTCATAATTCATTGTTTGATACATCAAGCTACTATATAGCTTGATGCGGTTCTCATTAATGCTGATTTAGCGTTAGCGAAAGTTCTTTAAGGGTGAATTAAGTAAGAATATGTTTCAGGGTAAAAACATAGTAGCGGCTAAAGGATTTAGCCGAATTATTATTTGAGCATAACCTTACGCCTTCTTCTTGGGTTAGTAGAGTCCGGTATGAGGTCGTTTTTTGAAGCGTTAAGTGAGTCTTTAATATTTCAGAAAGATTTAGGTTAAAGTCATATGTCTTATTTTGGAGAAAGCAAAATTGTTTTCCACAATCCAACTCGTTTACTAAGGATGCAGAGTTGCAGACATATTCGTCGTGATTATTGTCACAACTGGCAATTAAAGAATTGTCATTTAATTTATTACAGATACAGAAACAAGTGCTTTGCAACTTCCTGGAGGAAGATTGTAGAGCTGTTTCCATTGTGCAATAACCTAGCAATAAGATTAAATAAATAAATATGATTCTCAAAGTTGTAGCCATAATATGCCACAAACATACTATTTATTTTGTTTTTATATTAGGAAAACGAACCAATTAACATTTTTTTTGCTCAAATTTATGATTTCTGTGCAATTGAATGATCATTTTTTAGACAACCGTTGAAGAAAGTCTGCCAGATTTTCTTCTTTGCCGAGATTAAGTTTTTTACGAAGTCTGTATCTACTTATCTCTACTCCTCTTAGTGATATATTTAGTAAAGGAGCTATTTCTTTAGATAATAGATCCATGCGAATATATGCGCATAGCATTTTTTCCTTTTTATTTAGATCTGGTGCAATCTCTTCCAGCCGCATAAAGAAATCTTCATGAATAGAATCAAAGTTATTCTGGAATATCTGAAAATCGTTATCATGTTCTATGTTTGTATCAATCCGATTTATCAGGCGTAAAGTTTTCCTTCGAATGTTTACGAGATTTTCTTCCTGAATTGAATGAGAAATACTTAAAGCTTCTTTCTTTATCTCCAATAATATTTCATTCTTTCTAAGAATATTTAAAGTGGATCTGGTCAATTCTTCTGTTTTAAATTTTAATTCGGATTTTAGCTTGTCTTCTTCAAGAAAACCTATCTTTTTATCTTTTAGTTCATTTTGTTTTTTGTATTTTATTTCTTGAATAAGTAGTTCTCTTTCTTTTTCTTCAATTAATCTTTCCCGACTTTTGCTTATACGAGAATAGATGTAGTAGATTAATAGAATTAAAAGTAATCCATAGACAATAAAGGCCCAGATGGATCTGTACCATGGAGGGAGAATCTCAAACTCAAAGCTTGTGTATATAGGGGCCGAATCTTTATCAGTTATGGCTCTAACACTGAAAATATATTTACCTTCTTTTAGATGTGTATATTCTTTGGATGTTGTTTCTGAATACTCACTCCAGCCTTCTTCTTTTGTACCGCTTAATTTATGAGAATATAGTGTTGTAGATGACTTATCATAGTTGCTCAGACTGTATTCAATACGAATGGAATTATTTCTGTATTGGATTGAAACATCAGTTGGATTATTTTGAAAACTTCTTCCATAAACAAGAGAATCTTTTGGAGTTGTGGTATATACATGTCTGATCTGAAGAGTAAGCTGGCTGTTTTTATGGAATACCCGTTCCAGTTTAAGTAAAGAAAATCCTTCTTCAGTTCCTATTATCGCCTGATTTCCACAAAGATATACATCTTCAAAATCTTCAATCATATATCCTCGCAAATAAGATTCATTCAGTTTTCTTTCATATTTTTTCGTTTGAGCATTGTATCTGGCTATTTTTAATATACCATTTACAACATACCAAATATTTCCAAACTTATCCTGACGAAGATAGGTATAGTGATTCTTTCCATCTAAAGCAGACTCCAGACTTATATTCTCTTCCAGTTTATCTTTAATTTGATTGTATTTGTATATTCCTACAGGAGATGAAAAAACAATTTCATTGTCTATTTTAGAGAGACATACATTGCTGCCTATCGGGAATGACTTATTATTATAGTTTGTTATTTTATCTATTTTTTTAAGATCTCTGGATATTTTAATACGAAAAAGTCCATTCTCTTTGTTGGAGACCCATACTATATTTGAAATATCTTCAACCAAAAGGCCTTTACATGAATTATTGAATCCTTCAATTCTGTGTTTGCAGACCCATTTATCTCCTTCTTTCTTTATTAAAGCCAATCCGGAGTATGTGCCTGCTACCATCAACTCTTCTTTAACGTTCAAAGGAGCTAGAGACCAGGCGCTTTT
>Ga0172378_10006122_pt1 | contig 11247 bp, 9 predicted proteins | sample GrowelOW332metaG_FD_119755 | JGI IMG/M metagenome (GOLD analysis project Ga0172378, IMG submission 119755) | Groundwater microbial communities from an aquifer near a municipal landfill in Southern Ontario, Canada - Pumphouse #3_1 metaG | ecosystem: Environmental > Aquatic > Deep subsurface >... | reverse complement strand
GTGAAGATGATGTGCAGCAGGACCAGCATCAGGTACGGCGAAAAACAGATGCCCAGGCCGGGGATGGTCACACCCTCCGGCGCACCCCAGAACATGACGACGGACAGGCCGAGCACGGCGGTCGGAAACGCCAACGGCATATCCAGGAGCGTGTCCAGAAACCGCTTGCCGCGGAAGTTCTTGCGGACCAGAATCCACGCGATCGGCAGACCGGCCACAACATCCAAAATGGTCACGATGAAGGCGATGCTGAACGAGTTCCACACCGCGCGGCCGATGACCGCCATCTCCGCGCTGTCGCCCAGCACGCCGCTTATCAGGCCCCAGTCGGTGAACACCTTGGTAACGACGAACACCGAGGGCACTATGATGATGCAGATGAAGATAGCGCAGACCAGTCCGAACCATGCCTTCCGGACCTTGGCACTGTCAGAGATCGCGTTGATCCGCACGAACAGGGACATCGGTGCTCGGGTACGCCCGGCGGGGCGCCTCAGAGAACGGCGATGCTGACCACGTTGCTGCCGCGGAGAACCACGGTGCCTAGCCGCCGGTCTTCCCGGTCGGGAACGTGCTCGGCAGTGTCTTCCAGAGACATGTTCATGTACTCATCGCAGCCGGTGAGTTTCCCTTCAAGGGTCCTTCCGTCCTTGAGCAGCAACGAAATCCGTTTGCCGACGAATTTTTCCAGTAAAGCCTGAGGCATGATCATGCTTATCGTCCCGTTCATGCTCGGCCGTGATTAAAAGCTTTGGTACATTCTTTGCGCGCGTCAGAGGGAAAACCCCGGATCAGGCCGGCGGTTCCTGGCCGTCATCGGCGGCGGGCGCGGGCGGCGGGACCTGCGCGGCCCGTTCCCTAGCCTGCTTCTCGATCCATTTCTTGATATCCGCCTTGCGGGTGCTGCCGAGACCGAAGGCCTCGCTGAACCGGGCAGTGGTCGTCAGTTCAAAGGTCTGCCCGGCGGGCCGGGCGCTGACGAGCCCCCGTTCCTTCAGCAGCCGAACGTCGTCATAGGTCCGGGGGCCGCGGACGGTCACGAGCTTGGACTGCAGGACCGGCTGGTTGTAGGCGATAGTGCTGAGCGTGCGCATGGCGCCGCCCGGCAGGTCGGGGCGGGCGAATAGGTCGGTAAAGCGGGCGCAGTCGGGCCGCAGTATCATGCGGTACTCGCCGGCCGCGGAGGAGATGATGACCGCAGAGTCCCGCAGGTCGTACTCCCGCCGCAGCTCGCGCAGGGCATAGGTGACCGCGCTCTCGTCCAGGCCGGTGCGGGCGGCGATGTCGGCCGGGCGCAGCGGGCCGGTGGCCGCGAACAGCGCTGCCTCCACCGCGGTCTTGTCCTCCATGGTCAGGCCGCCGCCGGCGTCGGGACGTCTGACCGCACGGTGATGATGATGTCGCCGTACGGCAGAGTCTCCTGACTGACGTCCAGCCGGCCGTCGCGGACCAGGTGCAGGACGGCGACGAACACCGTGATATCGTCCTTGAGCGAGTCGTCATAGAATACGGTCAGCCGCTGGGGGCCGGCGCCGCCGGCCCGGATCCGCTGCCACACCCGTTCGACGGCCTGTTCGTCGTCCTCGTCGTGGGCCTTGTTGTCGAAGACCCGCGGTTCCTTGGCCTTCAGCTTGGCTCCGGCCGCCGCCCTGGCGCGGGCGGTCTCGGCCTCCTGCCGGGCGTCCTCGAAGGCGTCCAGCAGGTCCATGACGGTTACCGGCCGGGCCTCATCCCGGGCGTAGGCCCGGGTGAACGCCACGTCCGGCACGACCATCGGGTCCTCGTCAGTGAAGTCGAAGTCCTCGTCTATGACCTCCGGGGCCGGCGGGTCTGCCGCCCGGCAGGTGGCCGCCGACTGCAGGTTGAGGATCTCCCAGGCCATCAGAAGCAGGCGGCCGGCAACGATCATGTCGAACCGGCCGTCGGCCACTTTGGCCGAGTAGAGCCTGACGAACTCCTCCAGGTCGATCGCCCAGGGGTCCAGGCCCTTCTCCAGTACCAGACTGAAGACCGCCCGGATCGATTCGTCGACAGGGTCGGCGAGCCGTTCGCCCGCCGCCGCGTGCCGGAGGATGTCCAGGTAGCCGTTGACGCGGCCGAGCGTCTGCGCATCCTCGGCCAGCGCCTTCTGGAACAGCAGGTGCTGCTCCAGCGATTCCGTGTTCATTGCTTCCGTATCCATTCCCATCCCTCTTTAAGTTTCAGAATGACACCGACGGGACCTGCTGACGCCGCCGGGCCTCCTCTTCGTATTTCGAAACCTCCGCCAGATCCGGCTGGATGATCACCTTGCTCACCCCGCTGGGCGGCCGGGTCACGCCGATCAGGTGGTCCGCCAGCGTCAGAGTGACCTTCCGTAGCGACACCTGAATGAACTGGGCCGTGGCCGAGCTCTCCTTGATCCGCTTCGCCACCAGTTCCGCGTTCACCGCATCCAGGAACATATCTACCTCGTCGAGCACATAGAACGGCGAGGGCTGGTATTCCTGGATGGCAAAGATGAACGACAGCGCCGTGAGCGATTTCTCCCCGCCGGAGAGCGCCTCCAGACGGAGCATCTTCCCGTTCCGGGGCTTGGCATTGATCTGCAGTCCGCCCTGGAAGGGGTCGTCCGGGTCGTCAAGGGCCATGTAGCTCTCGCCGCCGCCGGACAGTTTACTGTAAATGGCCTTGAAATTGGCCGCGACCGCGTTGTAGGACTGCATGAACAGTCCCTTCTTGCGGGCGGTGAGCTCTTTGGCCAGCTGGTCGAGCTCCCTGATCCGCACCTGGAGCTGATCACACTGCTGGACCAGTTTGTCCAGTTCGGCCTTCCGGCTATCATAGTCCTCGATGGCGCGCAGATTGACGTTGCCGAACGCCGTGACCCGGCCGTCGGCGGTGCGGATGGTCCGCCGCAGTTCATCCTCGGACGGGATCGGCTCTGGCACCGGCACGGTAATGGCCCTGCGGTCCTCCGCCAGCTGCGCCAGGCGTGCCTGGGAGATCTCGGCCTGGGCCTCCTGCGACTGCCGGACGCCCTCCTGCGTCTCCAGGTCCTTCTGGGCCTGGCTGACGGCGGCGTCGAGCTGATAGCCCCGGTCGCTGAGGACGTCCCGGGCAGACCGGAGACCTTCGATGCCCTGCTCCATCTGACTGACGATGTTTTTGAACGCTTCCAGCCGAACGGTGCACTCCTTGATCTCTCCGTCGTACTTGGCAATGCCCGCTGCGGCGGCCGCCAGTTTCTTGGCAACCTCGGCCAGCTGCCCGTCCAGTGCCTTTTTCTGGGCATCGGCGCCGGCCATATCGGCCTGGACGGCACCTATCTGTCCCTGCAGGTCGTTCAGTATCCGAGCGGCGTCTGCCGAAGCGGTGCGGGCCTGCTGGATCCGCTCCTGCAGATCGGCCGGAGCGATCTCCTGCAGCCGGGCGCGCTTGGTGTCCCGCTCGTCCCGCAGCGCCTGCAGCGCTGCGGCAGTGGCGGTCTGGTCCGCCTGCGCCTTGACCAGCGCCTGCTCGGCTCCGGCGGCCTCGGCGGCGGCTGTGCGGGACTCCTCCTGTTTCTTTGTAAGCTCCTGCTTGACCAGCACCAGTTTCGCTTCGGCACCGGCGATGTCGCCCTTCGCACCGGCACCTTTGGTGAGCGCCTCGCGCATCCGGTCGTCCGCAGCGCGGATGTCGTCGCGGAGCTGCCGTAGCTCGGTCTGCAGCGCGGACAGCGCATCGTTGGCCTTGCGCAGCTCCTCGCCGGCCCGGTCCAGTTCCGTCTGGGAAGAGGCACCGAACTTCGGCAGGCTGCGCTGGTTGACAGTGCCGCCGACCATGGCGCCGGAGGCCTCGACGAGCTCGCCGGCCCGGGTGACCAGACGGACGCCGCCCATCAGTTCCCGGGCCTGCTGCAACGTCTCTACGACCAGGGTATCTCCGAACACGTACCAAAAGACGTTCTGATAGCGGGGGTCGTAGGTCATGAGGTCGGTGGCATACCCGACGGTGCGCTTGACGACCATGATCGCCTTGGCCCGGGGCTTCCCGGGCATCATCTTGCTGAGCGGCAGGAAAGTGACCCGGCCCAGCCCGTTTTTCTTAAGATATGCAATGCAGTCCGCGGCCGTCTGGTCGTTGTCGACGACGACCGCCTGCATCTTGCCGCCCGCCGCGACCGAGAGCGCGGTCTCGAAACCGGGCTCGGCGGTGGCCAGTTCCGCGACGGTGCCGCTGATGCCCCGCATCTCGCCCCGGTCGCGCAGGGCCATGATCGCCGCAACGGCCTGGCTGCCGCGGTTGTAATTCTCGGAGACCCGCTTCTCGGCAGAGAGCCGGCTGAACTCGGCCTCGCGGCTGTTCACCGCATCCTTGAGCTGTGCTTCCTGCTTCTCCAGGCCGCCCTCCTTCTGCTTGAGCGCTACGACCTGTTTGCCGAGCTCGTCAGTGGCGTTCTGCGGACCGGCGGCCCGTTTGATGGACTGCAGGTTCCAATCGGCATCCTTTACCGCGAACTGCGCGTTGCCAAGTGCCTCCTCGGCTGTGCTTTGGGCGCGGTGCTTCTCGCCTGCGGCGGCCGCGGCGGCGGCCTCGGCGGCCCTGGCGCTCTGGTCGGCGTTCGCGGCCTGGTCGATGAGCCGGGCGAGTTCGCTCAGCCGGGTCTGCAGTTTCGTGAGCTCGCCGCCGTGGGCGGCGGTCTCGTCGTTGATCTTCTTCTCGGCGGCCGCGGCGGCTTCCGCTTCCCTCTGTGCGGCCTCCTGTTTGATGCGCAGGCCCGCGAGGTTCTCCTCGGCCGCCCGGTACTCCTTCCGATTGTCGGCGATGGATTCCGTGAATTGATCGCGGAAGCCTTCCTGGGCCTCCCGGTCCTCAGCGGCCCGGTCGCGCCGGTCCTTGGCCGTGGCAAGCGCGACCCTGGCATCTTCCACGTCGCTTTTGGTCTTCTTGTACTCCGGTCCGACGCTCGCTTCGATCTCCGCCTCTTTGGCCTCGAGCGCCTGCTTGTTGGCCTCCCGGTCCTTCAGAGCGGCCTCCTTGTCCGCCTTCAGCTTTGCCAGTTTCTGGTCGATCTTGACGATGAACTCGCCGATCGCCCCGAGCTTGGCCTGCTCGTTAAGCTGCTGCCGCACCACCAGCTGATTCTTGGCGGTGTCCAGGGCTTCTTTGGCTTCCAGGTACTGCTGCGCCTGCACCCGGTCGCGCTCCAGCGCTTTAACCTGCTTTTCCTGTTCGGTGCGGATGATGCCGATACGGTCGAGGTTGGCGGCGGTCTCGGCGCGCTCGTTCTGGGCCCGGCCCAGGTCGGCGTCGAAACTGGCAATACCGGAAATCCCGTCCAGGATCCGCCGGCGCTCCAGCGCGCCCATGTTGACGATGTGAACTACGTCGCCCTGCTGTACCAGATTGTAACCGTCGGCGCTGATCCGCGCCTTGGTCAGCAGGGTGTCGAACTCGGAAAGCGACGATTTCTGGTCGTTGATGAAGAAATACGAAGTGTAATCGGTCCCGTTCTCCGCCAGTTTGATGTAGCGAGTCAGGCGGACGGTGTCCGCGTCCCACGGCATGAGCCGGTCGGTGTTGTCGAAGACGAGCGAGACCTTGGTGTACTTGGCCTTTCCCTTGCCTGCGCCGTCGAAAACCAGGTCGGAAAGCCGTCCGGCCCGCACGGCCTTAGCGCTCCGCGGACCCAGAACAAAAAGGATGGCATCCGCTATGTTGGATTTGCCAGAGCCGTTCGGACCGGTCACGGCCATGTACCCCTCCATGAAAGGTACGACCGTCTTGCCGCCGAACGACTTGAAATTCTCAAGCTCGACCTGCTTTAGGTACATCCCGTTTACCCCCTGACGGGGCTCTGCGGACCTCTGATCCGCCGTGCATCCCATTTTGTCCGCGCGCGGGCGCAGATAAATGACAGTACGAAATCCACACTATTTAAAACAATGCCGTTATAACACCGAAAGACAGGGAATTCTGGCTCTGTTCAGCGGAATTCAGCCAGCCACGGGATAAGGCCGCGCACCGAGTCTACGACCCACGTCGGATGCATGCCCGACTGTTCCAGCATGGTACGGTCGGTCTCCTCCGAAAGCACCAGAATCGACCTGGCCCCTGCGTCGACGGCCATGTGCATATCGGCGGACAGCCGGTCGCCGACCATGATGACATCCGCAACTGGCACACCCATATCGGCGGCGGCCATGTCCAGCATCAGCCGGTGGGGCTTGCCGACGGCCGTGGCCTTCTTCCCGGTCAGGAACTCAAACAGCCGGATGAACGGCCCGATGCCCACGTCGTAGCCGTCTTCGGTGGGACAGACGTCATCGGGGTGGATGGCGATCAGTTCCGCCCCTGCCTGAAGGTAATGGTAGCCGGCATTGAGTTTTTCGTAATCGACGGTGGTGTCGAAGGCCAGCAGTACGATGTCGGGCCGGTGTCCGCCGGTGGATGTCGGTACTCCGGCGGCGGCGATCTCCGCACAGACCGCGGGGGTGGCAATCGGCCACACCGTTTTGCCGGGCCGCCGGTCTTTCAGGAAGCGGATAGCGGCGACCGCCGAGGACAGGATATCCTTCTCGCCCACGCCGAAGCCCATCCGGTTCAGACGTACGGCATAGAACGCTGGCACATGGGCTGAATTGTTGGTGACGAACCGAAACGGAAGTCTCCTAGCACGCAGTGCGGCCATGAATTCCCGGACACCCGGGATCGGCCGGTCGCCTCTGCAGAGCATCCCGTCAATGCTGAGTGCAAAGGCGGCGGTCAACTGAGGAACTCCTCCTTGACCATAATCAGCGTGAGCTTGAGCTGCTCCCGCGCGTCGGGCTTGTAGACACAGGCCATCGGATGATAGGTCGGGATGAACAGAATGTCCCGGTCCTTGATCCGGATGTGCTGCCGGGTATTGACGATCTGGGACATTGGTCCTTCGTACCCCAGCAGGTCCTTCACGGCCGACTTGCCGAGACCCACGATGACCTTCCGGTCGTACAGTTCGCTGTCGAGGAACGGCCGGCAGGCGGCCATCTCCTCGGGCATTGGGATCCGGTTCACCGGCGGCCGGCACTTCACCGTGTTGGTGATCAGGATCTGCGACCGCGGGAGCCCGATCTCTTCCAGGATCTTGTTGAGGATCTGCCCAGCGCGTCCGACGAACGGTGTACCCTGCAGGTCTTCGTTCTCGCCCGGCGCCTCGCCGACCAGGGCTACCGGCGAGTTTTTGTCACCCGTGGGCAGCACCAGATGGGTCCGCTTCCGGTAAAGGTCGCAGAGACGGCAGTCCGCTTCCGGTTCGGTCATCATTGTCCGACGTCCTTCAGCAGGTCAGAACCCTTGACCAGAGCTGTCAGTTCCACATCCATGGCCGCCAGGTTCTCCCGGCCGCCGCTCTCCCGGTCGATGACAGACATGACCCGGCCGACCTTGGCGCCCTCGCTGCGGAGCTCGGTCACGGCCTTCATGCTCGAGCCGGCCGTCGTGATGACGTCTTCGACCACCAGCACACTGTCGCCCGGCCGCAGGTCGCCCTCTACCAGTTTGCCGGTGCCGTGGTCCTTGCGCTCCTTCCGGACCATCAGTAACGGCAGGTCTGTCTCCAGGGACAGCGCGGTAGCCAGCGGGATCGAGCCCAGAACAACGCCCGCCACGTGCTGCGGATGAAGACCCAGTTCCCTGATCTTCGCGGCCATCGCCTGCGCGATCAGACGCAGGACGGCCGGATTGGTGCTGGCCTTCTTGATATCGATATAATAGCTGCTCTTCGCGCCGGAAGCCAGCGTGAACTCTCCGAACTGCAGCGCGCCGCAGTTCTCCAATGCTTTTTTGAGATCTTCCGTACGAATCACCACGGTTCTTTCTTTAAATGCAGTTTATAGGCGACAATGTTGACGCCCCGGTGGATAGCAAACATGATCACGAGCAAGAACAGAAGGGCGCAGATATGCCACCCCGCGACGTATGTGCTGTACACCCAATACGGGTTGAAGATGGCCGTGACCAGGAACGCGCCGAATACAAAATCGTACTGGTCGAGGATCGGCGCCTTGGCACCCCGTTCCAGTCCCAGCCGCCGCTTGATGAAGGCACCCATCAGGTCCCCCAGTACTGCACCGAACGACAGACAGGTGATGACCCGCAGGTTACCCCACCAACCGCCGTAGCCCCAGTAGTTCGTCGGGTCCCAGATCGAGGCGATACAGATCAGAATAAGTCCGAGTACAATGCCCGAGAGCGCTCCGCCGAAGAACCCGCGCCAGGATTTGCCGTCGCCGAAGATGCGCTTGCCGCGCCAGGTCTTTCCGAAGTCCATCTTGGCTGTGGAACCCCGGCCGAACAGCACCGCTGCCGAATTGGGCAGCATGGCCGGCAGGAAGAGCCAGAGTCCGACGAACATGTACTCGATGACGGTTACGGCGTCCATTGGAGTCGCATAGGCGGTTTGTCGTTTATAGTTTCGCGCCCATACTTACAATGCAAAAGACCGGGGCCGCGGGATCAAAGATACGGTTCCCGAATGCGTCTGCCACAGGTTCAATGCGATTCCGTTCGAAGAATGGGACCAATACTTCAGTTAACGATTTACCGAAATTTCTGCCTGCATCTGCTGGAAAGTTCCAACTTTACAACATCTCAGCTCTCAGATTCTGACGCTTTGTAATTTTAAACCTGCTATTTCTGCTGAGAAGATTTCTGCGCAGACGAATCAGGCCTTCGCAGTGCGTGAGTACATATGCTTGTTAAAAAACCGACATCGGATTGACTCGGCCAATAATAGGAGGGATAGACCAGACAGTGAAACACTGTGGCAAGTGACATTACCGCGCCATCATTTTGGCAGATGCCGCCATCGATGTCACCAGAAAAACGCCTGCATGCTTATGTCGGCCGCCCAGGGGCAATGGCTTCAGTCTTCCCGGACCCAAGATAGATAACCGCCGGCATCCTTCTCTGATGTATGCTTGTACTAGACAGCTCTGCCCTTTTTTCGCTAGACCAGCTTCCGGAGGAGGACTCCGTGTGCCCGCCCGGCGTCGTGAAGGAACTGACGAAATACAAGGACCCCCGGCTGGCGCTCTGGGGCGACCTGCTGCACGTGTCCGAATGCACCAAAGTCTCAGTCGCCAAGGTCGAGGAGGCCGCCCGGAAGACCGGCGACATCGGCCGGCTGTCCCCGGTGGATATCACCGTCCTGGCACTGGCGCTTGACGTCCATGGCACCGTGCTTACCGACGATTACTCCATCCAGAATACCGCCCGCGTACTGGGCATCCCGTACCGCGCCGTGGGACAGGCCGGGATCACCCGCAAGGAGAAATGGAACTGGCAGTGCACCGGCTGCGGTAAGTGGTTCAAAGAGAAGTACGACGAGTGCCCGATCTGCGGCTCGCCGCTGCGGAGCCACCGGAAGCGGCGATCACGGGAACAGATGCTGACCGCGGATGAGCTTGGCCATCCGCCGGGTGCCGAGGATATCCATGCACCAGCGGGTGCGGGTGTCGCTGCCGAACGCGAAGGTGTCGGCGAGCTTCTTGTTGTCCGCCGCGATGTGCAGCGGCTTGTAGAGCACATCCCGCCAGGCCTGCTCGTAGTCCGTCAGCGGACGACCGTTCTTCACATGGTCCGCCGCGATCTGTCCGGCGATACGGCCGGCGATCATCGCCAGCGGTACACCGCCGCCGTTCACCGAAAGGACCTGCCCGGCGGCATCGCCGACGACCAGCCCGTTGCCGGCCACCGTCTGTTTGATGGGGCCCTCGCTGGGGACGTATTTGCCTTCGAGCTTGGTGGTGATCTTGAAATCATGAAGTTCGGCGAACTTGGCAAAGTACTCGCTGAGCGTGCCGTTGGAGAACGCAGGCGAAAAACCGACGCCCACATTCGCCCGGTGGTCCTTCGGGATGATCCAGCTGTAGGCTCCCGGCGCGATACCGCCGAAGAACATCTGGACATTGGGTTCGAACTCGCCCTCGACCTGCGCGGTGACCGCAGGATACGGATTGCGGTTGGCCGCCAGCCCCAGGCTCTGCGCCACCTTGGAACCCGGCCCGTCGGCACCGATGAGCACCTTGTACTCGACCGTCCCGGCCGTTGTGTCGGCCTTTCCGTCGGTGATCCGCCGGAACATGGTAGACGTCCGCAGCTCGGCCCCCGCCTCCTGCGCCCGCTGCGCCAGATGCTGGTCGAAGCGGTCGCGGTCGGTGGTATAGGCAGTGAACGGCAGCAGCCGTGTCTTGCCTTTGGGGTCGGTGAGCGTGATGCCGGCGATCTCCCGCCGGTGAAGATTCGCCGGCGTGCCGAACAGGGTCTCGCCGTCTGTCAGCTTGGGGAACATACCCCGGATTTCCGCCAGCGACGGGATAAGCTCACCGCAGCGGACGGGCACACCCACCTGCGGACGGCGCTCCAGGAACAGAACGGAAACGCCTTTTTCTGCGGCGTAGCGGGCGGCTACGCTGCCGGCCGGACCGGAGCCCACCACCAGCACGTCGGTCTTGATCGTCGCGGCCATGCATATCACCGGTCGCGGGCCGCGATGAAACGGGCCAGCTCGATCAGGGAATCCTTGTATTCGGAGGCCGGCAGCGGCTCCAGCAGGGGCACGGCGTCCTCCACCAGCACTTTGGCCTTGTCCAGACACCGGGCGGCGGCATCGGTTTTGGCGATGAGCGCAATGGCCTCGGCAGCATCCGCGGACGTGGCATGCGGGTCCTCGAAAACCTCCCGCACCCGAGGTCCGACCTGCGGGTCCTCGATGGCATAGATGGTCGGCAGGGTCGGCTTGCCCTCGAGGATGTCGTTGCCGGGCTTCTTCCCGGTGTTGTCCTCGTAACCGATGACGTCCAGGACATCGTCCACGATCTGGAAGGCCTGGCCGGTCCGAAAGGCAAACTCGCCCACCCGGTCGACTATTTCCATTTCGTCGGATGCCGCCAGGTACGCACCGCACTTTGCGGCGCACTCGATGAGCCGGGCGGTCTTGCCACTGATGATGTTCATGTACTGCGGTTCGCCCACGGCGACGTTCCGTTCGTAGCGTTTCTGGGAGAACTCCCCGGTACCCATGGCAGAAGCGGCCTCGACAATGTAGTCGACGATGGCCGGTGCCGCGGAACCGATTAGCCGGAAGCCGAGCGCGAACATGTAGTCGCCGGCGACAATGGATTTGCCCAGCGAATACTCTTTGTACAGGGCCTTGGAGCCCCGCCGCACCTCGCCCTGGTCATTGATGTCGTCGTGAATCAGGGTGGCATTGTGAATCAGTTCGATGGCCGCGCCGACGTC
>Ga0172378_10006120_pt1 | contig 11247 bp, 16 predicted proteins | sample GrowelOW332metaG_FD_119755 | JGI IMG/M metagenome (GOLD analysis project Ga0172378, IMG submission 119755) | Groundwater microbial communities from an aquifer near a municipal landfill in Southern Ontario, Canada - Pumphouse #3_1 metaG | ecosystem: Environmental > Aquatic > Deep subsurface >... | reverse complement strand
GGAACGTAGGGAAGTTAAGCCTGTGGAGACTATGGCCTCTATTCAGAACGTGCTTGCACGTTCTGAACAAGTCCAGTCTGAGAAGCAGGAAACCCAAGGATCTTTAGTCCTTGGGTAGTTCATAAGTCCCATTGCCATATTCATAGCCTGAGAGATACAGGTAAGACCATTAGCACGAATATTTTTTATAGCCTTCTGCTGTGGAGAACCTGTTTTCATAATCTCCTTGACGGGAACATGGTCAAAATGCAAAGAGCAATCCCCGCAGGTGGAATAAGAAATGAGAGAAATCATCATAGATGAGTTGTTGTACTCATCCAGAGTAAGCAATTTAACCAACATATCTTTCATAGAAGAAATGTCATAGTACATAGAGCCTGATCTATCAACCACAATAATACTATGTCCAGCTTGAGGCTCTAATTTTGTTGACTCTATATTTAGCTTTTCCGAAGTAACTACATAATGTCTTTTTACCCGACCGTCAAATCCATATAGCTTAAATTTATTTCTTATTTTATTCATACTTTTGTCCTTTGTGTTTATTAAATTTTAACCCAGAAAAACTTTTAATAAGCCTTTCCGGGGCGATTATAGAGCGTTAAACTTTTGATGCCTTTCCGGCCACCCATTGCTTAATAAATGTAACCTCTTCTTTCCATTTTAGCTCATCCGTTCGAATGTCCATAAATCGTTTGAATACATCTTCAATAGCCTCTACGAAGGTGTTAATTGATCCAATCCGTTCTTCAAATAAGCTAACAGGGTCAAGAGGTTCTGTCTTCGGCAATTTTAAGCTATTAAAAGCCCAACTACTGTCAATAAGACAAGTCCACTCTTCTTGGTCACGAACAACCGTTAATTTAGCCTTCTTAAGTTTTTTCCCAGCCATCAATGCAGATTTAGCCTCTTGAGAAATTCCGGGGTTACCCTTCCTGATGATAATTTCATGAGCTCCTTCTCCTTCATGAACAAAAGTAAAGGGACCATCAAGCATAAAAGCAAATTCTCCATGGACTCCAGAACAATTCTCAGAAAAATACCAAAGCCATGTCAAAAATTCCGTACCAATATCCTGATCCACATATGAATCAAGGACTTCTGGAGAAAAGCTAGTAGCATTCAGAGCTAGCACGTCAAAATTGCAAAGCATTTTAGCCGCCAAGGTTGGAGTATAAGCCATGGCCATAGTTCCAAGAGCTTTATTCCATGAAACAGTAAAAAAATCCATCTGAGAGTCACTGATGGCCGCCGAATAGCACCCATCTGCTGTGGTTACCATATCAATACCAGCAAGAGATGGAGGCATGTCTGGTAGCATCCGTTCTTTGATTGACTGGGCAATTTCCTTACGTTCCGATCTGCTAATAAAATTAACCCCTCGGGCTTCCATTAATGCAAGTTCTTCCAATTTACATTCAGTTTTAAACAAAGCCCCTGGGATCTTCTTTTCAGCTGATACGAGGGATAAACGAACTTTACCAGCAACAATCGCCGAATCGTCCGTAATATTATTATCCAATAAATGTCTACTTGTTGCCCAACCATCACAGCCACTTGCTGGAATCATATCTATCGATGGGATAGGATGAGAGGCAAATTTTTCGACCATATCATGAGGGGAAATGCTCCCTGTCATGGATTTAAAAACACGTAATGATACTGAACCTTTTTCGAATGGCATATATGCTCCTTAATTTAAACGATGATTACTAATAATTGAAACGATGTTGAAACGATGCTATATTATACAGAGTAGATGAAACTTTGTCAACAAAGACAGGAATTTTTATATTTACAAAATCGCTTTGCAAAAGCTAACCATTTTCTTTTAGAAGCTCTCATTCTTGGTGCTCTCGTCAATGACCTAATTTCATAGAAATTAGAAGACCCGCAATGTGGACAAATCTTATGACGAATATTGCTTGATAATTTGGAAGTCTTTTTACAATCCAAACAGACATTGTTAGTCTTTCGATAGAATCTTTGAGTTTGTCTCTCATGATATCGATCCATGCGATCACTGTGTTGATATCTCTCCACTCGCTCAATATCCTGTATCTCTCTATTCTTCATTGATCTCCTTATCACCATCTATAATTTCGCCAATATATTCAGACTTCTAACCTTGTATAATAGTATCCGCAGTATATACCGACCTTATTATACAAAAAGGGTTTAAAACTTGTCAATAAGAAATATTTAATTATGAAAATTATTCAACTATCAAAAAGCTATTCTATAAATAGAGATGACAATGATCTAAGGGTTGTCGCCTGCCCTAAATGCTCATCGGTTAACATATTTGATACAAAATTAAACGTTGAGCTAACCACTGAAGGCGGAATGACCCCTTTATTTCAATGTAATAAATGCAAACAATTCTTTTCTCTTTTCACTGAAGATGGTATGCCAGAAATTACAGAAAAAATGGCCAAGCAAGGTCTGAAAGATGGGAATAGAGATATGCAACCAGATGGTCATGATGAACACGAACATGGATATTACATTCCTTTTAAAAGTAAACCACCATCTATATCTCAAAATGTCTATAATAATAGTAGGTTCGGAGATGATCCAGAAAAAGCGGATAAGTTCAAATCAAAGATTGAAAAAATGTTATCCTCAAATCAGATTATTCAAAATCAAGCACTACTACAAAGCATTGATTGGGACACCATTAAAACTTACAAAAAATCTAAATCCTAAGCTCTGTATCTTCGGTATATACCGACCTTTCCAACTTAATCATAGAATTAATTATAGCTGGATTAAACATTCCGCATCCAAGCCTCATAACTCTTTTCAAAGCATAGGCTTCGGCTTTTTCTTGCGATTTGCAGTCAGGATTGAATAGCTGATATTCTTTAATACTATCCTGTATGGTTTGAGCAATGTCCACTATATTATTTTGGTTCATAGTTTTTATCCTTAACGTTTTGAGATCGCATTGTGCTAAGGACTTGAATATTGAGGTTCACAAATGACGGATCACGATGATTCTCTACTCCCGTATAGAAATTTAAAAAGTATTCATTAAATCTTTCCTTAAATTTGTCTGCGATATTGTTAATCACTGGACGTTCAACTTGATCGATTACGGCGGAGTTGATCTGCGGAACAAATTTATCCATCAACGAAACCACGGATTGATTTGAAATTTCATATTTATTCATTTTAAACCTTAAATGATGTTAATTGGAATCAGCTTCCCCACTGATTGTGGAAATATTCGTATAACAGTCCCATATATTTCACCGTCATATCCAAAATTAGATAAGATTTTGTCTATATACTTAGAATCTTTTGTTCTTATCTTGTCCCATTGTTTCTGATCTAATTCTTCTGGCTTCCCAGACTCATTAATTTTTAATTCGCCATATGAAAATCCAACCTTGGCATCTCCTTTTCCCTCTGTGCCAGATCCTCCCAAATGTGCGTAAAGACCGTTTCCATGCCAGCCTGACTTTGACGGCATAAAATTTCCACTTTCTAATATTTGTCTCTTCGCATCTTCTGTGGTAAGATGTATGGCTATTGAACTTGAAGCTTCTTTCACCTGATTGTCATATTTGTATATTTTCATATTTGTTCCCGTTGTAATAACCAATGTTTGCACAGTAATTATACAACTTGAGACAAAATTGGAGCGAATGGATGGAGTCGAACCCTCTTGGAGCATATTAGCCCTCAAACGATTTTGCAGATCGATACATGGCCGTTCTGATATATTCGCATAAAACTGGTGGCGATTATTGGACTTGAACCAATAACACAAAGATTTTCAGTCTCCTGCTCTACCATTGGAGCTAAATCGCCATTTCTACATTATGCCTTCAGCTTTACACCATTTCCTTATGCAATTATCTGACACCCCGAACATTTCTCCTATCTTAGTCATTGGAAAGTTTGCAACCAATTCGCTTAGTCTTTCAACGGTTGGCCTTTCTGTTTTCCTTGCTCTTCGTCCTCTGTCAATGCTTGCACAACCCCTACATTTTAAAGCTTTCTTAGACTTAACCTTTCCACAAGAACACACCAATCTATCGTCACAATAATTGTCATACAAGTTTACAAACCCTGTCCCATACTTAGAAACAACATATTCCAAATACGGTTTTATTCCTGACTTCCCCAAAAGAACCAACGTCCCTCCATTAAACTGTTCTATTTTTGATAAATTTTGTTTGTCTAACCATCCTTTAACCTCGACATAACTTCCATCTTCCATCTTGAAATCTGGATAAAACTTGTGCTTTATACAATTGTGTTCATAGTCAAATCCAACATTGTTTCTAGCAAATTTAACATCATGATCGATATTGTATACCACATATGCAAGTTCCCAAGTGCTATCGCAATAATATCCTTTATACCAACCTTTCCTGCCTCTGCCAGAACCTTTCCTTATACCTCCCATTTTAGACAACTTCAATATCGTTTCTTTTGTGTGATGCTTCCCTAAAAATGAAGGACATAATTTCCCACTAGCATATCCTTCTTTTAGTTTTTCTGATATAGCTAACATGCTTTTGTCTGTTTCTTTTGTTCTACCTCTGTTCCAAACTTTTCCACTCTGCTTATACTTAGAAAGATTAGATTTGTTTCCAATGGAAACCTTAGAGCTTTCAGAATTCTTCCTTCTAACCTCACAACATTTGGAGACCGATTTCTCACAACACCATTTTCCGTTCTTCATCTGATACGTTGCTTCTGCCCCGCACCCATACTCACATAAATTATTTCCCACAACTTGTCCTCCTACCTATTACAATTATATCATTCAGACAAAACCTTGACCCCGTTGGTAACACTTCCTTTCTACATTCTTCATGGTGGTCGCAGCTGGGCTCGAACCAGCAACGTTTCTTATGTCATGGTTTTACAGACCACTGCCGTCACCATTTGGCATACACGACCATTTCTATACAATTTCTTCTGGAGCGCATAGCCGGACTCGAACCGACATGGAATTGCTTTGCAGGCAATAGAGTAGCCTTTCCCCCATATGCGCATCTTAAACTGGTGGTTGAGGATGGAATTGAACCACCTAAATCCAAAGATAACCTGTGTACAGCAAGTACCGCTTACTTAACGATATACCCAACCATTGGTGAGAGCTGATGGAGTTGAACCACCCGAGCCGAAGCAACTGGTTTACAGCCAGCAACGCTACCCCTACGTTATAAACTCTCAATCTAAATTTCAAAGAACGAATCGAACAAAACACAAAAACAAAAGACCCCGATCAGTCGCCTGATCGAGGTCTAAAAAAGATTGTCACATTTGCTTTAACAACAAAAATCGGCAACCTCGCCTAGATGACCAGGTGAGTTTGTAAAGCGACAATAATAGCCGAAGATTGATTTCATGTTAATTTCCTATTTCTCGTATAAAAACGAATTTCTCGTGACAGTTAAATAGTATGCCATAAAACTCATTCGGTGTCAACAACTATTTTTAACTTTTTCTTTCCAGAGATTTTTTTGGTTTTCTTGGTCTTTGTAGACTGTTTAGTCTTTTTCTTTTTAGGTTTCACTTCCGCTGGTTTTTCAACATCTGGAAAATGCATATCATCGGGATAAGCCTCAAGCCTTTTTTCTAGATCCTTCAACTCGACATTCAAGTTTGTGCAGGTCTTAACCTTTGTTTTGAATGTGTCATTAAGTTCAACAACAGTTCTGCTCCAATCTAATAATGTTTGAGCAACACTTTTAACTTTGTCGAAATCTTCCAATTTAGTTGCTGAATGATAAAGCAACAAATCCGCTTTATCCAATTCTCCTTTAGTTTTAAGCTTATCTATTTCAAGGCAAAGCTTATCTCTAATCTGTTCCATCATAAAATTATGATAAGCAATTTCTCCAGTAAACGGTTCGGTCAAAGAATCATGACGATTGGCATCTGCAAAAAAATGAAAAATTTGCTTGGTTTCATCACTAAGATTTTCAAGATTACGAAGATGTTCCTCATGGGCTTTTTGTAGTTTTACACTTTCTGTACTTCTGTATGAATCAACAGGCAATAGCTCGCCAGATTTACTATTCATTTTTTTAGATACTTTTTTCATTTTGTTCTCCAGACTCGTTTATTTTATCAGCTTCTTTTGCCAAGCTATCAACCATTATTTTTAAAGTATCAATATAACGAAGTACTTCTTGTGCTCTACCTACAGTTTGCTTCTGATTATTAATTGTATCACGTAAATCTTCTGCTACTTTGTCAATTTCTCCAGAATGCAAAGAGTATTGACTATATCCCGATATTCTTGCGAACTTTTCGAGAATTGCCCAAGCTTTTCGCTTTTCTTCCTCAATCATCTTTTTGGCCAAAAAATTGACTCGTTTTTCCTCGTCTTCCTTATGTTTACTTTTAGACAGGGATAAAATATCCTCTTCGGTCATTTCTTTACCAGCATACTTCCAAAGATTGCTTTTTGGTGGAACTGTACTAGCCATGGCTCTCATGAGTGACCGATTAAACTCTATATCAATACATCCATCTTTTAGCTGTCTAATTGGCGCAACTTTGACAACCCTAGGGCCACCAGCATTAACCTCAATAAGACCACAAATCTCAGGAACTTCATTTGAGCTAATTAGGCCCTGAGGACATACATAAAAAAATTGAGTGCTATTTCTAATGGCCTCAGCTTGTTTTTTATTAAAGGAATCAATATCCGATTTGAAATCCGATCTGCTAACCTTAATTTCATAAGATATGAACGCTCGATTATTATTCCACAAACCAACCGCATAAGCATCAATGTATCCTACATGGCCAGAGTATCCGGTTCTAGTACGAAGCTCGTTAAAATAGGCCCAGGACTCGCCTGAATGCCTATTTCTCAATGCTTCGCTAATTGTTATGGCGTCCATACTATTATATTATCTCCGTTTCGCATGAATCTATATGTATGGATATTCCCATATCACTGGGCTTGCCATAACCTTCAATAAAATTGTCATTATGAATAACCCCACGAGCCTCCATTTGGGCAAGATGCTCTATATGTTGATCCATAGTTTGAAAAGGGTAGAAAGACTCTCTAAATTCTTTCATAAATTCAGGAGAGAATTTAGATTCATCAATTTCGACTTCGACCTCTTGGGTCACTAATACTGTTTTTTTCATAATTTATCCAATAGTTAAAGGTGACACACATTACTTAGAAAGTAAAAAAATTAAAAGAATTTTAAGCCTTGATTATTAAATTTTTATTTTTGAACCTGATGAAATTTGACTTTTGAATACAGGTCTTCATCGGATAGTAGTTTAATATACACCGCAAGCAAGCCACGGTTTGGTAATTCTTTACTGTTCGTCCACTTTGTGTGCCACCAGATTAAATTTAATTAAATCTGAATGTCGTCCAAAAGTTTATTTTGATAAATAGCGTTATGGGTATCAAGGTCATCTTGAAGCTTATCAATCTTAGACTGATATTCCTTAACAATAGTATCCACATAAGCAGATTTGTAAATCGATATGTATTCAATAGATGGCGCACTTGCGTCATATTGATTAACAACAATCCCATGTTTAGTACTCATCGACTGCAACGTTTCGATAAGCCCTTTTAATTCTGCTATCATAAAGATAGCCCAAAAAGGTGATCGATCATAATCATTTTTGGTAACACAAAAGTCAGCTACGGAAGTATTACAGTCAATAGAACTATTGGAGGTTGCAATAACTGTTTTGACCAATACCAATTCTTGAACCCGTTTTTGAAGCTCAATCTCAAAAATTTCTTTAACATCATAATCTGAAGCATTTGAAATAATGTAAGAATTATTAGCTATCACAATCCCCTTCAAACGAGAAACCTCTCCCGCCAAACGGTTCTTCAACTTCAACGCTTTTGAAATGTTCATCTTGTTTCCTTTGATTTGTCCACATTGTAAAACTACATTATACAACCTCTTAAAAAAAAGGATAAAACCATATTAATCGAGAAAATGAATTATAAGAATCATTTAAGGAGAAACAATATGAGAATAATTACTAGTAATTCAAATGACCACCTGATAAAATTAGCCGATGTACAATTTAATCCAGAAGAATTAGCAAAAATGAGGTCTGAGGGTATATATATGGTTAATGACCCTGATATTGCCACCAAAGATGTCATGCAAGATCTTAAAAGTTCCAAAAAGAAAATACAAAAGATTATGGGAGAAGCTCATATTACCTTACCAAAAATTGTATTCCCGACACTGGATCACATGGTAGAACTTGATGGTCGTCAATATTACGTTATTCATATTGCCAAGCCAGATCCTAAAAAGAACTTTGAAGGAACTATCAACCTATTAGATGTTGAAACTGGAGAGCCTGTTAAAAAACCTTTTATGGCTGTCGCTTCTCGCTTGCAAGAGCTTAAAGCGCAACAAGTAGGAAAAAGTGTAAAAGAACTAAATGCATTAATTAATAAATGGAATACAACCATTGACAAAGTTCAAGCTGGAACCAGTATAATTAACCCAAGTACATGGCCATTACAACTTTTGTGGACAGAAAATATTGTAACAGAACGAATAAAAGAACTTGATAAACAACTTCAAAGCATACAAGCTAATTTAGATGAACATTCTAATTTCTCCCCTGCGTATTCAGATGTCTTAAGCAGAATGAAGGCGGATATATTAGCTGGCAGAATCCAAGAGGCTGATATTTATGATACCATTATGTTCATTCAACATAATGATCCAGATGCTGTGGAATCTATTCTTGAAGAAGCTCCAATAACGGAGGATGTAAAAGCAAAAGTCAAACAATTAATTGAACTTAGAGAACAAGCCAAAGAAAAAGCAAGAATTGATAGGGAAACAAAAGATTTAGAAAAAAGTCAAAGAATTGACACCCCGGCCACGGAAAAAGAAATAGGAGGAATGCTGGCCCCAGGAGCGCAAGAATTGTCTTCAGTTACAGAAGAAGGAGAGGATAGTTATAATCCAAGAATGGCTCCGAATTCGTACTTTGCCCCAAAAGCAAGAGTCTCTCAAGACAGAGCTAAACTATCTGGCATTAAGGAAAATAAAGATCAATTAATCAAGGTCAAAGCCGCATTAGATGGAATGGCAGATTTTATCGGGAGATTAGCACAAGGTGAAAGAGCAAAATCTGTTTTAATGGACTCTGAAAGAGGAAAAGAAATCAAAGAAAAAATTGCCACCTTCATTTTTGAAGCTAATGGTTTCATTAGGGGATACAGAACTCAAGTATTTATTCCTAGAGAAGATTCCAACGCTTTTCAGCTCAATCCTAAACTTTTAGGTACCGAGGGTGGACTGGGGAACGGAGGAGTTGCTCTTGCATTAAATCATATGACAAACGTCATTAAAGCTGGTTTAACTGCCTATGCCAATCCAAATGCACAAGAAGAAGCAATTGCCGAAATGCCAGAAAATGCAGAAGATTACTTAATGGATTCACAAGATATTCCAATGTAATACAAGAGTTTACAATTACCCATCTGTATTCTTTTTCACCGCATCTAAACAAGCCTTTTCATCGTCTTTAAGTCTTGCTAGTTCTTTTGCAGACCAACGGCAAGCCCCTCGCATTTTATGTGGCTTACATAAACAGCATGATTTTTTCTTAAGCTTTAATCTTTTACGCATATTATTTTCTATCTATAACTTTATTATCAATAGTTTGGTTTATCTTTTGTATCCCAAGTGCTCTTCACCTTTCTACATAGAGGCCGAATTGGTTCTACGAGTGGTTCTGGCTCTGTATTTAATACTTTGTCGCTTTTAATTTTTTTTCGAATTATTCGAATTATTTTGACGATAATATTTTCTACCTGCAGATGATAATCTCCAGAAAGGCCAAGACAGAACGCCAAGCAATGCCAAAATGGGATTTTCTCGTGAATTCTTAATCATAACTTCACGATTAATACTCGTTTTCATTAGGTTACGTTCAACAGCACAAGCTTTAGCCATTTCTAAATCTTTTTCAAGTTGTTCATAATTAATTTCTTGATTCCAAAGGCCATGTTGATCAGGCGCAAAATCATCAACCAAGCACTCTGGATTATTCTTTCTTTCCGCTACTATTTTGTCTTTTGCGATTTCCATGACCTCCATCTCATCATACGAACTTGGTTCATAAACGTATTCATGTTCATTAAGATCTTGAAAGGATGAAAATACTGGTAAAGTGGCTTCGTTACGTAAATTGTCAAAACACTCTGATTCTAGTTTTTTAAAAGAAGCTATAAATACATCCTCATCTACTAATTCTACCTGTTTAGCATCGAAGCAATGCCGTAATTCAATAGAATTTAGAATATTTCTCGCAGGAATGTTACCTAAATTAAAAACTGATTCAGGCATCAATCTTAAACAAGCTCCAACACCATCAAGAGCAGTTGAAAGATCAGATATGAAAAGTAGTGAGTTAAGATTATTTTTCAAAAATGCTTTTTTACGAAGTTTTGGCAATATTGCCATAAGATGTGTAGCTTCAGCCGCACTCATTTTTTTATTCGGAACAATTCTGACCTCCTTGTTGATATCAGGAGTGTTATTTAGCTCAATCATTAACTCGTCATAAGTTCTAATAAAACTATCTGTTAATTTGTTAGTTTTATTAGTACGTTTTTTAAGCATGACTTTAGTTTTCGACGCAGGTTTAACTTTAGCTTTGACCATAGGTTTAGCTTTCACCGTAGGCTTAGTTACTTTTGTTTGATCATTTTTTTTTGACGATTCCATAGTTGTTCCTTTACATGATAGTTACTTTTTTTTCAGGATGAGAAATTTTCATCTTTGCAATCTCATCTTGGAAAAATTTTCTGTCTTCTTTTTGCCCTTTAACATATGATCTACCTTTGGAGGATAAACGCCATAAAGGCCATTCCAAAATACCAAGCAAAGCATGTAATGGAAATTCTTTTGCAAGCTCAATAACTTTTTGCTTCTTAATTGCATTATAAGAACGAGCCACTTTTTCAAAATCAATTGAAAAGCTAAAATCGCCAGATTCAAATTGATAATTTAAAGTGGGAATTCCAAGAGTATTACGTTCTTTCAATCCAGACTCTTCCATCTTATCTATATCAATATTATTTTGCCATGATGCCTTATAGACGACAGCAGAAAAATGTTCTTGAGTCAACTACCTCCACCTAAAGGGGGAGGCTTGTAAGTCACAGCTTCGACTGTACAATAGGCTTATTGACTGAAGCCCTAAAAATGGTTAATTCACTTTTGCCACATCTGATTATCATAGCTT
>Ga0172378_10006117_pt1 | contig 11250 bp, 10 predicted proteins | sample GrowelOW332metaG_FD_119755 | JGI IMG/M metagenome (GOLD analysis project Ga0172378, IMG submission 119755) | Groundwater microbial communities from an aquifer near a municipal landfill in Southern Ontario, Canada - Pumphouse #3_1 metaG | ecosystem: Environmental > Aquatic > Deep subsurface >... | reverse complement strand
GTAGTGGATTTTCCAGCACCGTTAGGACCCAAAAAGCCAAAACATTCTCCTTTTACAACAGAAAAGGAAACATCGAAAACCCCTCTTCCATGTCCGTAATCCTTAGTTAGATGCTCTATATCAATAATAGACTCTCCCATGGTTGCCTCAATCTTTCTAACAATATTTTAAATCTTTTAAGGAAAAGATAAAATACCTAGATAATTATCCTGAAGAAACTCCTGAAAAGAAAAAGCAGAACAAGCCTCAAAAGTTTGTTCTGCTTAATTCAATCGTTATTTCTGTAAATAAGAATATCGAGAAGTCTTATTTCAGATAGAGGTCGAATAACTTACCGACAAAGTTCTGCTCATAAATCATCTTGCCGATTGACCACTTAGTGTCATCAGTAAGGCAAAGCTGAGTTGAAATCCAGTCAGTGATGTTGGGGAAAGCAGTGAGGCAGGTCATACCATAGGAAACAACACAGACTAAGACAACGGCAATAGCAATACCAAAGACACCGCCTAATAAACGATTAAGCCAGCCAACAAGCGGAATCTCGTTAATGCCTTTAGCAACCTTCTTAAGAATAAAGATAAGAATCAAAACAACGATGAAGATGAGGACAAAGGAACCGACAATGAAGGCTAAATTAGTAATACCATCAGCCATGTAGACACCAATTGCCTTATCACCGACTTCCGGAACCGTTGGCAGAACAATGCTAGTTAAAGGATTGGCTAAGACTGAAGGAATTCCTGACTGTTCAAAATAGGAAGGCAAAGCGGCAGCTGCGGCTTCCTGATTGATGACAGCTGAGAACAAAGTCTCATTGGTTGAAATAAGCCAATTATAAATAGATGTAGAAACAGTATCTCCTAATCCAGTTGAGCTAAGAGCATTTCCAATAGGTTTAGAGAGGAAGAAAGCAGCAGCAAAAGCAACTGCCACACCAGCAAAAGAAAGAACCATCAATAAGAAGCCCTTCTTAATACCGATGATAACTAATAGAGCAACAACAACTAAATAAGCTATAGTAATCCAATCAAAGAACACAGTCTGACCTGCAGCCGGCAATAATTGTGAAACATTATATTCCATATGTGTCTCCTTTCAATTTTCTCTATTATGCATTTTCCCATATTGGTTTTCAAGAAATATCAAGTTTTTCGTATTATCTCGTAAAGTTTCTTTGAGATTATCCTTATAATTATTCAGTGAAATGATCTGAGCTGATTTTTCACCGGTGAAAAAATCCCTTAAAACAACATTAACTAAAGAAAAATCAGCATTATCCTTTAAAGAGGCGATATATTCAGAAATGTTGGAATCATGAGATTTTTCTCTGGAGTATGGTCCGAAGATCAGTTTTCCGTCAGTTAGCTGACACTGCAGAACAAAAATTCCTTTATCTCCGTCACGCTCTTTCTTTTCCTTGATTCTTTTAAAATACTCTGGTAAAGCCTCATCAATAAAATCTTGGGAATTTCCTTTGTGATAGGATGAAAGATAACAGGAATCAAGGCTCATATTCTCAAAAGAACATTCATCATTATTTCTTGAAAAAATATTGTTTCCGTAATCGTAATTAGAATCTAAGGAATAATCTCCAAAGAAAATCAGACACTTCCCTCGGCATTGTCCGAGTGTTAGTTCGGAAACAAACTTTAAATCACTATCAGAAGTTTCATTCTTAATAACTAACCCATCTTTAGTTAGATACTCATCAATTAAACCTTTAACATCATTCTGAGATTCATTCTTAAAATGCTGAAAATCGAGAAGGACAGTCTCACTTTGATTGTCGGAGAGAAATTTACTGATATCAGAAATGATTGGTTCAAAATCAGATCCATCAATAATGTCATGATAAATGATTAAGTCATCTTCGCCCTTCTTATTAACACGTAAATCAAAATAACGAACCCCTATCTGCAATTGTTCTTTGACAGAATAAGTCTGAGTCTGACCAAGCCAAGACATAGTGTTGGTTCCGGAATCATGAGATCCTGGCATAATGATTCCATTTATCAAAGTTTCATCCTTTAGAGATGACATCCAGTCTTTTTTATCAATTTCATTATCCGAATACTTTTGAAAATCGGTGCCATTAAGGAATAATCCTAAAACCATTGCGCCCAAAACACCAACGACAGATCCTAAAATGATAATCACTCTTTTAACATGCTTATTCATATTTTTTCCTTTTTCTGATTACGTTACATAATACTATTGATCTTATTATAGATTACTTAAACCTGAAAACACAAATAAAGAAAGCACCAAAGAGGATGTTTAATGACTGAATGATAATTATTATGTCTTCAGTTACAAACAGCCCCTTTTATCAAATAAGGAAGCTCAATACCTTACATTCTGATTCTAAACAAACTCAGATTTAGGTTGAATATAAAGATAGTCACAGGAAATATTTATATTTACTTTCCGTGGTGTTAGATATATTCATCAACACTACAAGATTTTATTCCGTTTTCCTGACAGTACCGACCAAAAGCGGTAAGACCGCTGACTATGGTAACTTGATTATCCAAATCTATCTTATAGGCATAATAGTTACCATCTTTATGACGGGATCTAAACTGTACACTTTTAGCGGTTCCCATCAATCAAGCTTTGGCACCTTGCTACTTCGTAGTAGGTTGTCGACGGGTCATAAGGCTTGTCCCTGACCGTCTCTTTATGGTAACAAGCGTATATCACATCTGAAAATGTGAGTGAAATAAAATTCAAATTGAAAGAAGCAGTATTTAAAAACTATCTTTCCGAGCTAAAGAATAAAGAAAACCCCACTATGGTACCATCTTTACATATTATTCATTGGAACATCAAAAAAGGAATTCATCAAAGAAATATTCTCGAATTCAAAGAATTGGCAAAATGAAAACTTTTGAAATAGTTAAACTATATCTATATTTTGCATTATTTTCATCTTTCCTGATTTATTTGGATTTTTCAATTAATTTTATATTCAGTTAGACGGCTGTTCATTTTTGACATATATGATTTATTGCGTATTCAAAGAAAATAAGGAAACCAATAAAGTGATGGGCTGAATTCCCATTGGTGGAAATTGGCGGAATCGAATAATAAAAAAAGCAATGTCTGATTCCGGATTTCGTTCTTCTGGTTTCATTCATTGTTTTTTAAAGCTTGGTGTAGAAAATTGACGTATACCTTGATACCAACGTATCAAACTGATTACTGATTAATTTGGTGGACCCGACGGGAATCGAACCCGCGACCTTCTCGTTGCGAACGAGACGTTCTCCCAATTGAACTACAGGCCCAGCACGAATGATTTTAACAGCATTGCCTCTTTCTTTCAATAAAACTTAAAGATAAGAAAGAATGATTTTATAAGCCTCCGTAAGAGATTCAAGACTAGTCGTAGCATTAGCAGCACTTGGGCTAGGAAGATAAATATTATCGGAAGAAACATATTTCCTATAAAGCTGTGTGGACTTGGTTCCGGTGGTGAATACTGCTCTTATCTGCGACTGAGAAATAATTTCTGAGAAATCATTAACGACAACATTTTTAATTGAACTGTCAGAGCTAGCCTGAATATCGCATTCCCAGATAACATCAAACAAAGCAATATGATGTCTTTTTAGGAATTCTTTTCTTTTTTCGGTTCCCACAGGTTCATTCTCTAAAAACAAAGAAGCCAGAATCTTAAAGAAACGGTTTGTCGGATATGCATAATAAAAGCCTTCTTTCCTAGAGCCTATACTTGGAAATGATCCTAAAATAAGAATCCGGGATTCTTTACCATAAAAAGGTTTGATAGATTCATGAGTTATATGTCTATATTCCACGAGATTATAATACCATCATTTCCGTAATAAGAAGGATAAACGCTTCAATTGGAGTATAATCAAAGCATGAATATTCTTTTACTGCCAAATGCTTTTAAAGGCGTTTTCTCCAGCAAGAAAGTCTGTGAAATGATTTCAGAGGTTATTTCAAAAGCAAATTGTAATACTGAAGTCAGCTTTCTTCCTTTTTCTGATGGTGGTGATTCAACACTTGATTCCTACAGATTCCTCTATCAGGAAAAAGCTCAGGAAATCCATTTGAATGTCTGTGGACCTGATTCTCAGCAAATAGTAGAATCCGAATACCTATTAACAGAAGATAAAACAGCCATCATTGAATCAGCTAAAGCCTGTGGCTTTGCTATTTCTAAAAAGAAATATGCACTCTTAGCTACCACCTATGGTCTAGGACAAATGATTATCAATGCCCTTGACCATCAGGCAAAAGAGATTATTGTCGGTTTAGGCGGAAGTGCGACTAATGATCTAGGATGTGGAATGCTTTCTTCTCTTGGTGTTTCTTTCTTTGACGAAAACAAAAATAGTTTTATTCCAAACGCATCTACCCTTATCAAAGTATCATCTATTGATATTTCAAAATTAGATAAACGTTTAAAGAAAACCAAATTAACTATACTTACAGACGTTACCAACCCTCTCTTAGGTCCTAAGGTGCTACATATATCTTTGGCCATCAGAAAGGAATATCAGCGGCGATGCTCCCAGAAATTGAAAAAGGAATGACTCACGTTTCTTCCTTAATAACTAATCTGATATCAGCTGACTATACTAGAAATTCAGGAGCAGGAGCAGCTGGTGGTTTAGGTTTTGCTTTTATCAGTCTTCTAAATGCAAAATCAGAATCCGGATCAAAAACCCTGCTACGGCAAGAAAAGCTGCAAAAGCTGATTACCGAAGCTGAAATGATAATCACCGGAGAAGGAAAGCTTGACAATCAAACCCTTTCCGGAAAAGGCGTTCATACTATCTGTGAAGAGATAAGGAAAAATAATCCTGATAAAAAACTAGTAATTCTCTATGGAATAGCTGAAAAAGAAACTCTAGATTATTTTCATAAACAATTTAATGCTATCATGATTGATGTCTCTAGCTCTGATATTTCCTCTAAGCCTATCTCAGAAACTGATTTTAAGACAAAGCTTTTGTTTTTTCTTAGAAATGAGTTGATAATTGCCAACTGATTACCATCGTTTTTTGATAAAATAGATAAGTAAATAACGGAGGATTGACTATGGACTACAGTAATTACGTATCCCCTCTCTCAACACGATATGCTTCCAAAGAAATGCAGTATCTTTTCAGTGATGAAAATAAGTTCTCTACCTTCCGACATCTTTGGGTCATTTTGGCCGAAAGCGAGAAAGAATTAGGCTTGAATATCACTGACGAACAAATAGATGAATTAAAAGCTAACGAACATAATCTAAATCTCGATGTTGCTTTTAAAAAAGAAGCTGAAATCCGTCATGATGTCATGGCTCAGATTTATGCTTACGGTCTTCAGTGTCCTCAGGCAAAAGGAATCATCCATCTAGGTGCCACCTCCTGTTATGTTGATGACAACACTGATATTCTGATTATCCAGAAAGCCAGTAACCTGATAATGAAGAAAGCTAGCCAAGTTCTGGCTAATCTCAGAAATTTTGCTTTGCAATACAAAGATATGCCAACTTTAGGCTATACTCACCTTCAGCCAGCCCAGCTAACCACTGTAGGAAAAAGAGCAACGCTCTGGATGAATGAACTTTGCATCGATATGGCTAATCTTGAGTATCAGCTCAGTCAGCTGAAGCCAAGAGGAATCAAGGGTGCCACCGGTACTCAGGCTTCCTTCCTCGATCTTTTTTCACAGAACCCCGAAAAAGTTAAGCAGCTTGATTCCTTAGTCTGTCAGAAAATGGGCTTTGAAAAATCCGTTCCGGTTTCCGGACAGACCTATACTAGAAAGATTGATGCCTATTTCATGAACGTCCTCAGTGGATTTGCTTCCTCAATGTATAAATTCTCTGATGATCTGAGAGTACTTCAGGCTTTCCATGAAATTGAAGAACCCTTTGAGAAGAAACAGGTCGGTTCCTCAGCTATGCCATACAAGAGAAATCCAATGCGTGCTGAAAGAATGTCTGGTTTAGCCAGATATGTCATAGTCGAAGCTATGAATGGAAATCTCACCAGTGCCACTCAGTTCTTTGAAAGAACTTTGGATGACTCCTCTAACAGAAGACTTTCCCTTTCCGAATGCTTCCTCACCATTGATGGCTTATTGAATGTCTATATCAATGTCACTGATGGCTTAGTCGTCAATCAGAAAGTCATTGAGAAGCGAGTTAATGACAATCTGCCTTTCATGGCTACCGAAAATATCATGATGGAAGCCGTCAAACAAGGAAAAGACCGACAGGAAATCCATGAAATCATCCGTGAATATTCTCAGGCTACCGCCAGTGATGTCAAATTAGGCTTACCTAATACCTTAATTGAGAAAATTGCGGCGGATAAACGTTTCGGCTTATCAGAAACTCAGCTGAAGGAAATCATCAAACCTGACAACTTCACCGGAATGTCAGCTATTCAGACCGTTGATTTCATTAATGATGTTGCCGATCCTCTTCTGAAGAAATATCATGAAGAGACAATCAAGGAAGAACTCAAACTGTAAATGTTCTTTTTAGTCAAAGTCCTTATCGGAAGAGCGGTTGTCTCCTTAGACCGTCCCTTCTCTTACTATACCGAAGATGACACAATTGAGGCTGGGCAAAGAGTCTTAGTCTCTTTTGGTATGTCAAAATCAACTATCGGTTTTGTTTTGGAAAAACCAATAAAGATTGAGATGACCTTAGAGGAATATCAACAGGAAAATGGAATCCATCTAGCCCAAATTCAAAAAAAAGTTGATGATTTTCCTATTCTCAACGAAGATCTGATTGAATTAGCAAAAAGAATTGCTCAGTATTATAAAGCTGATCTGATTAAGGTTCTGTCATCCTTCCTTCCGCCTTCCCTGAAACCAAGAAATTCAGCTTTAAAAAAGACACAGGGCAAAACTGCTACATTTGCTATGGCTAATCCCCAAGTAAAAGATTTCTCACTTACCAAAAATGAAAAGAAACTTTATGACTCTATAGCTTTGCAGGAGGAAGGATTAAGAACCGTCCATATTACCGCCAAAGCCTCGCTAAAATCACTGATTGAAAAGGAAGCAGTAATCCTCAATGAGGTTCCAATTTCCAGAATTCCGAAAATAGAAGGAACAAAATCTCATCATATTTCCTTAACCGATGAACAGCAAGAAGTCATGGATACTGTTCTCAACGGAGAAGACAAACCATTTCTTCTTGAGGGTGTTACCGGCAGCGGTAAAACTGAAGTATATCTAAAACTAGCTGATGAATATCTTAAAAACAATAAAGGCGTTCTGATTTTAATTCCGGAAATTGCTTTAACTGATCAAATGGCTGATCTCTTCAGCAGTTATTTCCGTGATTCAGTCAGTATTCTCAATTCCTCATTAAGCTATGGCCGAAAATACGATGAATACAAACGGATTGCCCAAGGAGAAACCAAAATCGTCTTAGGAACCCGAAGTGCAATTTTCGCTCCCGTGACTGATTTAGGATTAATCATCATTGATGAAGAACATTCCTCCTCCTATAAACAGGATAATGTTCCTTTCTATGATGCCATCAAAGTTGCCTTGCTAAGAAGAGATATCCAGCACTGCCGGGTTCTCTTAGGTTCAGCCACCCCCAGAATCATTGACAAAGCCCGAGCGATGAAAAACATCTATACTCCCTTGTACATGAAAACCCGCTATGCCAAGAATCAAGAACACGAACTTACGCTGATAAATATGAACAATTCCGATCTCATCGACATAAACATTTCCAGCTACTATTCAAAACCCCTGATTGAGGAAATCAAGAGAAACCTTCAGTCCCACCAGCAGACCATGATTCTTCTTAACCGCCGAGGATACTCACCTGTCTATCTTTGCCGGAAATGTCATAGTGTAGCTAAATGCCCTAACTGCAACATTCCTCTGAACTATCATAAACGGGATGATACTCTCCGCTGTCATCATTGCGGATATAAAGTCAATAAATCCGATTATACCTGTTCCTGCAAGAGTCATGAATTCCTGGAATTAGGTTACGGAACCGAAAGAGCATATGAAGAACTAAGATTCCTCTTCCCGGAAAGCAAAATCTACCGCTTAGACAGTGATGTTTCCTCTAATGATACCCGACATGAAATCCTTTCTGATTTTTCAAAAGGAGAAGCCGATATTCTGGTCGGAACCCAAGTCATTGCTAAAGGCCATGATTTCCCTAGAGTCACTTTAGCTGCCATCCTTGATGCTGATTTTTCCTTAAGACTGCCTACCTATCTAGCAAACGAAGAAACCTTCGATCTCATTTCTCAGTTTGTTGGCCGTGCCGGCAGAGGAGACCTCAAAGGAAGAATCATGATTCAGACTTATGTTCCCGATAACAAAGTCATTTCTTTAGCCAGTCACCAACAATATCAGGAATTCTTTGATTTGGAAATGGAAGAAAGAAGAAAATATCAATATCCTCCCTATACTTACCTAACTTCGATTATAATAAAGGCAGTTGATTCTAAGAAAAGCTTTGATGTCGCAGATAAAGTTAAAGAATATCTGCTTGATTCCTGCGCTGGAAAGAGAATCAACATATATGGACCATCTTCCCCATATATACCGCATGCTAATGGAAGATATTACAGAAGCATTCTCCTTAAATACAAATCACTTGATGAGATTTCACCGATACTTGATGGCATCAAGACCATTCGTCTTGCCAATAAGGACTGTGAAATATTGATCAATGTAGATCCAGGCAAGGAAAATCTCTAAAGAAAGGTTAACAAATATGGTTATTATTAAATTATTCGGTATGGACATCTATCAGGCTATTCCTGAAAGCAAGAAGCTTCATGCCAGGTTGGTGAAATTATACGATATTCCCGATAATGAATTAGAAATCAATGCTGAAGAAGGATTCATCATTCATGCCGGCCATGAGCAAACCTCATTCAGACTTGATGTCACCATCAAAGCTCCGGAACAGTATGAAGAAATGGAAAACGAAGTCAAGGATACCATTCTTGATGCCCTTAAGGATGTCTCGGTTCATTTCCATTTAATCTTCGAATACTTCAATCCTGAACATGAGTACACCATCCTTGATGATTCCTATCCTCTTTATCTCACTGATGACAACACAGTCGAAGCCGAAGAAGAAGGTCATAATCATGTAGATGAAGAAGAACATGAGGATGATGAAGAAGAATATGATGAACCCTATATGGGAGACATCATCACTGAATTTGATGAATACGTCAAAAAGCATCCAGAAGCCACCAATAAAGAAATCTATGAAGTCCTGGCTGGAATCAGAGATGAAGTGACGGCTAAGCATCAGCAGGAAAAAGCTGAAGAAAAAGAATAACTAAAAATATTTAGTTCAATCCGTATCAGCTGTACTGAACTTAGTAAGAATCCTTTTTATTTGATAAATCTAACCAAATCACTTAGGAATTCCTCGTAACCGAGGAATTCTTTTTTATTTAGCTAAAATTTCTTTGTTTTTTAAAAAAGTCAAAGTAGTAAGGAATACACTCAATTTCTAGTTCGTATAAAGCAAAAATATATTTCAACAATAAAAAAAGCAATACCGAGAGGGTATTGCTAGATAAAAGTATAAGTCAGCTATTATTTTTAGACGTCTGGTCCGTCAATTATTCCCCGGTCGTGGACTTCATAAGAGCCATAAGAGAACTCAAGCTCAACTTCCTCAGTCGGTTCATCCATATTGATTCCTTCAGCTTTAAAAAACAGATGGTTATTTCCAGTCTTTACTTCAAGCGTATGGTAATTATCACATTCAACACCCTTGGCACTGACATCCTTGACATCATGGAATTCCAAACGGAAAAGATGTCCGTTCATTCCATCATCGGCATCAGTCTCAATTTCTTTGGTATATTCTGCCTGTTCATCACCTAACTCATCATCTTCCTTAACCGGTCTTTCCCGTTCCTCTTCATCAAGATCAGCAACAACTAACATAACTAAGCTATCTTTCTTGATGATATAACGGACTAAATCACAATGACGGAGAATATCGAGGCTGTTCTCAAAATCACTTGTTTTCATCTTCGGTATTCTTTTCCTCAATGACTATGGTTCTTCCATTGATGATTTCCTTGTGGACAACTGTCTTTTTCTCAATCTTCCGGAAGAAGAAAAAGAAGACATCATAAGCCAAAAGAATGACAGAAAGTATCCAAAATAAAGTAGTCACCATAATATCGGCCGAAGTCGGACCAACACTCTCCACCACATTTCCGGCAAAAGCGTCAGAGTTTCCAAACAAAGTGTAACCCTGAGATAATTTGACTGAAAAGCAAATTGAAAAAACGACACCTACAATCATCACAACCGTCAGGCTAATAGCAATAACCCAATCATTCACGGTAAAACGTGAGAATCTTTTTTTAATGTTTTCCATACTACTGATTTTACCATATACCGATATCATTTGTTACAGAATATTCTTTCTCTGGAAGAGACAAAATAAAGAAAAGCATCAAAAAAGCCACCCGGTATTCCTGGCGGCTTTCAACATTGTGTTTTGTTTAAAGATCAGCGTTGTGATAGACAGCCTGAACATCTTCAAGTTCATCAAGGGCGTCAATCAGCTTCTCAACCTTAGCCTTGTCTTCTTCGTTAAGAGTGACCAAAGCCTGAGGAACATAAGTAACTTCGGCTTCAGTGAATTCAGTGATACCGAAAGTATTTTCGATTTCAGTCTTGCAGGCTTCGAAAGAAGCAGGAGTAGTAACAACTTCAATATTGTTTTCATCCTTTTCGACAGACTGAACATCGATATCATTGAGGATGAGATCATCTTCAATTTCGCTGACATCCTTATCAGAATCAAAGGAAACAACACCTAAATAGTTGAAATTGAAAGCAGCACAGCCGCTGTTTCCAACAGCTCCGCCATGATGAGAGAAAGCAGCTCTGACACCAGAGAAAGCTCTCTTTTCATTATCAGTGAGAGTATCGACCATGATGGCAACGCCAGCAGGACCAAAACCTTCATATCTTCCAGCAGTGAAGGAATCAGCATCCTTACTCTTAGCCTTGGCAATAGCTCTGTCAATGACATCACGGGTGACGTGCTGGGCTTTCCACTTTTCAATGGCTGATCTTAAAGAGAGGTTTTCATTAGGATCAGGGACACCGCTCTTAGCAGCAATATAGATTTCCTTGCTGGCTCTGTTGTACAAAGCTGACTTTGCTGCATTAGTTGATGCAATCTTCTTAGCTCTAACTTCATGTGCTCTACCCATAGTTTTACCTCTTTATATTTTCTTGTAT
>Ga0172378_10006115_pt1 | contig 11254 bp, 8 predicted proteins | sample GrowelOW332metaG_FD_119755 | JGI IMG/M metagenome (GOLD analysis project Ga0172378, IMG submission 119755) | Groundwater microbial communities from an aquifer near a municipal landfill in Southern Ontario, Canada - Pumphouse #3_1 metaG | ecosystem: Environmental > Aquatic > Deep subsurface >... | reverse complement strand
TGGATAGAGGACGCAAGCTTACAAAATGGTGGTATATGGCTGATGGTTATAGCAGGCGGTAGGGCTCAGCTTTATACATCTACTGATTTAATACATTGGGAATATAACAGTGCCATAAATAAAATAGACAACACCCCTCTTGAAAGTGAATGTCCAGACCTTTTCCCATTGCCTCTTGATGGAGACGATAGTAACGTTAAGTGGGTTTATTTCGGGGCAGGGAAGTTTTATATAATTGGTGATTTAGTTAAAAACAGTGCAGGAAAATATGAGTTTGTTGCAGAAACAGATTCTCTTCCATATATTCAAAGTAACTCCATCTATGCAACTCAAAGCTTTTTCAATGACAAAAGTGGAAGAAGACTTATGGTTAGTTGGCTTAAGGATTATACGGCATCTGCTATTCCAAACAAGACATGGAATGGGATGCAGTCTATTGTAACCGAAGCTAAACTTGTTACTATTGATGGGAAAATGAGTATTATAAGTCTTCCTGTTGAGGAACTTGAGTCTATTCGTGTGAGTGAGCCATTGCTTTCAGTAAATAATGTGAGTATTAATGCAAGTGGGCAGAATATACTTTCGGAAATTGATTGTGATTTCTGCGAGATAGAATTAAAAATAGCCATGGAGAATGCCTCATCATTTCAACTTGTATTGAAGAATAATGGAAGTCAAAGTGTAGTAATCACCTATACAAAAAGCAACAATTTGCTTTCATTATATTCTTCTCCAAGCATATATTGTGGGTCGTCGTCGCTTTCAACAACGCTTGAGCCTGATGATGATGGGAATATTACTTTGCGGGTATTTGTCGATAATTGTGTAATAGATGTGTTTTCGCTTGATGGCACAGCACGTCTTAATGCTTTAACCTTTTTAAATCCAAATCAAAACAATATGAGTTTAAACGTTTTTGGCGGTTCAATTTTAGTCAAAGAATTAAACGTATATGAGATGGACGCGATATCTTAACTGATTGATAGACATAATATAAAAAGTGAATACAAGGGGGTGTATCAATATGATATGCCCCTAATGTGTACCCTAAAAGTTGAGTATTTATAAAGGTCGCATACCTTGTTTCTATATTTAAATGGTTTCATAGTAGGGCACGTGCTGCCCATAGGTGACGGATGAGAATTTGATGTATTATCATTAAGCATAAAATATTTTCCACTTTTATTTGTTTTTGTTGTAATTACAACAGACTTGTTGGTTTGAATATATTATACTTGGACTATAAAGTCAATCAAAATTAAATAATTTGCTAAAAGTTATGTCCAAAAGCATAATTTTTAAAAGGAGAATCTAATAATATGAAACACATTGCCAACATAATTCGTATATTTTTCCTCGCTCTCTTTATTTTTCTATTAGTAAATGGAAACGTGATGCTATGGCTTGCTTTGTTTGCAATAAGTTTAATTGTCGCATTGTTTTTCGGAAGAGTTTACTGCGGATATGTATGCCCTATGAACACCTTAATGATTCCTATTGACTGGCTCTCTAAAAAATTAAAAATTAAAAAATCAAACGCACCTAAATGGCTTAAAAACGGCTATTTTTCATGGATATCCTTAATTGTTAGCATAGTAATAATGCTTGTTTCAAAAAAGTTTTTTCATATGAATTTGCCTATACTACCATTTTGGCTGCTTGTTTCAATAATTATCTCGCTTAAATTCAGACCGTCTGTGTTTCACAACCTTATTTGTCCCTTTGGCGCTTTGCAGAGAACATTTGGCAGGCTACCATTATTTTCAAAAAAGGTCAATAAAGATAAGTGCATCGGGTGTGGGCTTTGTGAAAATGTTTGCGCAACGGAAGCCATAACTGTTAATGACAAAGATAAAAAAGCAGTGATAAATTCTGCATTATGTATTCAGTGCACTAATTGTCAGCAGGTTTGCCCTAAATCGGCTATTCATTATAATAAAAAATAATAGAATTAATGGTATTAAATTTGATTGGAAAGCCATATTAAATTAAAATGAAAATAAAACATAGGAGCTTTTTTTATAAAAGTATTAGTTCCTATAAATTAAGAAAGTGAGATACTATGGAAAAAAGTTGGGAAAACAAAAAAGCATCGTTTCCTGTAATTGATGTTAAGAGCTTAACTGGCAATTTTTTGCCTATGATTTTACATAAGGCGCAACAGGTGAATTTAGATAATGGAATTTGTGTAATACAAAGTTTTGAGCCAAAGCCCTTATATTCAGCTCTTGCAGATTTAGGATTTGAAAATATGACGGAAAAAGTTTCTGATCATGAATATAGAGTATATTTTTATAGAACTGAAATAAAATCACTTACATTTGAAAGTGGAGCTGATATGCCGTTCAAGCCAACGGCAATTGTAAATTACAAAGCCATTGATGATATGTTAGCAGGCACAGTAGTTGACTTTTGGGAATTGATATGGGGAAAAGAAGATTCAGCAATAGATTTAAAAACCAAACTGCTTTTATCTATGAGTAACGCTATTGGTGCTTCTAGGTTTAGACAAGCTACAAGAGAACTTATAAAAGCATATTCTTTGGGTGTTACAGTCAAAGAATTGGACGAGCTATTTTCATTATTTGCATGGAATCAAGGAATAGGCAATTTTTCTTCTGAAATAGGCCCCTCTACTGTTTTTGGTGTATATAAACAGATAAAGAAAAGAGAACAAGAGGGCTTGGATAGAAGAAAAATATTAGATGAGATTATTGAGAAATTTGGTGATAAAAATCCAAATGTAAATACTTTATATAAACAACAAATAAAATGTTGTGAAAAAAGAGATGAATAAGTTATTCAAAAATATAAAAATATGAAAGGATGAATTTTATGAAAGCAAAAATTGAAAGAGATGGTTGTATTTCCTGCGGGCTCTGTGAGTCTATATGCCCAGAGGTTTTCCGCATGGGCGATGATGGCCCAGCTGAAGTCTATGTTGATATTATACCATCAGACGTAGAGGATTCAGCATTAGAAGCAAAGGACGGTTGTCCTGTATCTGTTATAACAATTGAGAAATAATGATTTTTTTGAACTTGGTTTATTTTGCGAAGTTTAACAATATAAAAATTTAAGGAGAAATCAAAATGGGTATGTTTTGTTATCAATGTCAAGAAACAGCAAGAAACACTGGCTGTACAGTTAGAGGTGTTTGTGGAAAGAATGAAGAAGTTGCAAAGCTTCAGGATCTTTTGATATACACACTTAAAGGTATTGCTGAAATTGTCGTAAAAGAAAAAGTTGATATCCGCACTATGGATAAGACGAATTACGAAGTTTTAAGTAGCTTGTTTATGACCATTACCAACGCAAATTTTGATGCGGACCATATTGAGGGTCAAATCAAAAAAATGATTACGCTAAGAGATAAACTGAAAAAGTCTGTTGGTATGAATACTTCCCACGATGCAACAACATTTACAGTGGGCTCAAGAGAATCAATGCTTGAAAAGGCGGTTTCTGTGGGCGTGCTTTCAACAGAGAATGAGGATGTTCGTTCCTTGCGTGAAATGATTGTTTACGGACTTAAAGGAATGGCTGCTTATGACGAGCACGCAAAGAATATCGGCAAAGAGGATTTAGATATTAATGCTTTTATTTATGAGGCATTATCGGCAACATTAGACGATTCTCTTACAGTTGACGATCTTGTGGCGTTGACACTGAAAACAGGCGAGTATGGTGTTAAAGTTATGGCTTTGTTGGACGCAGCACATACATCAAGGTTTGGAAATCCTGAAATTACTGAGGTTAATATCGGGGTGAGAAAAAATCCTGCTATTCTTATTTCAGGTCACGATTTAACCGATCTTGAGCAATTATTAGAACAAACTAAAGGCACTGGTGTGGACGTATATACTCATAGTGAGATGCTCCCTGCACATTATTATCCTGCTTTCAAGAAATACGAAAACTTTGTCGGAAATTATGGCAACGCATGGTGGAAACAACTTGAAGAATTTATATCTTTCCATGGACCTATTCTCTTTACAACAAACTGTATCGTTCCGCCGAGAAGTGAAGAAGTAAGAGGTAGAATTTTTACTACTGGAGCTACGGGATATCCTGGCTGTACGCATATTGAAGCTGATAAAAATGGTAAAAAAGACTTTTCCGAAATAATTGCGCTTGCTAAGACATTATCTTCACCTGAAGAAATTGAACACGGAAGTATTGTTGGCGGATTTGCTCATAATCAAGTACTTGCACTTGCCGATAAAATTGTTGAGGCGGTTAAATCTGGTGCAATTAAGAAGTTCTTTGTTATGGCAGGGTGTGATGGAAGAATGAAGTCAAGAGAGTATTATACAGAATTCGCCGAAAAACTTCCAAAGGACACGGTAATACTTACTGCTGGTTGTGCTAAATATCGTTATAATAAGCTAAAGCTTGGCGATATTGGCGGAATACCAAGAGTGCTTGATGCAGGTCAGTGTAATGACTCTTATTCACTGGTAATTATAGCGTTGAAACTTAAAGAAGTTTTCGGATTGGATGATATCAATGAGTTGCCAATCGTCTATAATATTGCTTGGTATGAACAGAAAGCGGTTATTGTTCTTCTGTCATTGCTTTATCTGGGTGTGAAAAACATACATTTAGGGCCAACATTACCGGGATTTTTATCTCCTAATGTAGTAAAGGTTTTGGTTGAGAAATTCGGAATTGCAGGTATTGGCACAGCTGAAGACGACATTAAACTTTTCATGAATGTTTGATTTTTAAATAATTATTTTATCTATTGAATCAGTAAAATTTTGAGATAACTGCTAAATCAGGGGGGCGTCGGCTCTATTGAGTTTTGCAACACCCGCATGAGGTTAAGTTTATTTATCAAAATACTATGTTATTTATTTTATTATCCTCCTACCAAGGCTATAAGGTAGGAGGAGTTTTTTATGGAATAAAATAGAGTTATAACTAAAACGGGGAATAATATAATTTATCAAATAAAATTAAATTGCTCATGAATAACCACAAAACAAATTTGAGCATTTAAGGATTATTGAATAATCTAACAATCCCTTATCCGCCGCCTGCGGGCGTCGGCGTCTCGCTGCTTTCATTGCAGTATTTGCAAGGGTATATTGATTATTGTGCAGATATTATTTTAGTGCTAATTGGATATTAAAATATATATTTGTTGAGCGCTATTTTGATGAGGGAATTTTAGAAGCAAAAAGGCGAAAACAACTACGGTATTTGCTAATTACCTGCTAACTTGGGCAAATAAATTTCGTGATAATAAAATTAGTAAGCTGATTGGTGAGAAATACTTTTGATTGTTTGGAGATATTTAATTAAACTGGAAAAATTATTTATTTTGGGGATTGCGTTTTATTTAAGTTTGTATTATAATATTAAATGTATTAATGTATTATTGTAACTTTATATCTATATTACGAAAACGTTCGTTCCGCAATAACAAGTATAGTTGTTTTTCAAGGAAAATTTTATACAAGGGGATAGGAATAGCATTCGTGCAAGGCATTTCCTTGTGTGGGCATTTTGCATTAGCTTTTCAAACGCAGATTTTTATGAATTCTAGGTTTAATATAATAAAAAAATAAAAGCATAGGTTTATTTATTTGACCTTAAATTTATAGACAAAGATGTAATAAGATTGAAAATAAAAAAGCAAGAAGGAATAAAGCCGAAGGCGACGAGACGAGATTATACTATTTTCATTTTCCGTTTGTGTCATATATCGGCATGGTCATAATTATGTTAAAGAAGCGATATTTTTATAACACATTTAGTGCCATTATCAAAGTAGCCGTTAATATTAAAAAGCGCAATGTTATCAAATTTATATTGATTATTATTCTGGTGATTTCAACCGTAGGTATTCAAAATAACAATCGCTCTCTTGGCGAAGAGCTTTATCAAGAGGCATTCGACTTGGAAGACCAAAAAAGCTTTAGTCAAGCTGTTAGTCTTTATAGTCAGGTACTGCCTATCCTTATAGAAGAAAAAAATATGAAATTAGCTACTGAGTGTAGCGAAGCTATACAAAGATTGACAATTTTTGAATGGAATTATCCTTATACCTCAGAGCAAATTGAAGATATTCTTCAACAAGATTACCCTCAAGCCACTATGGAACAAATTAAAAGTTGGATATCAAGTGAAGAGATGGAACATTATGTTTGGGATGGAGAAGAACACTTTTTTTATGATGCATCGCATAATTTGATGTTTAGACATTTGGAACTGTTACAGGCTAATAATACAGTGGAGCAGTCATATTATAATCTGGTACTTGACATGAATCAAATCGTTCAAAATGAATCGGAATGTTTGTGGACGCAGTATTATAATGCGTCGACTTATCGTGGAATACATACGATATCAATTCCACGGGACGAACTGCCAGATGTCGGTGTTTATCGGATATGGTTTCCTGTACCGATAAATAGTGGATCTCAGACCAATGTTGTCATTGAATCGGTTATACCAGACAAGTGGGTAAAGCAGCCGTCAAGCGTTAATCAAGATATTGGACTTTTATATATGGAAATACCGATGGAAGAGCTGAAGGAAGATTTATTTATTCAGATTGAGTTTACTTTTACACATTATGAACAAAGGTTTTCCGTAGATCCAAATAATGTCGGAGAATATGATAAAGATTCTGCTTTGTATCAAAATTATACTAAATCATATGGCAATACCGAGATTACTTCGGATATACGCACAATGGCAGCTAACATAGTTGGCGATGAGACAAATCCTTATCTTGCCGCCCGTAAAATTTACGATTATATTATAAACAATGTGGACTATTCCTTTATGCCTCATTTTATTATGTGGCCGTGGTCCTCTCAAACCGAATCGACTTATGTTTACGAAAACCAGCGAGGCGACTGTGGTGCTCAGTCCATTTATTTTTCTGCTTTGTGCCGTTCTTTGGGTATTCCTGCTCGAACAACAGGGGGCTGGCAACTTTTTAAAGATGAATTCAATGGCCATTTTTGGGCGGAATTTTATCTTCCCAACTATGGTTGGATTCCGGTAGATACTTCCTGCGCTCAGCTTGCCCTTTATCCTATAGATTTGACTGATGAGCAGCGGCAGACGTTTATTGATTTTTATTTTGGTAATCAGGACTCCATGCGCTGCGTAGTGCAAAGCGATATTGACATACCGTTGATACCGCAGGCCAACGGTTTGGTATTGTTACCTATGGCTATTCAAACGCCAGTTGTTGAGTATTCTCTACCAACCGGAGAGATTCCAGGGGATGTATTTCTACAGCATTGGACAATGCAATGTGAAAAAATAAGTTCATAATTAATTTGAAATGTAAAGAGGCGGTTCTTAAGCTCAATGGTAAGAGGAGCTTAAGAACCGCCTCTCGGGTTGTTCGACATACCATATGGACAGTTGCTTTATGTGCTGTTTTTAGCAGTGTGAGTCGTTTGGATAGCCGTAGTTAAGGTATACAAATATTTATATAGACAAATTAACAATTTTGAAGTATAATTATACTGAGATAAAGAAGTGGTGACACTATTTTATTTAATTTGATGATACTATGAAGAGTATATTATAGGTAAAATCTAAGAACAGAATTTGCACATTATATATGCACTTAAGTAAGGGATAAGTCGTTTAACGATATAATTAAAAGCCCTAACTATGTCGCAAAATATTTTGCTATTCAAATCTTTGAATTTTTATACATTAATAATTGCTTTTTGATAACTTTTATGATAAAATATAAATAGAGTATAAAAATTCGCATATTATTTTAGCTTGCTATTTGGATGGAGATTGAAAAATGAAAATCATAGCACATAGAGGCGGAGCAACAGCACAAATGCTGGAGAATAGTTTGGGAAGTATAATAAATTCAGCACAAATGGGCGCTGATTTGGTAGAGTGCGATGTTACAAAGCTCAAAGATGGTGCATATGTAATATTTCACGACAAAACTTTATTGAGATTAACGGGGAACGATGTTAAAACTCGAGATCTAACTTTACAAGAAATTTCAGATAAGCTTAACTATTGTGGTAAAAGCATTGCAACATTACAGCAGTTATTGTCCTCATATAATTCACTTGTGCCGATTTTATTACATTTTAAAATGAAGACTATTGATGATGATTTGTTAGAAATTTTAAAGGGTGCAGAGGTGCCGTTGTTTTTTGGAGCGGTTTCAATAGATGTTGTTAAAAGTTTACGCAAATATTTTCCTTCCGAGAAAATTCTTGCATTTATACCTTCGGAAACAGATTATAAGGACTTTATTTTGGCAGGCGCTGGTAATATTCGCTTGTGGGAGACTTGGCTCGGAGATATTGTGCCAGAAGACATAAAAAAAGACTATAATGTCGAGGTTTGGGTAATGGCAAAAGACACAAACAAGTCAAACAGAGGAAGCAAAGCCACGCTTGACTTGTGCTATGAATTGTGTGCAGATGCGGTAATAATGGACGATGTTGAGCTTGCATCTCACTGGAAATTTGGTCGGCTTGATAATTAAAAATTATATAAAAGAGCAAGCTAAATTTGTGCTAATCCAATCGTAGGTTTATAGAAAATTAAATAAATCAAGCTTAATTGATATATTTAATGAATTTAATATTAAGACGAGGTGGAATAATATGAGAAAAGTATTAGCAATGTTGTTGTTAATTTTCCTTATAATTTTGAGTGGTTGCAGTAATGATTCAAATATTGTAAATTCTGATAGTAGTGAAGATGATAATAAAGATCAAGAGAATACTTCATTAGCATTGACTTACCCAATTGTTGATACGGGTGTTACGGATAGTTACAGCAATGTTGCTATTATTGATATGCCTACGCAAGGAAACCCGTTTTATGGTCAGGATTCCAACTATAATGGAAATGAGCCAAGTTATACCGATAACGGAGATGGCACTATAACAGATAACGTAACGGGGCTGATGTGGCAACAGGACATGGGTGAGAAAATGACTTGGGATGATGCGATTACTTATGCCCAAACGTGCAATTTGGGAGGGTATGATGACTGGCGTGTGCCGTCTATTAAGACACTGTATTCTCTTATTCAATATACAGGCACGTCTGGTGGAGAAGTGGCAGGGGAAACGCAGTTTATTGATACAGACTATTTCATTCAGCCGATTGGAGATACAACAATAGGTGAGCGTGAGATTGACGCGCAGACATGGTCATCAACAGTTTACGTTGGAACAACTATGAATGGGCAAGAAACAATATTTGGTGTAAATTTTATCGACGGAAGAATTAAAGGCTATTCAAAATATAAGGCGGCTACCAAAAGCGCTAATACTATGTATATAAGGCTTGTTCGAGGAAACACTGAATACGGAGAGAACAATTATATTGACAATGGAGACGGAACTATCACCGACCTTGCAACAGGGCTTATGTGGCAGCAAAATGATAGCGCACAGGGATTAGATTGGGAGAATGCACTCTCTTATGCAGAAAATCTTAATTTAGCAGGTTATGACGACTGGAAACTGCCAAATGCTAAGGAATTGCAGAGCATTGTGGATTATACACGTTCGCCGTCAACAACAGATTCTGCAGCTATTGACCCATTGTTTATCGTCACATCAATTCTTGATATGAACGGAAACAAACAATTTCCCTATTTTTGGACAAGTACCACGCATTTGGATGGGGTAAACCCTTATTCCTCTGCAGTATATATTGCTTTTGGCTATGCTCAAGGTGTGATGAACGATGTACTTATGGATGTACATGGAGCAGGAGCACAGCGAAGTGATCCAAAATCAGGTAATGAGGCGGACTATCCTCTGTCAATGGGACCTCAGGGCGATATACGTATGGTTTATAATTATGTGCGTTGTGTAAGAATGGTAGATTTGTTTGAGACCACTGTGGACAATGAAACAATGAGTTTTAACGTTAAAGATAATATTGAAGTAAACCTTTTTCCATCTGTTATTCAGGCAAATATAGAATGGATGAGGAAACAGACTTTGATGTTCTTGATATAACAAGCGGACACTTTTATCTATTAATCACACAGGAGATTTTTACATAGAAATAACAAGTATATAGAAAGGAAATACAAAATGAATTGGAATATAGTTGCAGATTCTTCCTGCGATTTAATAAAAAAAGATGTGGATTGTGAGGAGGTCGGCTTTTCTACTGTTGAATTTATTCTTCAGGTTGGAGACCGTGAGTATGTAGATAACGAGCAGTTGGATATTCTTAAAATGGTTGATGATATGGAGGCATGCCCTACCGCAAGCCGTTCTGCTTGCCCGTCGCCACAAGCGTGGGTACAGCATTTTGAAGAAGCAGAGCAAACCTTTGCTATTACTATTTCCAGCAGGTTGTCTGGCAGCTTTAACAGCGCTATGGTCGCTAAAAATATAGTTACAGTGGAGCATCCTGACAAAAAAATTGCTGTGTTTGACTCCCGTGCCACTGGACCTGAAATGGCTTTGTGCATTCATCATCTTGCAGAATGGATAAAAGCTAGATACAGCTTTGAAACGATTGTTGAAAAAGCAGAAAAGTTTTTAGAGGATACTAAGACAATTTTTGCACTGTCCTCGTTCAATAATCTTGTAAAAAACGGACGCGTAAGTAAAATTAAAGGAATTATTGCAAAGGCTCTTGGCTTGTGGGGTGTTGGTATTGCTAGCGTGGAAGGCGATATTGCTATTACAGGAAAAGCAAGAGGCACAAATAAGGTTTTATCTATGATACTTGACGATATGCATCAACGTGGATTTCATGGTGACGAGGTTGCTATTAGTCATTGTTATAATGAAGACATGGCAGAAAGACTTCGTGCAAAGGTTATTGAGCGTTGGAGTAACGCCCGTGTGACGATACTTAAAACAAGAGGCCTTGACAGCTTTTATGCTGAGCGTGGCGGATTGATTGTAGCGTTTTGCTGATAGAATTTAAAGAGAAAACGACCAAACAACCATGAGTGACCACGGGCGCGCGACCAGCGACCGCAGGGACGGTTCTCTTGGCGACCGCAGGGACGGTTCGAAACCACTGAATAAGTAGGTTTTACGCCACTTTGAGCGCTAACAATTGGTGATTTTTCGCAACATTTTTTGACCAAAATTGAAAATGTGCAATATCCACCAAAATTATGCTAAAAGCAATCAAAAAGTCCCCTGTAATTGAGGCAATTCTCTTTAGATTTACCGCAATTATTGACAGTTTTACCTGCCTAGTCACGGAAACTAAGCCCCAACCTCTGGCTCGGGCGAGTCCGTGAAACCTTTTA
>Ga0172378_10006113_pt1 | contig 11255 bp, 10 predicted proteins | sample GrowelOW332metaG_FD_119755 | JGI IMG/M metagenome (GOLD analysis project Ga0172378, IMG submission 119755) | Groundwater microbial communities from an aquifer near a municipal landfill in Southern Ontario, Canada - Pumphouse #3_1 metaG | ecosystem: Environmental > Aquatic > Deep subsurface >... | reverse complement strand
TTCTATGGGCAACGGTCTTTGAGGATGATTATCCAACAAGGAACGATTTATCTTGACGAAAAAAGTATAGCGGTAAATATAGGATAGATTTTATAAACGATTCCCAAAGCTATATGTATAGGTATATGGCATCTCTTTTTGCCAATCTACAGAAAATCACAAGCGAGGTTAGAGCAGTGAAAGACGTATTCCAAATCCTAAACCAGATCGATGGCGGCGTTGTATTGGATGCTGCAACTGGGCGGGGTGAATTTATCAATATTCTGAAGCAATACCTGAAAAGCTATACCCAGATAATCGGAGTGGACTACTCGGAGAAAAGCGCAGCCTATGCACAAAAACTATTTCCAGAAAACAATGTGGAAATCTACCGCATGAATCTGGAGAATCTACCCTATGAAGACGGCCATTTCGATACTGTGTGCACATCGAACTCGCTGCATCACTTTGAAAACCTCGATAATGTGCTAGCAGAGATGCTGCGGGTACTAAAGCCAGGCGGTACTTTCATACTTACAGAAATGTATGCCGGGGGAAATCAGAGTCAACCGCAGCTAACTCACGTTTTGATGCATCACTGGGTAGCAAAAGTAGATAGTCTGAGCGGAGTATATCACGACAGTACATACAGCAAAGAGGATCTCATCAGCATTGTAAAAAAGCTGAAACTGCAAAAGATCCATATAGAAGATTTTTATCCGGAAGTGGATGATCCCAAAGATCCCAAAGCAACTATAGTGTTGATAAAGAACTGCCAGGATACCATCAAGCGTCTGCAAGCGCTGGGCGATTATCCTGATCTGATACAAGAAGGCGAAGCGCTGATCGAACGCATAAACGAAATTGGATTTGCCTCAGCGTCGCGCATCCTGATTACGGCTCACAAACCAAAAGGAGATAAATAATGCTAATAGAAGATGATCTGTTTGCTATGACTCAAGCTCAGCTGACGAAGCTGGCCAAAAAAATATCAATTCCCGGAAACACTCAATATAAAGGCACTGAACTGATATTCAAGATACTGGAATTTCAGGCTGCTCAGGAAGGTTTGGCCTTCGTAACCGGCTGTCTGGAAATCATGGAAGATGGGTTTGGATTCTTGAGGTTTCCAAACAACAGCTATCTACCCGGCAAAGATGATGTGTATGTATCCCTCACGCAGATCCGCAGATTCAGCTTGAAGAATGGCCACATGGTCTCAGGGCCGGTGCGTTCGCCCAAAGAAGGAGAGAAATACTATGCCCTGTTGCGGGTGGAAGCTGTGAACTATATGTCTCCATCCGGATTACAGGATATGCGTACTTTCGATGAGCTAACACCCTACTACCCCACCGAGCGATTGAACCTGGAATTTGATCCAGAAAACTACAGCACCAGGATCATCAACCTCTTTACTCCCGTGGGCAAAGGTCAACGCGGTTTGATCGTAGCTGCCCCCAGAACGGGGAAGACTACCCTATTGCAGGATATTGCCAATGCCATCCTCAGCAATCACCCGGAAGTATATCTGATCGTGCTGCTGGTGGATGAGCGCCCCGAAGAAGTAACCGAGATGAAAAAAGTGTTGAAACCAGGTAACAGCGAAGTGATATCCTCCACTTTCGATGAATCCCCCAAAAACCACACCAATGTAGCTGAAATCATTCTGGAAAAGTCCAAACGCATGATCGAACTTGGTCAGGATGTTGTGATAGTATTGGATAGTATCACCCGCTTGGCCAGAGCATACAACAACATTACTCCATCCAGCGGAAAAGTGCTATCCGGTGGTATCGATGCCAATGGCCTCATCAAGCCCAAAAAGTTCTTTGGTTCCGCCCGTAATACAGAAGAAGCCGGCAGCCTCACCATCATCGCCACGGCTCTTATCGACACAGGATCGAAAATGGATCAAGTGATCTTTGAGGAATTCAAGGGAACCGGTAATATGGAACTGGTGCTGGATCGCAGTATTTCGGATATGCGCCTCTATCCCGCTATCGATCTGGTAAAATCCGGTACTCGCAGGGAAGAATTGCTGCTTACCAAGAACGAGATCAACCGCATGTATGTTTTGCGCAAATACCTCAAGACAATCAGCCCGATCCAGGGTATCGAAACTTTGCGCAAACAAATGAAGGCTTCCAAGAGCAACGATGATCTCCTGAATTCAATGAGTAATTGATGGAATTAACTGCCCCAGGCGGAGACTTAAATAAGATCAAGTACGCCATCACCTATGGTGCGGACGCGGTATACTGCGGGTACAACCTCTTTGGATTACGCGCTACTGCAACCAATCTATCCAAAGACGAACTGAAGGAAGCCATCCACTTTGCACACGAACACAATGCCAAGCTCTACCTTACTCTGAACGCCTATCTGAAGAATTCCGAATACGCTCAACTGAAGGAATTCTTACTCTGGTTGAAAGATAGCGGGATCGATGCAGTGATTGTATCCGATCCCGGTGTGTTCAGTATGGTAAAGAGTCTTACCGGCATTCCCATTCATATCAGCACACAAGCTAATGTGTGCTCTGTAGCTTCTGCCCGTTTCTGGTACGAGCAAGGGGCAAAACGCATCGTAGCAGCTAGGGAAATGAGCTTCTCAGAGATATTGGAAACCAAAGCTGAGCTACCCGACCTGGAAATCGAATGCTTCATACACGGCGCAATGTGTGTGGCATATTCCGGACGCTGTTTGCTGAGTGCATACTTCAACCGGCGCAGTGCAAACAGCGGAAGCTGTACTCAGGTATGTCGCTGGAAATGGGCTCTTACGGAACAGGAGCGCCCCGGTGTGTACCTTCCGGTGGAAGAAGATCAATATGGCAGCTATATTCTAAGCTCGAAAGACCTTTGTATGCTGGACAGGATTCCCTTGCTAAAACAAGCGGGAATCGATGCCGGAAAGATCGAGGGACGCATGAAGAGCGAGTATTATGTGGCGCAAACCTGTCGCGTGTATCGCAAAGCAATGGACACATCCAGCCAGGATACCGCTACTTGGGAACATCTGCATGAAGAGCTGGAAAAGGTATCTCATCGCCCTTATTGGGAAGGCTTTTTCGACTTTCCAGATGGTGATGCGGGAATCATTGAAAAGAGCTTTCAAGGTTCTTACACCTCAAATAGCGAGTATTGTGGAAAAATAATTGCACATGAGAAAGGGAGAATGGTTCTCGACTGCCTGGGAAAGATATCCCTAAACGACACTATCGAACTGGTTTTCCCGGACATCAACCAGGATATCAGATTACGCGTGAGTAAGATATATGATGATGACAACCAAGAACTGGAATGCACAAGGCCAAATGCATACTTTAAAATCCCCCTGGCCGAGACAAATGTGGTAGGAGCATTGATTCGCCGATGCGTAGATTGATTGTATTTCTTATCCTGATCCTACTATGCGCTGTGGGGCTGAATGCACAGGTTCGCAAGGACTTCCAGAATCTGGAAACACTATTTGAAGAAGGCAAAACGGCCGACCTGCAGAAAGAGCTAAAGGACTTGAAGCCAAATAAGGATGAAGAGCGCGCTCTAGTGCTGTATCTGGAAGCAATGCTCTGCAAAAATATAGCGGATACTCAGACCCGCTTAAACTCATGTATCGAGAAGTATCCCAAGACACCGTATGGGCAAATGGCAATGCTAGAAGTTGCCAAGATCCACATTTTAGAGCGCGAGATGCAAAAAGCAGGAACTCTTTTGCGACGCATCAATTCGCCTGATATCGTGGATCGTTTCTATTGGATCGCAGTAGTATTTTACTGGCAGGATGACTATTCTTCGGCAATAGCAAATGCCGAAAACTACCTCCGATTGAGTCCCCAGGGAAAAGAAGCTGAATCCGCACACTACCTGATAGTGGATTCCTACGTAAGCCAACGAAAGTACCAAAGTGCTATCTCCAGCCTTGCTAACTTACAACATCTCAAAGAATTTGACCGTCAGTATTATTACTACAAGCTGGGCATGATCAATGAACTGAATTCCAACTTCAAAGAAGCGCTGAAGGCATTCCGGGAAGGTTATGAACTGGATAAATACTCCCAAGTTGCTTTCGACATAGAGGAACGCCTTTTCAATATGCGCAGTCGGACACCATCCTTGGATCTCAGCTTCTTGTATCCATATACACCTCTGGATATCCCAGTGGAACTGGCTTCGGATAGTCTTGATACTCAAGTGGGAAGCGTTCCTGAAGTATCGGAGAAACTTCCTCCTCTAAACCTGCCTCCCATCGACGAATATCTCCCCATCAAGTTGATTTCCAAACCGTTGAAGGGCTTCTTTTTGCAAGCCGGAAGATTCTCTGTGAAAACAAACGCTGAACGCTTGTGCCGCAGCATCAGAGATATGCAGATACCGGCATCATATTATGAGGACAAAGACCAAGGTAAAACTACCTGGGTTGTTCTGGCAGGTCCTTTCAGTAGTCGTGAACAGACAGACAGTGCCAGAGCCCGCCTTACTAGTAGCGAAATTAACAGCTTTATCGTTCAATATTAAATGGATAACACCAAGCTCACTCCTATGCTTCGCCAGTTCTATGAGGTGAAGAAAGCACATCCTGACAAGCTGGTACTCTTTCGGATGGGAGATTTTTACGAGACTTTCTTTGAGGATGCCGTAAGCGCATCCAAAATCCTGAACATCACACTTACAACGCGCAACAAAAGCGACGATAATCCCATTCCTCTGGCAGGTTTCCCCTATCATGCCCTGGACAATTATCTTGATAAATTGATCCGAAGCGGCCTGAAAGTAGCTATCTGCGAACAGACTGAAGATCCCAAAAAAGCAGTGGGACTGGTGAAACGGGAGGTTACTGAGATTATTACTCCCGGAGCAGTGCTGGATCAAAACCTCTTGGACAGCACAGCCAATGTGTTTCTAAGCACGCTTTACCGCAACGATAAGCATAAACTCTGCGGATTGGCGCATTTGGACCTCTCCACAGGCGAGTTCTTTTTCACAGAACTACCTGAAGAAGAGCTATACAACGAACTTCAACGCCTCAAACCCGCTGAGATCCTGGTCGATGACAGTGCCAATGAGGCATATGTGAAAGGCTTGAAGATAGAACACAATCCAGCCATCAGTATCTTTGACAATTGGCAGTTTCAACCTGTTGAAGCCAAAGCGCTTTTAATGAAGCATTTCGGCGTTAGCAGCCTGGAACCCTTCGGAGCCCACAACCGGCCTGCAGGAGCTACTGCGGCTGGAGCAACACTGGCATACGTGATGAGCCTCTATAAGGTACCTCTGGCCCATATTACAACTCTGAGATACTATTCATTATCTCAATACATGCAGCTGGATGAGATAAGCCGACGCAATCTTGAACTCGTCCGCAGCATCCGTTATGGAAACCGCCATGGCAGCTTGCTGAGCATAATCGATCAGAGCCAGACTCCCATGGGTAGCAGGTTGTTGCAACAGTGGCTGCTACACCCCTTGATTGAGCTGGATCAGATCCTTGCCCGTCAAGCCGTTATCTCCGCATTCATGAAGCAAAGTGCCTACCTGAAGGATATCCGGAAGTCTCTGAAAGAGATAGGAGACATCTCCCGGATCGTATCCCGCTTGGGATCTCTGCGCATAAACCCCCGTGAGTTGCTTGCCCTGCAGAGCTATTTGATCAGCGCAAAAGACCTGAAGCAGAAACTTAGCATCTTTGCAGAAGAGCTTTTTTCAGAATGGATCGCACTACTAGATACTTTTGACGATATTGACGCTATGATCTCCGCATCCATAGCGGAAAACCCTCCCAATACCATCACAGAAGGCGGTATATTCAAGAAAGGCTACCAGGATGATCTGGATGAGCTGATGGAACTGGTACACGACGGCAAGAGTTGGATAGCCAGATTGGAAGATGATGAAAAGCGCAAGACCGGTATTCCCAGCCTGAAAGTAGGCTACAACCGCGTGTTTGGCTATTACATCGAAGTTACCACTACACACAAAAGTAAAGTCCCGGATTACTATATTCCAAAGCAGACCTTGGTTAATTCTGAACGCTACATCTCACCCCGTCTGAAAGAATTCGAAGCTAAAGTGCTCTCCAGCGAAGAAAAGATAAAAAGTCTGGAGTATGAACTATACAAGGAACTACGTGCCAAACTGGCCTCTCACCTGCCCCGCTTGCAAAAACTCAGCGACGCCATTGGGGAGATTGATGTATTTAGCTCTCTTGCTTTTCTGGCCTGGCAAAACCACTATTGTCGCCCGATCTTCACGGAGAACCGGGATCTACAGATAGAAGCCGGAAGACACCCCGTTATCGAGAAGCTGATGGGTGAAGCGGAATTTATCCCAAATGACACTCATCTGGACTATCCCGATACATGCATTGCCTTGATTACTGGACCAAATATGGCAGGTAAATCCACCTATTTACGCCAAGTGGGACTCCTGGTGATCCTTGCTCAGATGGGTAGCTACGTTCCCGCCAAGTCCATCCGGATGCCGATATTTGACCGGGTATTTACCAGAGTGGGCGCTTCGGACAACCTCGCCCAGGGTCAGAGCACTTTTCTGGTTGAAATGATCGAAACTGCAAATATCCTGAATTCTGCTACTCCACAATCTCTGATCCTGCTAGACGAAATCGGTAGAGGAACCTCCACATTTGACGGACTCAGCCTGGCTTGGGCGATCATCGAACAGATTCAGAAGCAGATTAAAGCACTCACTCTCTTTGCTACTCATTATCACGAACTCACAGAGATGGAGAACATCTATCCTGACGTCAAAAACTATAATGTGGCAGTGAAGCTTTACAATGAACAGATGATTTTTATCCGTAAGATAGAGCGAGGGGGCGCAGATCAGAGCTATGGCATTCAGGTAGCTCGACTGGCAGGAATCCCCAACCGGGTGATCCGCAGAGCGCAGGAGATATTGAAGAATCTGGAGGAACACGAGATCAGCCCTCAAGGCCTTAGTAAAAGCCTGCGGAAAAGACTCTCAGGCAGCACTCCCCAATTGGAGATATTTGAAGTAATGATAGATAAAGCCAGTAAACACGATGGTATAATAAAACAATTACGCGAACTGGAGACCGAAGAATTGAGCCCAATTGCCGCATGGCAACTGCTTAGCGATCTCCAAAAGCAAATCTTGGGAGAATAATGAAACGCAATACAATCCTCGCCATAATAGCTCTGATGCTTTTTGCCTGTGCCGGTCCTCGGGAAGATACTGCTGGGATCATCAATTCCGAACGAATCTCTGCCACGGAGTTTATCAATACATACAGAAGCTTCACGGCCAACTTTCAGCTTGAAAACCAACGTATGCCTGTCAACGAAGAGAAGTTGGATATCTACAAGGAAACCTGGAACTACCTTACTCGTAAAGTTGTGCTGCAACAGAGCTTCAAGCATTACAAGATCCAAGTAAGCGAACAGGAAGTTCTAGACACTCTGCTTTCAAATATCCCACCTTTTATCCTGAACAATCCTACTCTGATGATCAACGGTAAATTTAGCCATGACCTCTATAACCAGTCATTGCGTTACGACAGTCCTTTGAATATGTCAGCCATCCGCAAATCTTACCTGGAGTCTTATGTACCTGCTCAGAAGCTGAAAGAGAAGATGATCGACGAAGATCTGGCAAACAAAAAAAAGAGCGGTCGAATAGCCGAAATAGCGGTTAGTAAAGCGGATTTTGATCTTGTGATCTTCGATCCCCTGGCCATGGAGCCAATACTGACAGACAGCGAGATCGAAGCATATTATCAGCGCGATCTGAAACGTTTTGCCATGGATCCCATCTATAGTATTAAATACTTGAGCTTGCCTGTAACTCCGCGTGATGAAGACAAATCCTTTACCGCTGCCATTGCGGACAGCATTTTTAATCAACTAAGCTCCGGCAAGAGCTTTGAGACTGTTATTCAAGAAAGACAGGAACAACTGCCTGGTTTGAGCTTACTGGATCCGGGTTTTGTGTTGATAGAGAATATTGATCCGAGGATCCTGCCTATACTGGAGATACTGCTGGATAACAAATATAGCAATCCATTGGCTATTGGACAAGGTTACGCAATCTACCAAAAGCTTCAGCGCAGTAAATCCATGCTAAGCTACCGGGCTCTGCAGATCCCCCCCATTCTATCTCCAAATACCATAAACGCCCAATACAGTCATGCCCTGGCAGCATTGAATCTTGCCAGGGAACTGGGCATGGAAACCACCGCAGATGAGTTGGGACTGACCCTTGATATCAAGGATAATCTCTCAGTTAAAGACCTCTGGTACGGCGATAAAGTAGTTGTTGAAAACGTAATCAGTAAACTGATGAATCACAAGAAAGGTGACTATCTGGATCCCATTTACTCCACCATCACCGGAAACTGGTTGGTGATTCAGCTCACTGAAAACCAAGTTAACCGAGTGTATCCTTTGGAGAAAGTGAAGCACATCATTGTTCCTGAACTGACGGAGATGAGGCAACAAAGTATGGCGCGGCAGAAAGCCGAGAATTGGTTAAAGGAAAACCCCGACCTGCGCGTAGTAAGCGGTAGAGACAGGGTACAGCAATACCAGAAGAGCGGTATAGATAGCCAATACGCAGGCAAATCCTTGAAACTCGTGTACCTCAGGGCTATTGATCGGCATCTGAGTAAAAAGAAACCTGAAGTAGATAGTATCGGTGATCTCTCTGTGATACTAATCCCAAGGCAATATTATCCTGCAAACGGTGTCAGCCCGGATCGAGATTCTCTTAGAGATCTGTACACCAAACAAAAGGACCCCAATTGGTTTGAAAAATGGCTGCATAATCAGATCAATAAAGCCAATATCCGGGTTTTTGTAAATCCATGAACGATGATTACTTCATGAAGATAGCCCTGGAAGAAGCAGAGATAGCCGCAGGAGAAGATGAGATTCCCGTAGGAGCATGCCTGGTAAAGGATCAACACGTGATCCTGAGAGATCATAACCGTACCAGGCAAAACAACAACCCTATGGCCCACGCTGAAAAAATGATCCTAGACCAAGCTCAAAACATGGATTATAAGTATCTGCAAGATTGCACTTTGTACATTACTCTTGAACCCTGCCTGATGTGCAGTGGCATGATTATCCTAAGCCGAATAGGAAAAGTGGTATTTGGTTGCTACGATCCCAAATCCGGTGCTGCAGGATCCATATACAACACACTTTGGGATAATAGCTTCAATCACCGTCCCGAGATGATACGGGGTGTGCTGGCTCCAGAATGTGCTTTGGTCTTGACAGATTTCTTCAAGAAAAAACGTTGAACATAGTTGTGGAGAGTTGCCGGAGCGGTTGAACGGGACGGTCTCGAAAACCGTTGTATCCTTTCGGGTACCCAGGGTTCGAATCCCTGACTCTCCGCCATTAGTTTCTGGAGTACAGATGCAGATTATCCCCAGTAAGATTGTACACAAAGCCTCACTGCTCTTCGGTTTGGAATCCTCTGCTCATTTCTATGCCCGCAGTCATCTCCATTCCAGCGCTAATGTATTCCGGAGTAACAACACTGCGCTCAAAATCTGCCTGCAAAGCACTGCGGATCAGGTCTCTGACCTTCGTGAACGGATCGGTTTTGCCCACCATCTGCAGAGTTCCGGTATACACACTCAGTGCTTTCTGTCATCCATAAACTCAAATCACACAGAAACTCTCGAAGACAACGATAACACCTACTATTGTTATGCCTGGACTTGGATTCAGGGAAGCACTATGAACGACATACACCCAAAAGATTTGGCGCTGTATTATGCAGATTGGGGCAGGCTTGCTGCAGAATGTCATAAAGCTGCCCAGGGATTCAACGGTAATAGTACACTCAGTTGGTATGATGAATGGCAGGATTAATACGATCGGTTGTTATATCCTGATGTCCAAGCTTGCTTCAAGGATATGAAGACGAAGCTGGAGCATTATCCGGTCACAAGAGCAAACTTCGGCTTTATCCACAACGATATACACCCCAAGAATATCCTGCTCAGCCCATCTGCCATGCATCTTATAGATTTTGATCGCAGTTGCCGCCATTTCTTCGTGCAAGATATTGCCAATGCTATATATAGCGAGTACTCACGCATTGGATTTCATTCAAAACACAAGGCGGCCTTAGCGGATATGCTTAAGCTTTTTGTGAAGCCTTTCATAGAATCCTACATCGAAACTTATCCTACACTTGCAGAAGACCTTATCGCTTTGGAGCAGTTCATTATGTATAGGCGAATTGTGATGTTTGCTATCTTCCACGATGAAGTAAAAGCTGCAGCTCCAGCTTATTTGGAAGAGTTCAGGCAGGGTATCGTACAGAATACCAAATTCCTTCCTTTCGATACTTCAGATCTATTATGAGATTTATGTTTCCGAATGCTTTATTTACGACCGAAGATGGATATACCTATACATCCGGAGATAATTAACCATAAATATGGGAGAGACAATGACAATACCATTATCGCCCTGCGGCATCGATTGCCAAATCTGCGATGCCTTCAAAGCTACTAATACAAACGACCAAGACTTGTTTAAAAAGCTGCAAGATAACTACAAGCAGCAGTTTAACAAGGACATCGCCATAGAAGATCTTGCTTGTGACGGTTGCTCCTCTGTAGGCATACACATAAGCTTCTGCGCTGTGTGCGAAATTCGCGTTTGTGCCATCTCTAAAGGCTACGCTACTTGTGCCGAATGTTCAGATTTTCCTTGCACAAAAGGTAGTTTTATCTGGACTAGCAACTCCGTATCGAAGGCCAATCTAGAAGCATTGCGCAAGGATTAGGATATACTCTTAACACGTCTACATTCCCGGTGACATCATAACAAATCCTGATCATTTTCCAATAAACAGGAAGAACCTCAGCATAGAGGGCATTTACAGGCTCACCTATTCTGATTAGCAATTTCCTGTATCTCGCTCTGCGTCATCCCTGCCTTAGCAAGTATCTTGCAGATGAACGCGTCTCACCCATTCTCGGACCATATATACTTCGTCGATCCCAAATTGTATACATGCTGAGACAATACTTGTGCCTTCAGATACTATGCTATTCACTACCATACTCTTATAAGATTTAGAGTAGCTAACTGCTTTCCTGACTGTGCGTTTCATTATTCATCCTCACTATTTGTGTCAACTAAAATCAGTGAGTGGTAACCCTTTAAAGTATACAGGGTCATTGATGATAAGATAGTCATTTCTGAAGGCATCGCAAAGGATGGGAGGGAAGATGAGTTTCATTGGTTTTAAACACTTGTTATCCATATA